>Ga0137404_10000583_pt1 | contig 24014 bp, 25 predicted proteins | sample CZOMad2_1_16fung_FD_108285 | JGI IMG/M metagenome (GOLD analysis project Ga0137404, IMG submission 108285) | Vadose zone soil fungal communities from Angelo Coast Range Reserve, California, USA - CZOMad2_1_16fungal (Illumina Assembly) | ecosystem: Environmental > Terrestrial > Soil > Vadose... | reverse complement strand
TTTCAGCACGTCAAGCTCGTCCCATCAATGACGTTGCTCGAGAACGTCGCGATTGGAGCACATCGTCGAACCCAACCGGGCGTACTTGCATCGATGCTGCGGCTCGATCGCGCCGAGGAAGCTCGCCTGTTGGCCGAGGCCGCGCGACAGATCGAGCGTGTAGGTCTTGCCGAACACATGCACAAATCCGCCGGGTCGCTCGCCCTGGGTCAACAGCGCGTCGCGGAAATAGCGCGGGCGCTATGCCTGGATCCCTCTCTTCTATTGCTCGACGAGCCGGCTGCCGGCCTTCGCTTCGCCGAGAAGCAGCATCTCGCAGAACTTTTGGAGCGTTTGAGGCAGCAAGGGATGAGCATCCTGCTGGTCGAGCACGATATGGACTTCGTCATGAAGGTGACGAGTCACCTGGTCGTGCTCGTATTTGGCACCAAGATCGCAGAGGGCACGCCGGACCAGATCAGCGTCAATCCCGCCGTGCTTGAAGCCTATCTCGGAGGTGTCGAATGAGCGATACCATCCTCCAAGTCTCCGATGTGTCGGTATTGTACGGTCGCGTTGAGGCGGTGCGCGGGGTTTCCCTTGAAATTCCAAAGGGCGGCATCGTCACCGTGATCGGCGCCAACGGTGCCGGCAAAACCACGCTCATGAACGCCATCATGGGCGTCCTCCCGTCGACCGGCGACATCATGCTCGAGGGCCGATCGCTGCGCCAGACCCTGGTTGAGAACCGTGTTTGCGACGGCCTATGCCTCGTGCCGGAAAAACGGGAACTGTTCTCAAGCATGACAGTCGAGGACAACCTGCGCCTCGGCGCTTATCGGCTGGGCTGGGGTGCGATTGCGGCTGGTCTGAAAGAGGTCTTCGGCCGCTTTCCCCGACTCGAGGAGCGCCGTCGCCAGGAGGCCCGCACACTATCAGGCGGCGAGCGGCAGATGCTGGCCATGGGCCGCGCGCTGATGAGCCGGCCCCGCGTCCTGATGCTCGACGAGCCAAGTCTTGGGCTTGCGCCACTGATCGTGAAGGACATCTTCCGCATCGTTTCCGACTTGCGAAAGACTGGAGTGTCAATCCTGCTGGTGGAGCAGAACGCACGCGCGGCCCTGAAAATTGCGGACCATGCCTATGTGATGGAACTCGGTGAGATCAACATCCACGGCCCCGCTGCGGAGCTCGCCAAAGACGACCGCGTCATCAAAAGCTATTTAGGCCTGGGCCGGCATGCAGACGGGTTGAGCGCAAACGCTGAGGATAGCAATGCGCAGCTATCGGAGCCAGCGCATGAGTGACCATACCTTCCAACGAGTTGCGGTGATCGGCACCGGCGTCATCGGCGCGAGCTGGGCAACCTACTTCCTCGGCAAAGGCCTCTCGGTGACGGCTTCCGATCCGGCCCCTGATGCCGAGGCCAGCCTGCGCAAGACTGTGAATGCGCAATGGTCGGCGATGCAAAAGCTCGGTCTTGACCGAAGCGCGAGCCTCGATCGCCTGACGTTTGTCGAGTCGCCAGAGGCGGCCGTGGCGGATGCGCAATTCATTCAGGAGAACGGGCCCGAACGGATCGATTTGAAGCGCGATCTGTTTTGCCGGCTCGATGCTGCTGCATTGCCCGACGCGATCATCGCCGCGAGCTCCTCGACCATCACCGTCAGCGAGTTTCAGGACGCCTGTGCCCGCAACCCCGCGCGCGTCGTGCTTGGCCATCCTTTCAATCCGCCGCATTTGATCCCACTCGTAGAGGTAGCCGGTGGGAGCACGACAGCATCATGGGCTATCGACCGAGCGATGGCGTTTTACCGCGCGATCGGCAAGCATCCGATCCATCTGAAAAGGGAAAGCCGCGGTCACGTCGCTAATCGCCTGCAGGCCGCACTATGGCAGGAAGCGTTTCATCTCGTTGCCTCCGGTGTGGCAAGCGTCGCCGACATTGATGCCGCCATCGCCCATGGCCCGGGACTGCGATGGGCGCTGCTTGGGCCTTTTCTCAACCTGCACCTCTCGGGGGGCCCGGGTGGCATTGGCGCCCTGTTCGACAAGCCGTTGTGGCAGGCAACCGAGGGCATGTGGCGCGATCTCGGGACCGTCTCGGTCGACGCCAGTCTTGGAAGCCAGGTCTCGGACGGAGTCTTGGCTGAACTCGATGCATACGATGAGGCAGAAATGATCAGGCAGCGCGACGACGTACTGGTGGAGCTCCTGCGACTCAAAGCCAAAGCAAACAGCCTTCCATAGCGCGGCGGAGGAATTCGCCATGCCAATTCAAAATGCCTCTGCCAACAGGATACATACCGATGTCGAAGATTGAACTTCCACCCTCACTTACTGTCGAGACGATAGACAAGGTCGCCATAGTGCGATTATCGCGGCCGGCCAAACGCAACGCACTCAATGATGAGACCGTGAACGGTCTATCATTCTACTTCCGGCATGTCCCAGATAACATCGGCGCTGTCGTGCTGTGCGGCGACGGACCGCACTTTTGCGCGGGGCTTGATCTCTCGGAGGCGGTAGCCACGCCAAGTTTGCACGATGGCATCCTCCACTCGCAGATGTGGCATCGCGCGTTCCTAGACATTCAGTTCGGCCGCGTTCCGGTTGTCTCGGTGCTTCACGGCGCCGTCGTCGGCGGCGGTCTCGAACTGGCCGCTGCGGCGCACATTCGCGTGGCTGAGCAGTCGGCCTATTATGGTCTCCCTGAGGGCCAACGCGGTCTATTCCTCGGGGGTGGCGGTTCGGTTCGCATACCACGGCTGATCGGCACCCAGCGTGTGATGGACATGATGCTGACCGGACGCACCTTGTCGGCCGAGGAAGGACACACCGTCGGAATCAGTCAGTACCTGACCGCGGCCGGCGCGGGCCGCGCGAAAGCTATGGAGATCGCCACACGAATCGCCACCAACGCACCGATGAGTAACTTTGCCATCATGCACGCGCTGCCCCGCAACGGCGAGGGCGATGCTGCGGCGGGTTATTTCACCGAGGCCTTGATGGCCGGCGCCGCTCAAACCACACCCGAGGCCAAACAGCGGCTCACCGATTTCCTCGGTAAACGAGCTGCGAAAGTGACACGTCCGCAACCTGATCGATCGGCACTTTGAAGCAAGTGAGGGACGAAATGCAGAACTCTGTGCGCGATGTTGGTCTGGGCTCACTCGGAGTGTCGCTGGAACGGCGCGCCGACGGCAGCATACTGGTGCGCTCCACCGTTCCCATGCCACCGCATCCTGGCAAGATGACCGAGCTGCTTGAGCATTGGGCAAGGCATTCGCCCGAGCGGGTCTTTCTCGCCAAGCGCAATGACGGCGGAGATTGGCGGCGCATTACCTATCGCGAGACGCTGGAATCCGTTCGCCACATTGCAGCTGCATTGCTCGAGCGCGATCTCTCGCCGAAGCGCCCGATCGTTTTACTCTCCGACAATGATATTGAGCACGCGCTGCTGTCCCTTGCAGCCCTGTACATCGGAATCCCGTTTTCGGCCATCTCACCGGCCTATTCGTTGGTTTCGTCCGACTACGGAAAGCTGAAGCACATCCTGGCGCTCCTGGATCCGCAACTCGTGTTTGTTTCCAATGGGGCGAAATTCAGCAAAGCAATTGCTGCCTGCTGCAGTCCAGGTACTGAAGTCATAGCGACGCGAGGCGCCGTAGCGACGCATCGGACCACGCCGTTTGCTTCGCTGCTCGACGCGTCCGTGAGTAATGGCGTCGACGCCGCGCACGAAAAGGTCGGGCCTGAGACTGTCGCGAAGGTCTTGTTCACCTCCGGGTCGACCGGTGTGCCCAAGGGCGTGATCACCACCCAACGTATGCTCACCTCCAATCAGGCAATGATGCGCCACTGGCTCGCTTTCGTTGCCAACGAGCCTCCGGTGCTGCTCGATTGGCTGCCGTGGAACCACACTTTCGGAGGTAATCACAACTTTGGGCTCGTGCTCTACAACGGCGGAACGTTATATATCGACGACGGCAAGCCGACGCCGCGCGGCTTCCCAGAGTCGCTCCGTAACTTGCACGACGTCGTTCCTACCATCTACTTTAACGTGCCTAAGGGCTACGAAGAGCTCATTTCCGCGCTCCGCCAGGATGCTGGCCTCCGCGAGAAGTTTTTCAAAGGCGTTAGATTGACGTTCTACGCGGCGGCTGCCTTGCCCAGGCATCTTGCCGAGGAACTGGATGCGCTGGCCGTCGAAACGATCGGTCAACGGGTGCTGATGTTAAATGGTTTCGGAGCGACAGAGACAGCGCCGTCGGTCCTCGGCTCAACGCTCGAAACCTCTGAACCCGGCAATATCGGGTTGCCGCTGCCCGGAGTCACCATCAAGCTTGTGCCGTCAGGCGGCAAACTTGAAGCGCGCGTGCGATCGTCATCCGTATTGCCAGGTTACTGGCAAGATCACGGCAACACCGCCAAGGCGTTCGACGAAGAAGGCTTCTACCGCTTCGGCGACGCGTTTCGATTTGCCGATATGGATCGCCCTTCCAAAGGCTTCATCTTCGACGGTCGCGTCACGGAGGATTTCAAGCTCTTGACCGGCACCTGGGTCAGCGTGGGCCCGTTGCGGGCGCGCCTCATCGCAGCATTTGCGCCGCTCGTGAAAGATGCGGTTATTGCGGGTCACGATCGAAACGAGATCTGCGCGCTTGTTTTCCCCGATCTGGAGGCGTGCCGCGCCCTGAAGCCAGCGGCAGCGGCCGGTCAAACCGACTCGGAGGTTTTGGCATCTGTGCCGGTGCGCGACGCCTTCCGAGATCTTCTGGGAGAAATGGCGCGCACCAGTACCGGCTCCTCTACGAAGATCGCCCGGCTGGTGCTGCTCGACGAGCCCCCGTCAATCGATGCCAACGAGATCACGGACAAGGGGTCGATCAACCAGAGCGCCGTGCTCATGCGCCGAGCAACACTGATCGAAGAGCTTTATGCCGCGACGCATCCGGATCGCATACTGACGCCCCGCTGAACAGGGTTGAATCGAGCCAATCTGCAGACCGATAATAGGAGAAAACATGAAAACCGCCGATCTGGTCGCCATCGACGTCCACACCCATGCGGAGGTGTCTTGTCGGCACCCGGCCGACGCACACTGGCTGCCCTATGAGGAGGCGGCCAACAAGTACTTCAAGGCAGGAAAGCGGCCGACCATCGCCGAGACGGTCGCGTACTATCGTGAGCGCAAAATCGGCCTTGTCATGTTCACGGTCGATAGCGAGTTCGAAGTCGGCAACAAGCGTATTGCCAATGATGAAGTCGCGGAGGCAGCCGCTGCCAACGCCGACATCATGATGGCCTTTGCCTCGATCGATCCGCATAAGGGCCGCATTGGGGGTGCGCGAAGCGCGCGACCTCGTCGAAGCCGGCGTAATTAAGGGTTTCAAGTTCCATCCCACTTTGCAGGGCTTCTTCCCAAACGATCGAATGGCCTATCAACTTTACGAGGTCATCGCCGAGCATAAATTGCCAGCAATTTTCCACTCCGGTCACTCGGGCATCGGTACGGGTATGCCGGGCGGTGGCGGTCTCAAACTCAAATACTCGAATCCCATGCACGTTGACGATGTCGCGGCTGACTTCCCTGACATGACAGTCATCATTGCGCATCCGTCATGGCCTTGGCAGGACGAGGCGCTTTCGGTGTGCCTGCACAAGCCCAATGTCTACATCGACCTTTCGGGCTGGAGCCCCAAATATTTTCCGGCCGAATTGATCAGCAGGGCCAACGGCCAGCTCAAGCACAAGATGCTATTTGGATCGGACTTCCCTTTGATCGCGCCAGATCGCTGGATCAGCGATTTCGAGCAAGCCGCCTTCAAACCGGAGGTCCACGAGCTGATCTTGAAACAAAACGCTATCCGCGCACTCAAACTAGACGACGCTCAGTAAACGCAGCCGGTCGTGAATCTGCGGCCGCTTCCGCATGGATGGTCATCAAAGAAACGACAGCAAAAGGAGCTGTTGATGTCAGAAACGATTTACTCGCCGCGCGACTGGTCCTCACACCCCGGATATATTTATCCGTCTTACCGATCGACACTATTGCGCGGTCCGACCAAGCCGCTGATTCCCCTGAAGCAATCGCTGGCGACCTTAACGGGACCTGTCTACGGGCATGACAGCGTCGGCGAACTCGATGCTGACCTTACTCGGAATGGGCGCAAGAACGGTGAGCCCCTGGGAGAGCGCATCATAGTGTCAGGGCGAGTGCTTGACGAAAACGGGCGACCACAGCCGGACACGCTTCTGGAGATTTGGCAGGCCAATGCGGCGGGGCGCTATGTTCATCGGACCGATCAGCACGATGCTCCGCTCGATCCAAATTTTTTGGGTGCTGGTCGCAGTGTTACGGACAAGCAAGGTCGCTACCGTTTCTACACCGTGAAGCCCGGCGCATATCCTTGGGGCAATCACCACAACGCCTGGCGGCCTAATCATATTCATTTTTCTCTGTTTGGACCTTCGTTTCTGATGCGGCTCGTTACGCAGATGTATTTTCCGGGCGATCCTCTTCTCGAATTTGACCCCATCTACCAAGCTGTCCCAGCAAACGCGCGCCACCGCATGATCTCGCAATTTTCGATCGAGGACACGGAACCGGAATTTGCCCTGGGCTATGTCTTCGACATCGTACTGCGTGGAGCAATCAGACTTTGATGGAGTCTCGCTAGTGGCGAAGCTCGGGCAGACGCCGTCCCAGACTGTTGGCCCTTACTTCGCCTACGGGCTTACTCCCGAACAGTACGGGTATGATTTTGGCCGCCTGGCCGATGGGACAGTCGTTACCGCCAACGCCAAAGGTGAGCACATCCGCATCGAGGGGAGAGTGCTCGACGGCGAGGGCAACCCCATCACTGACGCGATGATCGAGATTTGGCAGGCAGACGGCGAAGGCCGCTACGCACATCCTCCTAACCCGCATCGCCCAAACACCACGTTTACCGGCTTTGGTCGCTTCGGAACGGGGACGGATCCCAGCAATAGGTTTATTTTTGAGACGGTGAAGCCGGCCTCCATCGACGGCAAGCATGCTCCCCACATCAATGTCATCGTGTTCATGCGTGGCATGCTGCTTCACGCCTACACCCGCATCTACTTTGCAGAGGAATCGGCCCTCAACGAAAAAGATCCTGTGATGCAAAGCGTGCCGCCGGAGCGTCGCGGGACTCTTCTTGCCCGACGTACACAATGGGCTGCTAAGGCCTTGTACCGATGGGACATTCACATGCAAGGCGAAGCTGAGACGGTCTTCTTCGATGCGTAGTTCGGCGCCTCGGCGTTTGCGGGGACACCCAACCATCTCAAATTGCTATTCGAGGCCGCGGCCTGACTGTTGTTGCCAGTGGCTGATGGCAGATATTCCTGCGCTCCGGAGGCAAAGGTCACACGTTCGAATCGTGTCGGGTGCGCCATAAAATCAAGGACTTAGCCTAAGCCGGCAAATGTGAGCGAAAGTAAAACTCACCACAAACTCACCAAAAATAATCCAACGCTGGCGGAGATCTGCGGGGATCGCGGCAATTTCTCCTACGAGCCGCTTGCCCGATTTCTTATGGAGTTTCGGCGCAGAACCTGGCCAGGATGCCAGCCGCCGACCTCGACGAGTATTTGCGCAAGGTGACCCTCGAACCGATCACCCCACGTACAATCATTTCGAAGCGGCGCTTACGAGAGGACCTCGCCGCCTCCCGCCAGAGCGGCTTTGCTTACTCGCATGAGGAATTCACGCCCGGCATCGTCGGCCTAGCAACTGCGGTCGAACACAGCGGCCGCTTCCTCGGCGCGCTAAATCTGGCGGTTCCCACGACCCGATACACGGCCGCCCGCGATGTCATTTTCCGCCGTCAGCTATCTGCGGTGGCTTCGTCGCTCGGTGAAATTATAACCTCGCGATCGTGACCTCGCCGCCCGCGAGGCATGATCGTCCATCGGTCCTCTCGTGGACCAGCGTTACGTCAGGAAGCCGATCACCGCGTCGGTAAAGGCGTGCGGCTGCTCGACATTGGAAATATGGGCGGCATCGAGAATCGTCAGGCTCGCGCCGGGGATCTGGCTGCGGATGAATTCGCCTGCCGCGACCGGCGTGGCCATGTCGTGGCGCCCGGCGATGACAAGGACGGGGCTTTTTATCTTCGGCAATAGCTCACGCTGATCCAACATGCTCAGCGCCTCGCAGCAGGCGAGATAGCCTTGCACCGGCGACGCCGTCAGCATGGCTTTCATCTGTGCGGTTATGGCAGGTTCGCGTTCGCGAAAATCAGCCGTCAGCCAGCCTGATATAACGGTATCGGCGACCGCGGGGATGCCGCCTTCCTTCACCGCCTTGATGCGGTTGAGCCAGTTGGTCGGATCGGGATAGTGACACGCGGTGTTGGAGAGGATGATCCTGTCGAACCGCTCAGGTGCATGAGCGCCGAGCCATTGCCCGACCATGCCGCCCATCGACAGCCCGCACCAGTGTACTTTCGCGATGTTGAGATCATCGAGGATCGCCAGCACGTCGCGGCCGAAATGCTCCATCGAGTAGGGCCCGGGTGGCACGCTTGATTTGCCGTGGCCACGCCGGTCATAGCGTATGACGCGAAACTGCCTGGTGAGCGCAGCTATCTGCGGGTCCCACATCTGCAAGGTGCAGCCCAGCGAATTCGACAACATCAGGGTCGGCCCGCCGTCGCGGCCTTCGACGGAGACATTGAGCAGGCAACCGTCGGCGTCGATCATTGGCATGGCACGTTCCCCGTATTCTGTCCGCGTCATACGCGGGTCAAACTCGGCAATGACGCTAGAATCTACTTTTCATCGAGCGACGCCAACAGGCGGTCTATCAAGGCTTGTGAGACGCCCTGATAGGCCATCGGCTCGAACAGTTTTGCGAATTGGTCCGCGCTCAGATGCGCAGTCACCTTCGGATCGCTCGTCAGCACGTCGCGCAGGTGCTGCTTGCCGGCGACGGCCTTCTTGCTCGCGGCTTCGATCAGACGATGGGCGTCACTCTTTCCAATTTTTTCGGCCAGCGCAAACGTCACCGCCTCGGCCATGATCAGGCCATGCGTCGCATCGAGATTGACGCGCATCCTGACGGCATCGACTTCGAGCCCTTCCGCGATGTCGACAATAGCCGCGAGTGCACCTGACGTGACGAGCTGCAGCGTCGGCAGGGTCGGCCACTCCGCATGCCAGGGTCCGGCACTGCGCTCATGATCTTGCACTTGCGCGGCAAAAATCGTCGCCGCCAGATTGGGCGCCATGGTCGCGGCGGCGAGTGCGGTCGCGGCCGCGACGGGGTTGCGCTTGTGCGGCATGGTGGATGAGCCGCCGCGGCCGTCGCCGGACGGCTCGAACGCCTCGGCGACATCGGTCTGCATCATCAGCTGTATATCGCGGGCGATCTTGCCGCATGTTCCGGCAAGGATCGCGAACACGGAAGCCGCCTCCGCAACACGATCGCGGTGGGTGTGCCATGGCGCATCGGGCAGCGGCAATTTAAGTTCCTGCGCGAGTTTCTCCGCAACAAGCAATCCCTTGTCGCCGAGCGCCGCTAGTGTTCCCGCGGCGCCACCAAATTGGAGCACTAGCGCCTCCTTGCGCAATCGTTGCAACCGCAAGCGCGAGCGATGCAATGCTGCGGCATATTCCGCGAGCTTGAGCCCGAACGGCATCGGCAAGGCATGCTGCAGCCAGGTGCGCGCCACCGCGGCGGTGTTGCGATTTTGCCGTGCGAGTTTGGCAAAGCCCGCGACGGCGCGGTCGGTATCCCCGAGCAGGGCATCGATGGCCGCGCGCAGGCCGAGCATGGTTGCGGTATCGATCAAGTCCTGGCTGGTAGCGCCCCAGTGCACATAGCGTGCGGCATCGGCATCGGTCTTGGCAACATCTGCCGTGAGCGCCTTGACGAGCGGAATGGCGAGGTTGCCGGAGCGTTTCGCCGCCTCGGCAAGGACGCTAAGATCGAATGCCTCGGCCCTGCAAGCCTTCGCGATCGGGCCGGCCGCACTTGCGGGGATAACGCCGGTTGCGACCTCCGCGCGCGCGAGTGCTGCTTCGAAATCGAGCATGTGCTGGAGATCGGCCACATCGTCGCAGACGGCGCGCATCGCGGCGCTCGATAGCATCGGCGCAAGCAGAGGGGAGAGAGAGGTGGTCATGATGCGTGCGACCTAACCATCCCGGCCGGCCTCTGCCGATCCCTGTACTGCCCCTGATAACCCGTAGGCCTCCATCTGTGCCTGGACCTGCGCCACATTGTGCCCGAGCACGACGATGTCGTGCTTCCGGCCGTCGACGTCGCGGACATGGTCACGCAGCAGGGCCTCCGCCTTGAAGCCGAGGCTTTCGAACAGCGTGATCGCCGCCTGCTGGTCGACCGTCATCTGCACCGACAGCTTCTCCAGGCCCTCCCCCAAGGCCAGCGCAAAAGTCTCCTGCGACAACGCCCGTCCGACGCCCTGGCCGCGGACGTCCTGCGACACCACCATCCGGATCTCGCCGACATGCGGCGACCAGGAATGCGGATCGCGCACCAGCGTGCCGCAACCGACCACCTTGCCGTCCTTGACCGCCAAGAGGCTCGTGATCGCGCCGCGCTCGATCTCGTTGATCCAGGCCGACAGCACCTTGGGCTGGCTGATGTTGCGCGGCAGGAACAGCAGATCGTGGGTCGGCAGTTTCTGTGCGAAGTCGAGTACGGCGGGCTCATCCGCGCGCGACATCTTGCGGAATTCAATGTCGCCGCCATCGGTCTTGACGTGGCGCGGGTAGGAACGTGTTTCAGTCATATCGATCTTCCACCTAACCAGGAGTCCAGTTTCGGCCACAGCCGCTTGATCGCGTTGGCGCCGGCGACGAGGCTGACGTGACCGCCCTTCAGCATCACTTCTTCCTTGTCGGTCGAACCGACCTTCGCAATCAGGTGCTTGGCCGCGTCATAGGGCACGATGTGGTCGTGCTCGGCCACCGCGTGCAGGATCGGCACCTTGATCTTCGAGATATCCGCCGTCCTGCCGCCGACCGACATGGTGCCGTTGAACAGCTTGTTGTCCCACATCAGATCCTTGGTGATGGTGCGGAAATACTCGCCCGTCAGCGGCAACGTATCGGTCGCCCAGCGGTCGAACATCCGGTACGACTTCACGAACTCGTCGTTCCAGATGTTTTCCCACAACTGGACCTGGCTCACGGCGCGCGACGCCGGCCTTAGCATGTCGAACGACGCGAGAATCATCTCGGGCGGAACGTTGCCGACGCTGTCGACCAGCCGGTCGACGTCGAAATAGCGCCGGTCCGAGAAGTTCTGGAACAGCTTCATCTCGCGGAAATCGATCGGCGTGGTGAAGCAGATCAAATTCTTCATCGGCCCGTCGTTGAAGATCGAGCCGTACAGCAGCGACAGCACGCCGCCGAAGCAATAGCCGATCACGGTGATATCCTGCTCGCCGGAATCCTGCTGCACGCGGCGGACGCAATCCGGGATGAAGTCGAGGACATAGTCCTCCATCCGCAGCGATTTTTCCTCCGGCTTCGGCGGGGTCCAGTCCAGCATGTAGACGTCGTATCCGCGCTTCAAGAGAAACTCGATAAAGCTCTGGCCGGGCACCATATCGAGAATGTAGCCGCGGTTGGTGGTCGCCATCACGATCAGGATGGGCACGCGATAGATCTCGTCCGCCATCGGTCGGTAGTGATAGAGGTTCATGGTACCGCGGACATGCAAGACGTCCTTCTGCGTCGACCCGAGGGTGGGCCCCGACGAGGAGATGTATTCGACGCCCTTGATGCTGCGCTGGATCGCGCGCTGCACCTCGGACTGGATCCGGTCCGGAATGGACGCCAGATCGAGGCCCGCCGGCGCGTTCATTTTTGCTCTCCTTCCGCGGATGTCTGTTGCTTGGCATGTGGCGGCAGCGGCGAGCCGCAATAGCCTGACCCGACGGAATTGGGCGCTTGGATCAATTCGATTCGGATATTCCGTAGCACTTGCGGCAACGCGGCCATGGAAAAAAACAGCGACCAGCCGGAAGAGATGAAATGTGCGCGAACGCCGAGGGACGTATGCGAGCGGTGTGATGCATTGAGTACCACGATATCAGATACCCGATCCTTGTGAGCTTCGGCAATTGCTGATGCCAGCTGCATTCCGGAGCCGGGGGAGACTAGGACTGCCTTTCTGCCGATTCGCTGGGTAGCGGCGCATATCAAATCTGCGACCAATTGGTCGTCGAAACTCACCGAAATATCTATCGTCACTGGACGATAGCCGAGCACCTTGAGCCAGTTCGAGAGCAATAGGAACGGGAGATTGCTGCTGAGTTGCGGGACGAGGATAATTGGTTTGCCGTCGCCAAACTGAGCCTTGCCTCCGAAATAGATCGATTGCCGGGCGATCGTCATTGTATCGACCCCGGCTCCTGCCAGCATCCATGGCCAGTTCGCAAAAAGGTCCACGGCGGGCGTGAGAAAACTGACGAAATCTGCCAGAGTGCCGTAGCTGTCTTGAGAGAGCGGCAAGGCCAAGTTGTCGCGACTCCTTTCGGAAACGCCTATCAGGAACTCCGTGACGAACCCGATACATTCGTCTGTGGCTTCCCACATCATGCGATGACCGCAGCCAGGAATGACGATCAGGCTCGCCCCAGGAATGAGACTTGTGATGAATTTGGAATTCTGCGGTGAAACCAGTCGGTCGAGGTCGCCGGTCAGCACAAGAGTTTTGGCCTGAATGTTCGGAAGCGCCTTGGAGCAATCGAATTCCGCAAAGGCCTGATATTGTAAATCCGCGGCGTGCAAAGGGGTCGGCGCCGCGATCTCGCGTCGCATCTGATCTTCGGCTAGTTGCCGGTGGTTCTCGAGATATCCTGGCGAATATGTAATCTCCCAGATCCGCCGGGCGATTTCTTCCGGCTTCAGCCCGTCGAGCTCTCGCATCACCCGTACAACGGGCGGTGAAGCGTATACTGCGCGGGGACCGCCGCACATCGTTGCACAAAGCACTAGACCTAAAACCCGATCGGGAAATTGCCGGACGAATTCTTGCGCGATTGCGCCTCCCATCGAGTATCCAAGAATATTGGCGCGGGTGATCTCCAAATGGTCCAAAAGGCCGCGCACGTCCTTCGCCATGTTTGAGATTTCATAACCGAAGGTGGGCTTGTCGCTCAGCCCGGTTCCGCGATTATCGAAAAGTATCAGCGTGAAACGCTTCGACAGGCCGTCGATGAAACTACTCGGCCAAGCGCTGGAGCTGAGACGGTAGCCCATGATGAGAACGAGGGGCGGCCCGGATCCGCGGACATCGAACGCGATCGTGATGCCGTTCACATCGGCTTTCCGCATCGTCATCGCTCGACTATCCAGGCGGCGATCCGCTTTCGCAACTTCGGACCAGCCGTTGCACGATCCTCTTTCATATCGAGCTCGCCTGTTCGCGAAGCAGGAACTTGTGGACCTTACCGGTGGAAGTCTTTGGTAGCGGACCGAATACCACCGTCTTCGGAACCTTGAAGCGGGCCAAGCGAGCGCGGCAAAAAGCAATAAGCTCTGTGTCATCCGGCTGTGCGACCCCTGGCTTGAGCTCCACAAACGCGCAAGGCGTTTCGCCCCATGTGGAATCGGGGCGCGCTACTACGGCAGCCAGCAGGACGGCGGGGTGCTGGGTGAGCACTTCCTCCACCTCGAGGCTGGAAATGTTTTCGCCGCCCGAGATGATGATGTCTTTCGAGCGATCCTTGATTTCGATGGCGCCATCCTGGTGCCAAACAGCAAGATCGCCCGAAAGATACCAGCCTTCGACCAGCGTGTTTGCGGTCGCCGCTTCGTTTTTTAGGTAGCCCTTCATGACAGTATTGCTGCGGATCATGATCTCGCCGACGGTGGTGCCATCGCGTGGCACCAGAATCATGGTCTTCGGATCTGCCACCCTGACTTCATCGACCATTGGATATGCGACGCCCTGTCGGGCCATTTTCGTGAAGCGCTGATCCGGCGGCAATTCGTTCCACTCGGGTTGGAAAACGCAGGAGGTGGCAGGGCCATAGGTTTCGGTCGCCCCATAGAGATGGATAACGCGAAAGCCAATGGCCTCCATGGAGCGGAAGACCGCGGAGGGCGGAGCGGCGCCACCTGTCGCGACCGTCACCACGTGATCGAACGGAACGCGCTGATCCGCGGGCGCGTGAGCCAGCATGTTGAGCACAATGGGCGCGCCGCACAGATGGGTAACGCGATGCTCTGCGATCAGCCGAAAGACGACAGCCGGCTCTACCTTGCGGAGACAGATTTGCGTACCGCCGACGGCGACCACCGCCCAAGGGAACGACCAGCCGCAACAATGGAACATCGGCAGCGTCCAAAGATAAATGCTATCGAATCCGAGTCCGAGGCTTAAGCCGTTGCCGAGCGCCGACAGGTAAGCGCCACGATGACTGTACACGACGCCCTTCGGGTCGCCCGTCGTCCCTGAGGTGTACAGAAGGCATAGCGATTGCCATTCATCGGCAATTCCCGGCCAGCGAAATGCCGGATCGGCTGTGACGAGGATGGCTTCGTAATTGTGTTGGCCGAGCGGCGCAGCCGTTTGGCTGAGAGCATCGATGTCGATAATAATGATGTCCCGGTCAAGTAACGGCAATGCCTGTTGAACCAGCGCCGCATATTCTCCATCGACAATCAGAACTTTGGCGTTCCCGTGCTTGAGCGAGAAAGCGATGCTAGCTGCGTCGAGCCGGGTATTAAGCGGGTTGAGCACGGCGCCAAGCATGGGAACGGCAAAATGCGCTTCAATCATTTCCGGAATGTTGGATGCGATGATCGCCACCGTATCCAGGGCGCCCGACGCCAAGTGTGGTCAGCGCGGACGCCAGACGCGTGCAGCGATCGAACAATTGCTTGTAGCTATAACGACGTTCACCATCGAGCACCGCTACTTTGTCGGCAAACGAATTTGCCGCGCGGGTGAGAAAACTTACCGGTGTCAACGGCACATAGTTGGCCGGCGTCGGATCAAGGCCAGTTTCGAACGGATGCACCTCGCTGAACGTCATTGGCATCACCACCTACGTATTGCGCCGAGGGGCGCTACCTTGGGTCAACGTCGCGCCATCGATCTTTGAGGTTCACAGGCTTGAGACCAAATGGCCGCCGTCGACGACGACAACACTGCCCGTCATGTATGAACCTGCTTTCGAGGCCAGAAGGAGAAGAGGTCCTTCCAGTTCTCTCAACTCTCCAAGCCGCCGTTGCGGGATCCGCTTGATGAGAGCCTGGCCGGCGGCGCCGTCGAAAAACTCATCGTTCAGTTCGGTCTCGAAATACCCTGGTGCGAGCGCGTTGACCCGGATGCCATAGCGCGCCCATTCGAGAGCCAGCACCTTGGTCATCTGAACAACACCGGCCTTTGAGATCGCGTAGGGAGCAACGGAGCCGGCGACCCGCAAGCCCAGGATCGAGGCGATGTTGACGATGGAGCCCTTCATCTTGTGAGCGACCATTCTGCGCCCGGCAGACTGCGCCACCAGCCAAACGCCCTTCAAGTTGGTGTCGACGATCTTGTCCCATTCCGGCTCATCTTGGTCGAGAGCCGCACGCGTTCCGGTTACACCGGCATTGTTAATGACAATTTCAACCGGACCAAAGCACGCCTCGGCAGCATCTAATGCGGTCTCGATGCTCTTTGCTGCCGTAACGTCCATCACAACGCTGTGCGCGTGGCCGTTCGCCGCGCCGATGTCATCGACGGTTTTAGCGAGCGCTTCGGCGCGTCGTGCCGCAACGGTCACTCGCGCGCCGCGCGCCGCGAGGAACTTCGCAAAAAAACGCCCCAAGCCGCTCGATCCACCAGTGATCACAACATGCTTGCCATCAAGCGTGAATGAGTCAGTCATCTGACGCCTCTTTCAAACAATTGCCGCGCGGATTCATCGAACTTTGCTCCACACCAGGATGGATCGACCCATCGTGCCATCCAGATAGCTTTTGTAGGGCGCGGTGGTGATCGTCAGCGTGTCTCCGTCCAGAACGAAGTGCCGGATCTGGTCGGTACCGGTCCAAGCCTGATTCCACGAGGTATCGATGTGATGAACAACCACGTTGTCTCCGAGCGAGAACGTGCCGGCATAGGCAACCATGGTACCCAACAACTGGACGCCTTCTTCGTCGGTTGGCACCACGTCGCGCGGCGCGACGCGGTCGTCGCGGGTGAAGATGGCGTACATTCGGCCATCGGGGGCGTAGCCGATATATCCGACAGGCGCGTCCCCGAACTGATTGTGGCGCTGCCCATCGGACAAGCGCTCGCGCACATAAGACCGCAGCATCCAGGTTCCGAGTACGGGACAGTCGACAGGCGGTTTGCCGCGCTTCACCGATGCCAAGACTTCTTCGTCCGTCACCAAGTGACTCTCCTCTTATTCGCTACGACTCAGCATGGGCCTTAATGGCCCAACGCTTCCGCGCTGGCCGCCGAGTAGGCTGACTTATCCTCGGGATGGGTGAACTGCTTGACCAGCAGCGCAATCGCTGCGATCAGCCCTGGAACGGCCACGGTTGCGAAAATCTGGGCGAAGCTGAGGTTCACCCGCGCCATCTCCGCGACGAGAAACGAACCGGCAATGCCGCCAAAGCGGCCCAATCCCAGCATCCAGGCGACCCCCGTCGCGCGCCCGTGAGTCGGATAAAATGCGGCGGCGAGCGCGGGCAGCGAGGACTGGGCGGTGTTCATGAGGGTACCGCTGATAAGCACCACCAGCATCAACACGCCGAGTTGGCCGGTCGACTGGCCGATCGTGAAGATTGCTATGGCAGTCAACGCAAAACAGACCGCTACGGTGATGTTGGCGTTGAAGCGGTCCATCAGCCAGCCGGAGAGGATCGCCCCGATGCCGCCTAACGGGAACAGGGCGGAAATAAGCGCGGCGGTGCTCGGCGCCATCCCGGCGTCCCTGAACAGGACCGGCATCCAGTTGATGAGCGCGTAGAAGATTACCAGGCCCATGAAATAGGCCACCCAGAGCATCGCGGATCCCACCAAGTAGGTACGAGAAAGCACCACGCCGATGCTGCTCGCGTTTTGGGGCGTCGCCGACTTTTCGTGCATAACGAACGATGTTGCGTCGGCGACCGAAGCGGAGATGCGGCGCAGTACGTTGCGGATGCGCTCTGCGGGATAGCTTTCGGTGACCATGTAGCGAACCGACTCCGGCAATAGGAGGAACAGCAGCAATGCCAGAAGCAGCGGCACGACCCCGCCGAACATCAAGACGCTGCGCCAGCCGAACAGGGGAATAATCCAAGCCGCGAGAAAGCCGCCGAACGCTGCGCCCATCGGAAAGCCGCAGAACATGGCATTGGTCAGCGTCGCGCGCCGACCATCCGGACAGTACTCGCTCATCAAGGTGACGGCGTTGGGCATGGCGGCGCCAAGTCCGAGGCCGGTAACGAACCGCCATATGACAAGCTCAGTCAGGCTGCCCGAGAACGCGGACGCCAAACAGGCCATCCCGAAAATCAGTACCGAGCCGATCAGCATCGCTCTGCGGCCGAAGCGATCGGCCAGTGGTCCCGCGGAAAGCGCGCCGAAGGCCAAGCCAAACAGTGCTGCACTCAGGACAGGCGCGAGCGCCGGCCGGTCTACTCCCCATTCCGTGATCAACGATGGAGCGATGTAGCCGATAGCGGCCGTGTCGAACCCATCGAGCAGAACGATGCAAAAACAGAGGGCGAAGACCAGCCACTGAAAACGAGAGAATGGATGCTCGTTCAAAAAGGTCTGGACGTCGATGCTGCGCGCTGTCGGCATGATCTCTCTCCTCTGGGTCAACTTCACGCCGGAACTCGTGGCGTTACACGTCGATAAAAACGGTCTCTCGGTCGCCTTGCAGATAGATGTCGAAGGTGTAGACGATCTCCGCGCCGCGGGTGCTGCGCTGCGCGATGAGGGTCTGGCGCCGAGTGTCGGGCTCAATGAGATTAAGTACGGGGTCGGCCGCATTCGCAGCTTCCTCGTCGGAGAAATACATCCGGGTGTTGAGCCCGATATTGATGCCACGCGCCACGATCCAGAAATTGACGTGCGGAGCCATGGGGCGATGATCGCGGCGGCCCATAACGGAACCCGGCTTGACAGTCTTGAAACTGTAAACGCCGCTCTCGAAATCAGAACCCGCCCTGCCCCAACCCCGGAAATCGTCGTCGATCGGCTTGTCCTGCCGGTCCGCGGGATGGTTGTAGCGGCCGGCTGAATTGGCCTGCCAGATTTCTACAAGGACGTCTCTGAGCGGAGCGCCTACCCCGTCGATCACACGGCCTTCGATGGTGATCCGCTCGCCCTGGGTACTCGACCCGACCAGGACGTTGCCGAAATTGTTCCGGAAAATATCGAAGCCGGCCTGGTTCGGAATGAGCCCAATATGGACATAGGGTCCGGCCGTCTGTGACGCCGATTCCTTAAGATAGTTGTGTGATTGGAACATGGCTTAGTTTCCGTGGAGCTTATTCTCGAACAGCGTTGAGCGGCGGCCGCGCAAAACGATGTCGAAACGGTAAGCCAGCATGTCGAGCGGCACCGATGCATTCAGGTCGATCGGCGCGACGAGCCGGCGCGCCGCAGCCTCGTCCGGGATCATTCTAAACATAGGGTCGTGCGCGAGCAGCGGGTCGCCCTCGAAATACATCTGGGTGATCAGGCGCTGAACGAACCCCGTCCCGAACAGCGAGAAATGGATGTGCGCGGGGCGCCAGCTGTTGACGAAATTCCGCCATGGATAAGGACCTGGTTTGATGGTCCGGAATGCGTAATAGCCTTGGGCATCGGAAATGGTGCGGCCGCAACCGCCGAAGTTCGGATCGATCGGCGCCACATAGCGGTCATTCTTGTGCCTGTAGCGTCCGCCCGCATTGGCCTGCCAGAACTCGATTAGCGTGGTCGGGACCGGGCGGCCGGTCTCGTCCTTGACATGCCCATGAACGATGATGCGCTCTCCTATCGGCTCGCCACTTTTTGCATAATTGAGGATCAGGTCGTTATCGACCGGGCCGATCTCATCGTGACCGAATAGCGGTCCAGTAACCTCGGACAGCGAATTCTGCAGCGAAAGGAGTGGGCGGCGCGGCGAGCGCAACACGCTCGTCTTATAGTCCGGTGTGAATGCCGGCGGGTGAACGCTGCGATCACGCTGGAAGAACTCGCTTTCCCAATTCGTCATCATAGACTGCCTCTGTCAGAGTAACTGAAAACTTATTCAACTACGCCGTGCCCGCGCGAGATGGAAACGGCTGCCCTTGCAAGGTCGCTTGAATGGATTCGCGCAAGCGGCCGTGCTCGCTCGCAGGCCAGTCGGTAACCCGGATATCAGCAAGCACCCGCGCGGGTCGCGCGAAGACCAGAATTCTATCCCCAACCGTGATCGCCTCCTCAAGCTGGTGGGTAATGAGGAGCGCCGTACTGCCGCACTCGCGGGCGAGTTTGACGAAGGTTTCGCGCAATTCGGCGGCGGTGACCTCGTCGAGGTGACCGAATGCTTCATCCGCGAGAAGGATCGACGGCTTCAGGATAAAAGCCCGCGCAATCGCCGCGCGCTGGCGCATGCCGCCTGACAGCTCGTGCGGATAGGCATCGATGAACTTCGCAAGACCCAGTCGCTGCAACCATTCCAGCGCCCGCGCGCGCTGCTCGCTCTCTGGGACTCCCAGAAGCTCGAGCGGCAATTTGACGTTCTCGAGGCAACTGCGCCAGGGCAATAGCCGGTCCTGTTGGAATACCGTCGCAATCCGGCCGCGAAAAGAACCGAAGTCGCCGTAAGGCGTTTTGCCCCCGATCGAAATACGGCCCTCGGTCGGATGGTCGAGACCGATCATGATGTCGAAAAACGTTGACTTCCCGCATCCGGTCTGCCCCACGATCGCGACGATTTCGCCGGCCGCGATCTCGAAGTCGAGCCGCTCGATTGCGGTGACGTTCCGTCCCGTCGTTGTCTGCCGATATGTTTTGGTGAGATGCGAAACTTCGACCGCTGTGGAATTGCTCATTGACGCCACCTCAAGACACGGGTTTCGAAGCGACTCAGCAGAGCTTCGAGAACAAACAGGATCACGACCAGCGTAAGGGTCCAGGCGAAGACATCCGCCACCGAGAACAGCTCCTGCGCGATCGCGAGCTGATGTCCAATACCGGTGACCGCGCCGACGAGTTCTGCGATGGTGACGACGCGGATGGCAAGGCTGAGATTGATTTTCCAGCTCGTGATGATGCTCGGCATCGATGCGGGCAACATCAGTTTGGTGAAGAACTGCCAGAGCGTCGGTCGAAACGATTTCATCATGTCACGCAGCTCCTTGGAGGTGCTGTGCATGCTGTCCAGCAAGTCGACGAAGAAAATCGGTCCGCAGGTCACGACCAGTACGAACAGAATCCTGAACTCGACCGACCGGAACCAAAGAATGGCGAAAAGAATCCAGGAAATGACCGGGACCGCCATCAAGAGCCGGACCACCGGCGTCAAATAGCGATCTGCTGACTTGGAGAGGTAGCACAGAACGGCAAATGCCGTTCCCAAAATGAATGAAACCACCAGCGCAGCTACCACACGCAGCAGCGTGACAGCGACATCGGCGAAGGTAATTTGCGTCAGACTCTTTGCAATACGGACGAAACTAGGGAATGCCAGTTGAGGCACACCGATCGTGGGCGCCAGATACGAGAGTGCCTCCCAGACGGCCGCGATGACCAGAAGCGATACGATCGCTTCTCGCGGAATTCGCGGCGGCAACGCAGCCGCTCGCTGTTGGACTGCCATTGACTCGAGCATCGGGATTCGTTCCCTTGGATAATTATTCGATCAGGGGGCGTAGATGATCTCTGGGTCCGGGCTTTTGCTGACGAATCCGGCCGAAACAGCGAGCTCCATCAGCTCCCAAATGCTCTCGCGCTGCGCGCCCCAGGCCGGATTGACCTCGAACTCCATCTTCTTGTTCAGCGTCGCGGTCTTGAATACCCCGGGCGCAAGTTTGACGGTCTCGACCACAATGCGATCGGCGTCATCGAGATTTGATTTGATGAATTCCACCGTGTCCTTCATCGCCGCGATCAGGCGCGCGACGGAATCGGGCGAGCGCTTCAAAAGCTCCTCGCGAGCCGCAATGACCGTCTCCCAACCTTCGCGGCCGGTGAGCTCCTTCCAACCCTCTTTGCCGTTGAAAATCACACGGAGGTCAGGATTCTCAGAGGCGGTGAGCGTTGCCAACGGTTCAGCGATCATGGCGGCGTCGACCCGCCCCGCAATCAGCTGAGCTTTCGATAGCGCGAAATTGGCACTTACCAGCGATACGTCCTTGTTGAGAGTCATGCCCAGACCGCGCGCGCAGATTGCGACAACCTGGTATTGCGAACCCCCCATATCGATCGCCAGGCTCTTGCCTTTGAGATCGGACAGGTTTTTCACGGAAGGATCGCGGGAAAAAATCGAAAGATCCGACAGCTTGAGCCCGGTGGCGATGATCTTCAGCGGAACCGCTTCATTTCTGAGCTTCTGTAGGTTTGTCGGTCCGCCCATAATGACGTCGACGTCACCTGTTGTGAATCCGCCGTAAAACGCGACAATCGAGGGATACAGCCGGATATCCAGCGTGAACCCGTGCTTCGCGTCGAACTTGTTGGCTTTGAGAATATTCCACATGATCGGGTTGGAGAGTGGGCCCGATATGCTGCCGACGGAAATCTTCAGCTCGTTCTGTGCATGACTTTTGCCAGAGCCTGCTACGATCGGCGCCGCGGCGGCGAGCAAAACCAACAACGCTCTTAAATAGTTCATCATGGCCTAGCCCTTTCGATTTTCCGACGCGGTCTAAATTCGAATTACGCTGGATCCGACCGTTTGCCGACTTTCCATCAGCCGATGCGCATCGACCACGTCTTCGAGCCGAAACGATTGCCCGATCAGCACCCGCAGTCCGTTCTGGATTTCGGAAAAATAAGCCTCGGCATAGCGCAAAAGGCTTTCGCGTAATTGCGTGTAGTGGACGAAGCGCGGCCGGGTGACATAAAGCGAGCCCTTCGCGCCGAGCGCATTAACGTCAAGCGGCCGCGGATCTCCGGATGCCGATCCGAAACTGACCAGCGTTCCGTACAAAGCCAGGCTGTCGAGCGATGCGTCGAGTGTCGCCTCCCCGACGGAATCGTAGACCACCGCCACCCCGGCACCGTCGGTGATCGCCCGGACGCGATCGACCACGTTCTCGCGCGAATAGACGATGACATGATCGCAGCCATGAGAACGTGCGTGGGCAGCCTTGGCTTCGCTTCCGACCGTCCCGATAACCATGGCGCCGAGTCTCTTGGCCCACTGGCATGCAATGGTGCCAACGCCTCCCGCTGCCGCGTGAATCAAAACAGACTGGCCGGGCAGAACCGTGAACACCTCCTTGAGGAGAAAGCCGGCCGTGATGCCCTGCTGCAGCGTGGCTGCGGCGACGGCGTCGTCAATTCTATCGGGCACGGGAACGAGCCTGTCGGCGGTAACAAGTCGGATGTCCGCATAACTGCCCGGACTGACGCCGGCGTAAGCCACGCGATCACCCACTGCGACCGTATCGACATCCTTTCCGACCGCTTCGACGACACCAGCACCCGCGACACCTAGGCCAGTCGGCAGCGGCAAAGGGTAATGGCCCGCGCGGTGATAGATATCGAGATAGTTCAGGCCGACCGCGGTATGGCGGACGCGCGCCATTCCCGACTGAAGCGCCGGAACGTCTTCTTCATGAAGTTCGAGGACGTCAGGTGCCCCAAAGCGTCGAATGCGGACAGTTCGGTTCATCGGCTTGCCATCAAATTTCAATCGACCAAAGTTCAGATCGGATAGTGACGGGGCTCGGTCTGAATCGTCAGCCATCGCAGTTCGGTGAACTCGTTGACGCCCGCACGGCCGCCAAATCGGCCCCAACCGCTGTCTTTCACGCCGCCGAACGGCACCTGCGGTTCGTCGTGAACGGTCGCGCTGTTGATGTGGCACATCCCAGTCTCGATCCTCTGCGCCACGCATAAGGCGCGCGCGGTGTCGCGACCGAATACGGCCGCGGACAGCCCGTATTCGGTGTCATTGGCAATTCGTATCGCGTGCTCTTCGTCATCCACCTCGACAACAGCCGCAATCGGTCCAAAAATCTCTTCCTGATAGATCCGCATCGCAGGCGTGACACCGGTCATCACCGTCGGCTTGAAAGCTGCACCATCCGCTTCGCCTCCGGCGCTCACAACTGCACCCTTGGCCACAGCATCGGCGACCATGTCGGTCATGCGTTGAACCGCTTCGCGGCTGATGAGCGCGCCGATCTGGGTGTCGGGGAGATTGGGATCTCCTACTCGAAGCTTGCGCGCCCGATCCGCAAGCTTCTCGATGAAAGGCTTCGCAACCGAACGATCGACAATGATGCGGTCGGTCGACATGCAGATCTGGCCTTGATTCATGAAGGCGCCAAAGCTGGCCGCATTGGCCGCTTCGTCCAGATCCGCATCCGGCAACACGACAAAGGGCGCCTTGCCGCCGAGCTCAAGCAGGACCGGCTTGAGATGGCGCCCCGCGACCTCGGCAATCGCCCGGCCGACATGGCTCGATCCAGTGAAGTTGATGCGGCGGACGGACGGGTGGGCGATCAAGGATTCGGTCACTGCGGCGGCGTCTTCACGCGCGCACGACACGATGTTCAGTACACCGGGCGGCAACCCGGCCTCTTCGAAGATTTCTCCAAGCAAGTATTGCGCTTGCGGTGCGGTCTCAGACGCCTTGAGAACGACCGTGTTGCCGCAGACCAAAGGCACCGCGATCGAGCGCACGGCGAGGATCACGGGAGCGTTCCAGGGCGCGATCGCCAGGATGACGCCGACCGGCTGACGAACCGCCATAGAGAGGCAGCCCGGGACATCGGAGGGGATGGTTTCTCCGATCGCCGAGTACGCTAGCGCCGCCGCCTCCCGCAACATTCCGGCGGCGAGCATGCAGTTGAAATCGCCCCATGGCTTCGGCGAGCCGATCTCCGTG
>Ga0137404_10000582_pt1 | contig 24022 bp, 20 predicted proteins | sample CZOMad2_1_16fung_FD_108285 | JGI IMG/M metagenome (GOLD analysis project Ga0137404, IMG submission 108285) | Vadose zone soil fungal communities from Angelo Coast Range Reserve, California, USA - CZOMad2_1_16fungal (Illumina Assembly) | ecosystem: Environmental > Terrestrial > Soil > Vadose... | reverse complement strand
TTCCTTACCCAATTCCTTACCCAATTCCGCCCCGATTACCCATTTCCCCCTCGGGACGGCGCCACCGGGCACTGCGGCCACGGCCGAGGTATTCCAACTCGCCCTCCTCCCGCAGGCGCTTGAGCATGTGGCGGATCCTGTCGATGCTGACGCCTGGGCATTTGCGCTGAAGATCGGCGACGCTGAAGTCACCTTCCGCTCGATGGATGGCGTCGAGGACGACCTCACTCTTCTCTCCGCGTGGCGTCTTGACCTGTCCGAGTCGATCCTCGAGCTCTCGGTAGGCCTCCTTGAGGATGTAGAGCAGGTAGTTCAGGTACGGCCAGGGATCGTGCTGGCCCTCGTGCCAGCCCTGGGAGGATTGCTCCAGGGTCTCGTAGTACCGGTCCTTGTTCTGCTCGATGATGCGTTCGATGCTGATGTAGCGTCCGACCTCGAAACCGAGGTGATACCACTGGAGGAGCAGGAGCAGTCGGGAGACTCGGCCGTTGCCGTCGCGGAACGGATGGATGCACAGGAAGTCGAGGTTGAAGGCGGCGACGGCCAGGAGCGGGTGCAGGCGCCGCTCCTCCGTGGCGTCAGCCCCGAGGGAAAGGAGCTCGCCCATGGCCGCGCTCGTGCGCTTGGCGGGTACCGTCTTGAACCGCACGCGCGAACGGCCGTCGGGATAGGTCTCGATGATGTCGATATCCTTCCGTTTGTACTGCCCTGCATCTCCGATGCGGCCTCGCGAGAGGCGATGCAGGTCGAGGAGGGTCGGCTCCGAGACGACGAGCCGTCCGGCGGATGCGTGAATCAGCTTGAGCGCATCGCGGTAGCCGCGCACCTCCTCTTCGTTGCGGTCGCGCAGTACCGGTTTACCGAGAACGACGGCGCGGACGCGCGAGGCGTCGATTTCCACGCCCTCGATGCGATTGGAAGAGACGGCGCTCTCGATCGTCGCATGCTCGCGCAGTGCCCTCAGGCGCTGCGGCGACTGGCGGGTGAAGAGCTCCTGTCTACCTTTGGCCTCTCCGAGATCGGCGAGGTACCACACTGCGGACATCGGCACGTCCGGTGGCTCGGCGGTGAAGCGGCGCAGGGTCATCATGATACGGGAACGCCGCCAGGCGACTCCGGAAGGTTCCCCCGCCCGCCCTACCGCTCCGCCAGCGGTACGAACGCCCGCTGGGTCGCCCCGGTGTAGACCTGCCGCGGCCGGTTGATCTTGGTCTTGGCGTCCTCGCGCATCTCCTGCCAGTGGGCGATCCAGCCCGGCAGGCGGCCTAAGGCGAACATCACCGTGAACATGTTCGTCGGGATGCCCATGGCGCGGTAGATGATGCCGCTGTAGAAGTCGACGTTCGGATAGAGCTTCCTTTCGATGAAGAACTCGTCCGAGAGGGCGACCTCCTCTAAGTGCTTGGCGATTTCGAGGAGCGGATCGGAGAGGCCGAGATCGCCCAGGATCTCGTCGCAGGTCGACTTCAGGATCTTCGCCCGCGGGTCGAAGTTCTTGTACACCCGGTGGCCGAAGCCCATGAGGCGGAAATCCGAGCTCTTGTCCTTCGCCATGGCGACGTACTTCCGGTAGTCGCCGCCGTCGTTCTTGATCCGCTCCAGCATCTCGATGACCTTCTGGTTGGCGCCGCCGTGGAGCGGTCCCCAGAGGGCGCAGATGCCGGCCGAGATCGAGGCGAAGAGGTTGGCCTGGCTGCTTCCCACCATGCGCACCGTCGAGGTGCTGCAGTTCTGCTCGTGGTCGGCGTGGAGGATCAAGAGGAGGTTCAGGGCCCGCTCGAGGACCGGCGAGACCTGGTAGGGCTCGGCCGGCACGGCGAACATCATGCGCAGGAAGTTGGCGCAGTAGGAGAGGTCGTTCTGCGGATAGATGAACGGCTGGCCGATGTTCTTCTTGTAGGAGAAGGCGGCGATCGTCTTCGCCTTGGCGAGCAGCCGGATGACGTTCAGGTCGACGTTGTCGGCGGTTCCGGTCTCCGGATAGTAGGTCGAGAGCGACGCCACCATGGAGGAGAGGATCGCCATCGGATGGGCGTTCGGGGGGTAGCTCTCGAAAAACTTCTTCATGTCCTCGTGGAGCAGGCTGTGCCGGGTCAGGCGGTCGCGGAACTCGGCGAGCTCGGCCGGATTCGGCAGGTGGCCATAGACCAGGAGGTAGCAGATCTCGGTGAACTGGGCCCGGCCGGCGATCTCCTCGATGGGATAGCCGCGGTAGCGCAGGATCCCCTTCTCGCCGTCGATGAAGGTGATGGCGCTCTCGCAGGCGCCGGTGTTGGCGTAGCCCTGGTCCAAGGTGATGGCCCCGCTCTTGGCGCGGAGCGAGGTGATGTCGATCCCCTTTTCGCCCTCGGAGCCGACGACGACCGGCAGGTCGTAGCTCTTGCCGTCCAGGGTCAGGCGGGCGCTGTCAGGCTGGGGCGCCGTCGGGGCGGCGGGGGCAGGGGCTTCCTCGGCGAGCTCTTTCGTCTGTGACATGCCCCCTATTCTACCCCCACCTCCCTCACAGCTCGCGCAGGGCGGTGACGACCGGCTGGCGGGCGGCCCGGATGGCCGGGAAGAGGCCGCCCAGAAAGCCCATGAACAGGGCGATGAACATCCCGCCGACGACGAGCGGCGGGGTGACGGCAAAGGTGAAGCCGACCTGGCTGAAACTCTGGAAGTTGATCGTCGAGGCCCGGTAGCCGTTGAAGACGACGTAGGCGAGGAAAGCGCCCACCAGCCCGCCGGCCGTCGCCAGGGCGAGCGATTCGACGAGCACCGAGACCACCACCGGCCCGGCAGAGAAGCCCAGGGCGCGCAGAGTCGCGATCTCGCGCTTGCGGGAGGCGACCGCCGTGTACATGGTGTTGAGCGCCCCGAAAGTCGCCCCAATGGCCATCAGGATGGCGATGAAGCCGCCCAGGAAGGTGACGATGGAGGAGATCGCCTGCGACTGCTGGGCATAGAAGTCGCTCTCGCGCACCACCTTGACGTCGAGGCGCGGATCGGTCGTCAGGGTGTCCTTGAAGGCGGTGAACGCCGCCGGCGAGGTGAGCTTGGCGTGGACCGACTGGAAGGTGTCACCACGCCGGTAGGCGGGCTGGAGGACCGCGGCGTCGCACCAGAGCTCGGAGTCGGCGAGCGTGCCCTCGGCGGAGAAGATTCCCACCACCGTCCAGGTGTTCTCTCCCCAGCGCAGGGTCGAGCCCAGGTCGAGCCCCGAGTACTGCGCCGTCGCCCCCTTGCCGGCGAGGATCTCGTTCTTGCCCGGCGCGAAAGCCCGCCCGGCGATGATCTTCACCTTCTCGCGGACCTCGAACGCGGCCGGCTGTACGCCGCGCAGAGGCACGTTGGCCGCGGTACCGGTCGAGCGCTTGGGCAGATCGACGATGACGTAGAGCTCGGCCGAGGCGATCGGGCCACCCTCCGGCGAGCGCTTGATGCCGGGGGCGTCGGCGATCACCCGCGTGTCGTCGTGCCGCAGGCCGCTCATCATCTCCGAATCGCTCCCCGAGCGCAGGATGATGGCGGTATCCGGCGCGCCCGAGTTGGCCATGGTGCGACTGAAACCGACGCCGATCGACAGGATGGCGACGAAGACCGACACCACCCCGGCGATGCCGAAGGACGCCGCGATCGAGGAGCCCTTGCGCTCCTTGAGCATGCGCAGGTTGAGGAGCGTGACCGCGGTCGTCTGTTGCCACCATTTGCCCATGATCTAAAGCCTCCGGAGCGCGTCGACGATCTTGAGACGCATGGCTTGATACGCTGGAATGATACCGGTCACGAGGCCTAAGAGCAGCACGAACACCACCCCGAGGACGATGTCCCGGCCGGGCAGGAAGAAGACGGGCAGGAACTGGTGGGTCGGATCGCCGAGCACGGTCACCGCCGTCCAGGCGAGGAGCAGCCCGAGCCCGCCGCCGACGATGGCCAAGAGGAGCGACTCGGTGAGCACGAGCACGAGGATCCGGCGGTCGGTGAAGCCCAGGGTTTTGAGCACCGCGAGCTCACTCGTGCGCTCGCGGACCGACTGGGCCATGGTGTTGCCGGCGACCAGGAGGAGGGTGAAGAAGACCGCCGAGACGACGCCGCCGATGATCGTCCCGATGTCGCCGACCTGGTCGGCGAAGCCCTGGGCGAACGCCTGCTCGGTCGAGGTCTTGGTCTCGGCCGGCGAGTTGGCGAACAGCGAGTCGATCTTCGTCGCCATCTGGGTGGTGGTTTTGGGGTCGGCGATGCGGATGATGTACCAGCCGACGTTGTCCCTTAGGTTGACGCTCGCCTCCTTCAGGTAGTCGTAGTGGAAGAACATGTTGCTGGTGTCGTTCCCCTTCTCCTTGCCGGTGTAGATGCCGTCCAGGGTGAACTCCCAGGTCTTCGCGCCGTCCTTCCGCCGGTAGATGGTCGCCTGGATGGGGATGCGGTCGCCCACCTTCCAGCCGAAGCGCTCGGCCGTCGTCTTGCCGACGATGGCGCCGGTACGGTCGGCGAGCCAGGCCGCCTTCTGCGCCGGGGAGAGAACCAGCTCCGGATACAGGTTGAGATAGGTGTCGGTGTCGACCGCCATCTGGCCGAAGAAGTTCTTGGGATCCTGGTAGATGCCGCCGAACCAGTTGGCGTGCGTCACCGCCTTCACCCCCGGCACTGAGGCGATGCGGTCGCCGTAGGAGATGGGCAGCGGCTGGATGAGCGACACCTTGTGGATGACCAGCATCCGGTCGGCCCCCGAGACGTCGACGCCGACCCGGAAGGCCTGCCGGATGGCGCCCAGGTAGCCGAAAACCACGAAGGCGAAGAGGACCGAGAGCAAGGTGAAGAGCGTCCGCACCTTGCGGCGGGTCAGGCTGGCCCAGACGATGGGGAGGAATTTCATGCCGCGGGCTCCAGAGAGAGGCGACCCTTGTCGAGGTGGACGGTGCGGCCGGCACGGGCGGCGGCGTGGGGGTCGTGGGTCACCATGATGATGGTCTTGCCGTGCTCGCGGTTGAGCGCCTGGAGGAGGTCCAGGATCTCGTCGCCGGCCTTGCGGTCGAGGTCGCCGGTCGGCTCGTCGCAGAGGAGGAGCGTGGGGTCGGTGACGATGGCGCGGGCGATGCCCACCCGCTGCTCCTGGCCGCCCGACAGCTGCCGCGGGTAGTGCTTGGAGCGCTGGGCGAGCCCCACGACGTCGAGCGCGGTGGCGACGTGCTTCCGGCGCTCGCCCTTCGAGAGGCCGGTCAGCAGGAGCGGCAGCTCGACGTTCTTCTCCGCGGTCAGCGCCGGCAGGAGGTTGTAGAGCTGGAAGACGAAGCCGATGTGGCGCGCGCGCCAACCGGCGAGCCGGCCCTCGGACAGGTTGCCGATCGCCTCGCCCGCCACCTCGATGGTGCCCGAGGTCGGGCGGTCGAGCCCGCCCAGGAGGTTCAAGAGGGTCGTCTTGCCGGACCCCGAAGGGCCCATCAGGGCGAGGAACTCGCCTTTCCCCACTTCGAGGTTCAAACCGTTCAGGATCTCGATCCGCTCCTCGCCGCGACGGAAGACCTTGTGCACGTCCATGACGCGGACCAGGGCGTTGCCGTTCTCTGCCATCTGCTCTCCTTGTGTCCTATTCCTGGATCTTGACGGGGTCGCCGTCCTTCAAGTCGGTCGGTCCCTCGATCACCACCCGGTCGCTCTCGGTAAGCCCGGAGATGACGATGGCCTGGTCCCCCTGCCCCGGCCCGAGCCGCACGGCTCGCCGCTCGACGTGGTTGCCGCCGGTCGCGAGGACGAAGACTACGTCCTTGCCGTTCTCCTGGCGCACCGCGCTCTTGGGAATGACGATCTCCGGCTTGGCCGTCGGCACCGCCGGTCCCCCCGCACCCGGCGCTCCGGCCGGCTCGTCGGAGAGGAAGGCGACCTTGACCCCCATGTCGGGGAGGATCCGCGGGTCGAGCTGCTCGAAGGCGACCCGCACCTTGACCGTCGCCTTCTGGCGGTCGGCGGTGGGGATGGTGGTGATGACGTGGGCCGGGATCGTCCAGTCCGGGTAGGCGTCGAGAACCGCCTGCGCCTTCTGCCCCGGCTTGACCCGGCCGATGTAGCTCTCGTTGACGTCGACGTCGATCTCCAGGGAGGTCATGTCGACCAGGGTGCAGATGCCGGTGCGGGTGAAGCCGCCGCCCGCCGACACCGGGGAGATCATCTCACCCGGCTGGGCGTCCTTGGTCACCGCGACGCCGGTGAAGGGGGCGCGGATGATGGTGTCGTCGAGGTCCTGCTGGCGCGCCGCGAGCTGGCGCTCGGCGACCACCACCTCCTGGCGGCCGAGGTCGAGCCGGGCGGCGAAGGAGCTCGCCTCGGCGTCGGCGGCGTCGGCGTCGGCCTGGGTCGAGATGCCCTGGGCGGCCAGCCGGTGGGCACGCTCCTGGCTGAGCTTCGCCTGCTTCAGGCGCACCTCGTTCTCGGTCAGCGACCGGCGGGCCGAGTCGAGCTGCGCCACGGCGAGGGCGTGCTGGCGCTGGGAGGTGGCGTCGTCCAGGCGGGCGAGCACCTGCCCCGACTGCACCGCCATGCCCTCCTCGATCAGCACCTCGGACACCTTGCCGGTGATCTTCGACGAGACGGTCGCGGCCCGCCGGGCGGTGACGTAGCCCGAGGCATTGAGAACCGTGCCGGCGACGCCCGCCGGCCGCGCATGGACGGCCGCCACCTTCACGGGTTTGCCCTGCGAGCGGCCGAGGAAGAACCAGAGGCCGAGCCCCAAAGCGATCGCGAGGACGACGAGGACGAGCCAGAGCCTGGACCCAGTCTCCTCCTCGGCGTCGCGATGGCGCTCGATGCGCAGCCCTTCCAACTTACTCTTTTCAGCAGCCATGTCGTTCCTTATCTCCGGAGACCCGCGCTGGTGGAGGCCCGGAAGGGGCCAGTGGACGGATACGGCCGGAGAGCGCCGGAGTTTCGGGATTCTACCTGATTGCAGTGGCAGGCGTAAATAGGGCGAGGGTGTCGACTGCGATATTCTTCCCCTCCATGCCCCTCGAACCGCGGTCTTTCCGTGCTGCAGGGTGGATCGGCATCGTCGGAGCCCTGGCGACGGCCGTTTCTGACCTTGCCCTCCAATACACCCCGGAGGCGTCCCACCTGGCCTCGAGGGACTACCTCTATCTCCTCGACGTCGCCCCCGGCCGGCTCCTCCTCGGTCATTTCCTGGGAGTCTTCGGCATCCTGCTGGAGATCGCGGGGTTCTGGCAGGTCTCCCTGGGGCTCCGTCCCGCGGGTAGGGTGCCCGCGCGCTCGTTCTTTTTCTTGAGCGCCGGGACGTTCGCCCTCGGCACCGCCTTTCACGCCATGTTTGCGCCGATCGGCCTCGCCCTCCACGCTCTGCAGGAGACCGGCGCCGCGCCCGCCCTCCTCTCCGCGGTCGCCGCCGCGGTCCGGCCGGCGCACCAAGGGCTCGGCGCCGTCATCCTCACCGGCATCGCCGCGCTCTCCCTCCTCTTCTCGTGGCTCGTGGTGTTCCGGCCCACCCTCTATCCGCGCTGGATGGCCCTCTGCAGCCCTCTCCCGCTGGCGCTCTTCTTCCTGCTCCTCACCCGGTTCTCCCTCACCCTCCGCCTCGTCCTCCTGCCCTGCGGCCTCAACCTGGCGAACCTGGTGCTGTTCGGCCTGTCGACGGCGGTGCTGGGGCGGGCGCGGGATGCTCGGCCAGGAACTGCCGGATCGTCCGCCGCTCGCTCTCGTCCTTCAAGCGGGTGAAGAGCTTCTCCCGCAGCCGGAGAACCGTCTCGGCGCGGTCGAAGGGGAGGCTGGCGTACATCTTGCCGACGGGGAAGTGGCAGGGCTGACAGCGCGCCGTGAGGATAGGTTGGATCTGTGTGGCGAAGTCGATACGGTGCGGCGAGACGTGGGCCGGGATGGGAGCGGCGGCGCCAGGGAGGAGCGCCAGGGTGAGCAGCAGCGGGTGGGCTGTCATGTCGTCAATAGTAGCGCAAGCACCGGGGCTGTGCCGCCTCAGACCACCAGGATCACCACCCCGCAGACCACCAGCGCGATCCCCCAGAGGAGATCCAGGTTGAACGCGGCGCGGCGCAGGAGGGAGAGGCCGAGCTTCTCGTAGACCAGGAGGGCCACGAGGGCGGCGACCAGCAGGTGGCCCAAGGTGTGGACGGCGACCGCTCCCAGCCAGGCGAGGGGGGTGGCGAAGGGCGCGGCCGGCATGTGCATCGTGTGGCCGGCGTGCGCCTGGCCGCCGAGGAGGAGGGGGACCAGCATCAGCCCCGCGCCGTGCGCCGAGGCCATGAGGAAGGACCAGGCGGTGAGATGGCGGAAGCTGACCCGCATCCCCTCCTCCCCAGGATGGCGGGTGCGGATCAGTCGGTAGAGGCCGAAACCGAGGAGGACCGCCGCCGCCACCCCCCGGAGCACCCCGGCCGGCAGGCTCTCCCGGGCGGCCCAGAGGACGGCGAGGACCGCGGCGATCGAGAGGGCATGGCCGAGGGCGATGGGGAGCAGCGCGGCGAGCACCGCCCCCCGCCGCCGCTCCTGGAGACCGAGCCCCACGGCGAAGAGCCAGCCCATGCCCGGGTTCAAGCCATGGAACGCCCCGAGACCGAAGAGGACGAGCCACGGCCAGAGGCCGGTCACGGACATGGGCCAAGCCTATGTGCAGGGGCGCCGCAGGTCAAAGCGGGCTGAGCCGGTTGCGGGAGGGGGGTGCGGGCGAATCCGAAGCCCGGCTTGCCGAGCGGGGGGTCCCCGGTTAGAATACGCGGTCTCTCGTGGGGCAGTAGCTCAGCTGGGAGAGCACCACGTTCGCAACGTGGGGGTCGAGGGTTCGAATCCCTTCTGCTCCACCAATTCCTCTCCCTCGTGGTTTCCGGGTCGTAAGATCTTGAAAAGACTGGCACTTTTGTACCCGATCGGCTGGATCGCGGCGTGGGGCGTGGGTCCGGCAGGTATACTGTCCAGAGGAAGGCCTGCTGGAGTATCGGGGTGGCACGGCAGGGTTCTGCGCCTATTCGTCGATGAATATCCCCACGAAGGGTAGAGCGATGGTCCACGACATCGACAAAATCCTCCTCAGACCAGGTGACTCGGTCACCTTCGAGGATCGCGACCACTTGCTGGAGACCCTCGACCGGCTCGACCAGCCGGTTCCCGCGCGACACGAAGGGAGGAGCAGGGATCATCGGGAACACTTCTGCATGGTGCGTTACCTGCGTCTCCTTGCCGGAGAGGACCTCCTACCTCTCCCTGTAACCCTGAGAAAGCCCCCCAAGGGACAAGACCCTCCGGACTTCGTTCTCGAGTGGCCTGATGGGCGGCGGGAGACATTCGAGCTGACGGACGGCTCCACACAGGAGTACCAGAGGAGGCTCGCAGCGGCGAGCAGGGCCGAGGACGAGGACCCCCTGGTCTTGCCCGTCGACATCAACACGCCAGAGAAGGAAGCAGCTCAGCTATGGGCGGAGATCCTCTTCTCGGCTTTCCTCCAGAAAGCTGAGGGGCTCAGGCGCGGCCGCTTCGATCTGGACCACATTCTCATCTACGACTTGACGGGGATCGGCCTGTTGCTCCCCTTGCAGCGGGGAGCACCGATCCTGAGGCAGAAGGTCCAGGAGTGGTATGCCAGGGAGGCGCCGGTGAATCGATTCAGACGCATCTCGATCCTGCGCGACCAAGCTCTCCTCCTTGACGTGGAGGTCGAAGGGAGAATCCTCCGGCGGGAATCGCCGTATTTCCAAATCCCGGTCATCCGTGCTGACGACGAAGAGGATCTGAGGAGGCGGCTCCGGGAGATCGACGGCTACTGCCGTCAGAATTCCATCCGCCACCTCAAGGCCTTCGGCTCCATTCTGGGAGACAGGATCGATGACTTTCGCGAGGACAGCGACTTGGACCTGCTGGTGGAGTTCGAGCCCGGGACGCGCGTCACTCTGCTGGACATGGCCCGCATGGAAAGGGAGTTGGGCGAGCTGACCGGATTCAAAGTTGACCTCCGTACAGCGGGCGACCTGAGCCGGTATTTCCGGCAAGAAGTCTTGCAGGAGGCGGTGGAGTTGCGTGCTGCCCGAGGATGACAGGATCCGCCTACAGCACATGCTCGACGCTGCCAGGAAGGCGGCGCGCCTGGCTGCAGGACGTGACCGCGAAGACCTTGATGCCGAGGACGATCCTCTCGCAGACGCTCTGGTCCGTTTGATCTCTGTTATCGGCGAGGCCGCCAGCAAGGTGAGCTCCGGCACCTGCTCAGATCTCGACGGAATCCCCTGGCCCGATGTCGTCGGCATGCGCAACCGACTGATCCACGCCTACTTCGACATCAACCTGGACATCCTGTGGGCCACGGTTCAAGACAGCCTACCTCCCCTCGTTCGGTTACTGGAGTCTGCTCTGGCAGACGACGAGGAGCATCCTACGACTACGCCCTGGTGAGCCTCACCTCGCGCTCGTCCTCCTGGAGGAGGGGCGGACGGCCGAGGTGGTGACGGTCGCCGACGAGATGGTCTGGATCTTCAAGGCCCAGGAGGTGCAGCGCAGCAGGTGATCGCGGAGGTGAAGCGGGGGCAGCAGCCGGCCCCCTCGGCGGGCTCGTAGCGCAGGGCGATCCATAGGGCCACCGCGGCGCTGGCGGCCCGCCGCCCGCGATAACGGGCGACGCGGGGCCGATAAACGACTTCGGACTCTCCCGGAAGTGGAGTTGGAGGCCTCCAAGGGCTCCCCAGGGGTCGCCAAGGAGCGACACGGCCTCGCTAAACCGGTCTCGGAGGTCTCCAAACGAGGTTCGAACCGCGATAAAGTCGGCGCGGAGGTCGTCAAAACTCCGCGGAACGTCGCCAAAGTACTTTCTGGCCCGGCAACAACGGTTTAGCGCGCCCGTGATTCAGTTTATCGAGGGGCTGTTGGAGTTTTGAGGCCGCGCGTTGCAGTTTATCCAGCGACAAGTCGACTTTTGAGGCCGCGTGTTTCAGTTTCTCGAGAGCCTGAAGGAGTTTTAAGGCCGCGCACTTCAGTTTATCGAGGGGCATTCGGAGTTTAGAGAGACTTTTTCGGACTTTACCGGGCTTTGGGCCCGGTCTTTAAGTTTCCGCTCCTCTATGACGGCCGGAGGGCCCGCCGCCCCCGCCGTGAACCTCTCCTCCGCCGGGCGCAGCTCGATCCCGAGCCTCCGGACCGCCCCCTTCGCCCCCCGCCCGCCCCCGTGGTAGGATCACCCCAATTTCTGCTTCTTCCGGAGCACCCGGCGACACGGTCCGGGTGCGGCATCCAAAAGGGTTGCGCATGAAAAGAGCCATCCTCCTCCCGATCGGTCTGTTGCTGCTCGTCGGCTGTCACGGGGGCTCCACCCCGGCCGACAAGACCGCCCTCGCGATTCTCGACGCCAACCAGAAGGCCTGCGATCCGCTGGCCGAAGGCATTTTCGAGGCCTACAAGCAGGCGACGAGCGCCGGGACGCCGCCGGACGCCGCCGTCCGCGCTTTCGTCGAAAACGCGGGGGCCGAGCCTGCGGCGGAGGTCCAGACGGGCCTTCCCTTTGCGGAGAACGCCGTCCGCCCGGCCTCGGCGGAGGAGGGGGAGATCCGCAACCTCCTGGTCGACTGGCAGACCCGGCAGGCGCAGTTCTGCGCCCTGGCCGCCGGTGGCCCCACCGGGGACAACCTGAAGAGCTTCGTGGCCGATCACGACCGGGTGCAGAAGGCCGTCCGCGAAGCCCGCGAGAAGCTCGCGAGCCTGGTCCCCTTGACGCCCGCCGAGCGCACCAGCCTGACCCAGGACTGGAACCTGAACGTTCGCGCCGCCGCCAAGGAGAAGCTCGGCGAGCTGGCGGCCAAGGCCCAGCTCACCGCCCAGCGCGCCGCCCGTGCAGCGGCCGAGGTCGCCGAGGCCCAGCAGCTCGCCGCCGACGACCAGGCGCGCGAGGACGAGAAGAAGCGGTTGAAGGTCAAGGAAGAGGAGGACCGCGAGGCCCTGGTCAACGAACGGCGGACCGCCGAGGAGCTGGAGATCCGGATGAAGCGCGAGCGCCAGGAGAAGACCATGCGCGAGCGCCAGGCCCAGGGGGTGGCGCTGGTCGGCCAGCAGTTCCGCGCCTGGGCCGCCGCCTACCGGCAGCAGATCGAGCCGTTCGCGCGCAACATCCGGGCCGCCCAGCGCCCCTCCGCGGTCGACGTCTGCCCGGCCCTGCGCCACGCCGCGGACGGCGTCCGCATCCCCCAGGCGCCCGACTCCAACCTCCAGGAGCATCTGAACGAAGCCTTCCGCCTGGCCAGCGCCGCCGCCGAATCCTGCGGCCAGAAGCTCAAGGACACCACCGCCTTCCGCCTGCAGCTGATCCTGGAGCACCTGTCGGCCATCGAGAGCCAGCTGCCGAGCGGGTCGTAAAAAGGGGGAACGGCGTGGAGGGCAGGGCAGAGCCCCCGTGCCTGCCCTGCTAGACCCTACCCCTCCACCCCCCCAATCGGCAGGTGGACCCGGAACGTCGAGCCCTGGCCCAGGCGGCTTTCGACCTCGATCTGGCCGCCGTGGGCCTGGGCGACGTGCTTGACGATGGCGAGCCCCAGGCCGGTTCCCCCCTCCTCGCGCGACCGCCCCTTGTCCACCCGGTAGAAGCGCTCGAAGATCCGCGGCAGGGCCTCTGGGGGGATGCCGATACCGGTGTCGCTCACCTCCAGGAGGGCCTCGCCGTCCTGCTGCGCCAGGCGGACGACGACCTCGCCGCCCGGCTGGTTGTACTTGATCGCGTTGTCGAGCAGGTTGACGACCAGCCGCTCCAGACCCTCGGCGTCGCCGGGCAGGGGCGGGAACGGCACCGGGGGGCCGGGCTCGGCGAGCGCCAGGCGGACCTGTTTCTCCTCGGCGGCCGAGGACATCAGGTCGACGGCGCGGCGGACGATCGCGTCGAGGTCGACCGGCTCGTGCGGCGGCGTCCGTTCCAGGCTCTCCAGGCGGGAGAGGGTCAAGAGGTCGTCGAGCAGGGCCTGGAGGCGGCGGCACTGGCGCAGGATCCGCTCGGTGAAGCGGGAAGCTGTGGCCGGCTCGCCCAGGGCGCCGTCGCGCAGGGTCTCGGCGTAGCCGCGGATGGCGGCGAGCGGGGTCTTGAGCTCGTGCGAGACGTTGGCCACGAAATCGCGCCGCATCTCCATCAGCCGGGTGAGCTCGGTGGTGTCGCGGGCCACCACCACCGCTCCGGCCCCCGCCCGGCCGGCGCTACCGGTGCCACCGGCGCCACCAAGATCGGCGAGGACCGTGCTGGCGAGCTGGAGCGTGTGCCGCTCCGGGCTGCCGATCTCGATCTGGGCCTCCTGCGGCTCGCCACGGCGGAGGGTGGCCTCGACCAGGCGGTCGAGCTCGGGCACCCGCACCAGCTCGAGCACCGGCCGGCCGGCCACCTCGCCGGCCTCGCCGGAGAGGTCGAAGAGCCGGCAGAAGGCCGGGTTGGCGAGGACCGCACGGCCGCCGCCGTCCACCACCAGCACCCCCTCGGACATGCCGGCGAGGATGGCCTTCAGGCGATCGCGCTCGTGGCGCAGGGCGGCGAACTGCTCCTGGACGGTGGTCCCCAGGCGGTTCAAGGCGACCGCCAGCTCGGCCAGCTCGTCGGCGTCGGGGAGCGCCACCCGGTGGTCGTAGCGTCCGCTGGCGAGCGCCGAGGCGCCGGCGATGAGCTCGGCGAGCGGCCGGAACAGGCGGCGGTCGAGCCAGAGCGAGAGGACGAGGACCGCCACGCCGGCGGCGAGCACGGCGAGGAGGAGGGCCGCCGCCAGGCTCCCCTTCAGGGTTTCCAGCTGGGCGAGCGGCTGGGCGAGGCGGAGCACGAAGAGGCGCCCGCCCGAGGCGGTGAGCGTGCGGGCGGCGTAGACATAGGTACGGCCGATGGTGGCGCTCTTGCGCACCGACCAGCCGTGCCCGCTCGAAAGCGCCGCCTGCACCTCGGGCCGGGTGGCGTGGTTCTCCATCTTCCGCACGCCGAGAGCGGTGCGCGCGCTGTCCGCCAGTACCGTGCCGTCGGCGGCGATGAGGGTGAGGCGCAGGCCCCGGGCCTCGGGCTCGTCCGCGCCAGCGACGCTATTGGCGTCCGGGGCCGCCAGGGCGCGCACCCAGCCCTGGAGGTCCGGGCCGCCCGACTCGATGCGGGCGAGGACGACCGGACCCAGGAGGTCCAGGGTGTCTTCGAGCTGGACCGCGGCGCTCTTCTCCAGGAGCCCAGGGAGGAGGACCCAGAGGAGGGCGGCGGCGGCGAGCAGGGCGGCGAGCGCCGGCCACAGCGGGGCCAGGCGCAGCTTCGGCGTGAAGCCGAGGAAGCCCACCAGCTCAGGGCCTCAGCCGGTAGCCGACGCCGATGACGGTTTCGATGCGGTCGGCCTCGGGGCCGAGCTTCCGGCGCAGCCGGCGGATGTGGGTGTCGACGGTGCGGCTGTCGATGTCCTCGGCGTAGCCCCAGACGTCGGTCAGGAGCTGGCCGCGGGTCTGCACCCGGCCGGCGCGCTCCATGAGCAGGCGCAGGAGGCGGAACTCGGTCGCGGTGAGCGGGATCTCCTCGCCGCGGATGCGCAGCTGGTGGCCGGCGACGTCGAGCTGGATGCCCCCCACCGCGAGGTCGGGCTCGCGGTCCGACGGGGTGGGCTCCGGCTTCTTCCTCCGCAGGACCGCCTTCACCCGCAGGACCACCTCGCGCGGGCTGAACGGCTTGCTGATGTAGTCGTCGGCCCCCAGCTCCAGGCCGACGATGCGGTCGACCTCCTCGCCGCGGGCGGTCAGCATGACGATGGGCACCCGGGCGGTCGTGCCGTCCCGCTTCAGCAGACGGGTGAGCTCCAGGCCGTCCATCCCCGGCAGCATGAGGTCGAGCAGGATGAGGTCCGGCGCCTCGCGGCGGACCGCCTCCAGGCCGCTGTCCCCCCGGCGGGCGGTCTCGACGGCGAAACCCTCCTTCTCCAGGTTGTACTGCAGGACCTCGGCGATGTCGGGCTCATCTTCGATGAGCAGGATGCGTTCGTGGGTCATCGTAAGGGAAGCGTAGCACGGGGTCTTCCACAGATCCTGTGGAAAACCCTGCGGAGAACCCCCTCCGGAGGGCCGCGGAATGGGGCTTTCCACGCTTTGAACAAGAGTCTGTGCAAGAGAGTCTAAGTCTTTTGTTTTCATAATCTTGATCCCTCACGGTCGAGATCCTGGGAAGGATCGTTGGCGATCAATTTACTGTTTTCCACAGAGGAGCGTGTGACCGCCGGGTGAGAGCTGTGTTAAATCCATGTGACGCAGCCACTTACCGGAAAATTACAAGCCCTGGGAGGGGTTTGAAAAAAGGCAAATCCTGCCGGATGGAGAGTAAAAGTTGCAACGGGGAGGTCAGTCCGCGGTCGCGGCTTCGAGCCCCTGGCGCACCGCGAGGCGGCGGCCGAAGGTCGCCGCGAAGATCTCCCGGTGCTCGCGCGCCGCCTCGAGCTCCAGGCTGACGTCGTAGCGCGACAGCACCTCGAGCTTGATCCGCTGCGGTCGGATCGAGGCGTAGATCTCGTCCACCCGGGAGGCATGGGTGCGGTCGAGGGCGTCGGCCACCCGCAGCAGGCAGCTGAGCTTCGCGATCACCCGCTGCTGCCAGGGTTTGAGCGCCGCCAAGGTGGGGTGGCGATGGGGCCGGGGGCGGGCGCCGCGGTGGTAGCGGGCGACGTGGGCGAGGATCTCGATCTCGCGCGGGTCGAAGGCGTCCAGGGTGGCGTTGGTGATCAGGTAGTAGCTGTGCTTGTGGTGGCCTTCGTAGTGGATGGTGTAGCCGATGTCGTGGAGCAGGGCGGCGTACTCCAGCCACTCCCGCTCGCGCGCCCCGAGGCCGTGAACCGAGACGGTCAGGTCGAAGAGGCGGACGGCGAGGCGGGCGGTCTGGCGGTTGTGGGCGAAGACGCTCTCGCTACGCTCGGCGAGCTGGAGCACCTGGCGCCGCCGCAGGTCCTCGGGGTCGCGGGCGAGCGGGATGGGCTGGCCGAGGGCGGCGAGCACCAGCCCTTCGCGCAGGGCGCGGTCCGAGACCTGGAAGCGGTCGACCCCGGCGTGGAGGACCAGCTCCTCCAGGAGGACGGCGCCGGCGACGAGCGAATCGGAGCGCGGCCCGCCGACCGGCGGCAGGGCGGCGATCTCCCGGCGCTTCATGGCGATCAGGCGCGCCACCACCTGCGACAGCTCCCGGGTCCGCACCTCGCGCAGGGCCGCCCCCCCGCCCTTCCGGCCGCGTTCGGCGAAGAGGTCGGCCAGATCGGCACAGCAGACCGCCGTTCCCGAGGTGGCGACGAGCCGGGCGACCGGCCGGAGGAGGGTCTCCTCGGCGAGGGCCGCCCGGATGCGCCGGCGCAGGCGGTCGATCTCGCCCGGGTTCGGCGGGTCGCCTTTCAAGGCCGTGGCGCAGCGCAGCGACCCCAGCCGGAAGGAGACGACCCGTTCGACCTTCCCCCCCTGGCTCGCGATCCATTCGGTGCTGCCGCCGCCCACGTCGACCACCGCCGACGGCCCCTGCCCGAGGTCGACCACCTCGCGCACTGCGCGGTAGATCAGCAGCCCCTCGTCGGTGCCGGAGAGGATCTGGACGTCGAAGCCGGTCTGCGCCTTGACCTGGGCGAGGAACTCCTCGCCATTGGTCGCCTCGCGCACGGCGCTGGTCGCCACCGCCACCACCCGGCGTGCCCCCTTCAAGCCGGCCAGGGTGGTCATCTTGATCAGTGCCTCCAGGCCGTCGGCCATGGCCCGCTCGGAGAGCGCTCCCTGGGCTCCCTCCAAGAGAGAGTTTTTGCCCAGCCGCACCATCTCGCGTTCCCGGTCGAGCACCCGGTAGCCCCCCTTGGGCTCAGGGGCGACGACGATCATGTGGATCGAGTTCGAGCCGATGTCGATGGCGGCGAGGCGCGGTGTCGGCGGCAGGGGCTCCGCCCTCTCGATCGGCACGAGAGAGAGCCCGGGTTCGCCGGGGAGGGAGAGCGCCTGGACCACGACCGGGTTGGCCTTCACGCCACCGATTCTAGTGGCATTTCGACCGCCCCCACCTCGTCCATCTGCCCCGAGAGCCAGCGCAGGTACTCCCGGCATCCATCGGCCAGGGCCTCGCTCCCGGTCTCCCGGAGCACCCGGGCGGGGAGGTCGGCCGGCAGGAGGGAGGTGATCTTCAACCCCAGGATCTTCCCCGCCGCCACGGCGAGGAGACCCATCGGGCCGGGGGTCGAGACGAAGATCTGCGCGTAGCGCTCGCGCTCGCAGTGTTCGAGGACCTCGAGCACCGGGGGCACGGCGAAAGAGAGGCGGGCACGGACGGGGAGGGGGAGCTCGGCCAGGGGCGCGAAGCGGCGGACCGGGATTCCCGGCGGCTGGCCCTCGCCACAGGTGAGGGCCGCCATTTCGGCCAGGCCCGAGGCGGCGAGGGCGGTCTCGGCCCACGGCAGGTCGGCCGCCGGGTCGTCGGTGAACCAGGCCGCCCGATCGGCCACCCCGCCCGCCCCGCGGAAGCCCAGGAAGCGCTCGGCGGCACCGTCGACGAGGTCGCGGTCGCGGTGTTGGGCGTGGAGGGCGACGAGGAAGGGGGAGAGGGTGAGGGCGAAGGGGGCGAGGTTGGCGGCCGCTCCCAGACAGCGGGAGAGCCGCCCGCGTCGTATCTCGCGGGCGAAGTCCTCCAGCAGACCCTGGAGGGCTCGCCGGCTGGCCTGGCTGGCGAAGCCGAAGGTCTCCTGGTCGGGGGTCGTGCCCGCACCCGCCGCCGGCGCCGCCGGTCGCTTCCGGCGCCGGCCGGGGGCGGAGAGGAAGAAGAGCCGGCGGCGCGCCGGGGGCTCGGCCGTCACGGTGGGCGGGGTGGCGAGGAGCTGGAGCAGGCGGGCGAAGGGGTCGCTGCGGTCGGAAAGCAGGGGGAGGAAGCGCCGCCGGTAGAATTCGTAGGCGATGCCGTAGAGGCTCTGGGTGAGGCGGAGGGTCGAGCCGGTGGCGCCGCCGGGGACGTGGGCGTCGGCCTTGAGGTGGGCGAGGTACGCCTCGACGGTCGCGGCGGGCGGCGTCTCGGTCCAGGTGGTCGCGATGTAGAAGCCGCCGTGGTCGTCGCTGCCGCCGGTCAGGCTCTTGACCCAGGGGCGCGGGCCGTGCGGGCGGAGGCGGTGACGCGCCGCAAGGTCCTCGATCACCCCGCGGTCGAGGCGGTCGACGATCCGCCGGAGGAGCTCGTTCGCCCGCCGGTCGTGGATGCCGTTCAGGCCCTCGAAGCGGTTGAAGAGGACGAGGAGCTTCTCGAACTGGGCGAGCGAGAGGCGGCCGTTGACCCGCACCAGCGGGTGGGCGACCGAGTGGACGATCGCCTCGGCCACCAGGTAGTCGCGCAGCTCGTAGACGTTGCCGGAGAGGCGCTGGATCTCTCTGTGTTGCGCCTCGGTAACGCCGGACACCAGGCAGTGGACGTGGGTCCCGTCCTCCGGGAAGGCGACCGTCACCTCCGAGGAGAGGAAGACCCCCGGCAGGTGGGCGATCTCCAGGGCGCCGGCCACCGAGTCGTGGTCGGAGACGGTGACGAAGTCCATGCCGCGCTCACGGCAGAGGCGGTAGATCTCTTTCGGCTCGGTGAAGCTCTCCGGCGCCTGCGCCTGGCGCAGGATCCACTCGGTCGGTCGGTTGGAGTGTTTGCTGTGGACGTGCAGGTCGGCCTTGGCCATGTCGCCCCCTCGGTTTCTTGCATGGTAGCCTTAAGGAAGGCCCAGAGGGTGACGACGGTGTAGCGGAACTGCAACATCGAACAGAGTTTATCGGGGCTGTCACGGCTTCGTCACAGGCTTTCCTCGGTGCCGCTCCCGGGCACTATGGCAGAATGAAGCTCTGCGTTCCGAGGGCCTCTTCCGCCGCAGGGCCCACTGCGAGGTCGATCCCTGTGTCCGAACCCAAGAAAAGCTTCCGCCCCGAACCGGTCCCTCCGCCCCCGGAGCGGCTCGAACCGGAGTCCCTCTTCCTCAATCGCGAGATCTCGTGGCTCGACTTCAACGCCCGGGTGCTCCACGAGGCGGAGGACGCGGAGACGCCGCTTCTCGAACGGCTGAAGTTCGTCGCCATCTTCGAGAGCAACCTGGACGAGTTCTTCATGAAGCGGGTGGGCGGCCTGAAGCAACAGTTGGCGAGCAACATCCGCGAGCTGCCGCCGGACAACCGGACCCCCCGCCAGCAGCTGGCCGAAATCGACCGCATGGTGCGGCCGATGCTCGGCCGCGAGCGGCGGCTGTTCCACCGGGAGCTCCTGCCGGCCCTCAAAGCCCACGGCCTGGAGCTCCTCCGCTGGGAGGACCTGAAGCCCTCCGAGCGCCGCCACCTCTCGGAGGAGTTCGAGAAGAACCTCTTCCCCATCCTCACCCCCCTGGCGGTCGACCCCGCGCACCCCTTCCCCTTCATCTCGAACCTCTCGCTCTCGCTCGCCGTGGCGGTCAAGGAGCCGGGGGACGACGAGCTGCGCTTCGCCCGGGTCAAGGCGCCCTCCTCCCTGCCGCGCTGGCTCCAGGTGGCGGGGGCCTTGCGTTTCGTCCCCCTGGAGGAGGTGATCGTCCACAACCTGGAGCGGCTCTTCCCGGGGATGGAGATCGTCGAGGCGCACCCCTTCCGGGTGACCCGCAACAGCGACGTGCAGAGGAACGAAGAGGAGGCCGACGACCTCCTGGAGGCGATCCAGGAGGAGCTGCGGGAGCGGCGCTTCGCCACCGTCGTGCGGCTGGAGGTGGCGGCCGGCATGCCGCAGTGGATGCGCGACCTCCTCTCCGAGCAGCTGGAGACCCGTCCCGAGGACCTCTTCGAGGCCGAGGGGCCGCTCGGCCTGCGCGACCTGATGCAGCTCGCCTCCGTCCCCCTGCCGTCGCTCAAGTACAAGCCGTGGACCCCGGTGATCCGGCCGCGGCTCCAGGCCGCCGACCCCGAGGACCTGGACGTCTTCGCCGTGATCGCGGCCGGCGACGTCCTCGTCCATCACCCCTACGACTCCTTCGCCGGCAGCGTCCAGCGCTTCATCGAGGCGGCGGCGGACGACCCCTCGGTCCTCGCCGTCAAGCAGACCCTCTACCGCACCTCGGCCGACTCGCCGATCATGCGGGCGCTCATCCGGGCGGCGGAGACGCGGAAACAGGTGGCGGTGACGGTCGAGATCAAGGCGCGCTTCGACGAGGCGGCGAACATCGAGTGGGCCGAGCGGCTGGAGAACGTGGGCGCCCACGTCGCCTATGGCGTGGTGGGCCTCAAAACCCACGCCAAGATTGCCCTCGTCGTGCGCCAGGAGAAGGAGGGCCTGCGCCGCTACACCCACATCGCGACCGGCAACTACAACGCCGAGACCGCCAAGCTCTACACCGACTTAGGCCTCCTGACCACCAACCAGGAGCTGGGGGACGACGTGGCCCAGCTCTTCAACCTGCTGACCGGCTACGTCCACAAGCCGAAGTTCAAGAAGCTCCTGGTCGCCCCGATCAACATGCGCCAGCGTTTCCTGGAGCTCATCGCGCGCGAGGTGGAGCACCAGAAGGCCGGGCGGGGTGGCCACGTCATCGCCAAGATGAACTCGCTCGAAGACCCGCAGATCATCGAGGCGCTCTACGCCGCCTCGGCGGCGGGGGTCGAGATGGACCTCATCGTGCGCGGCATCTGCCGTCTGCGCCCCGGCGTCCCCGGCCAGAGCGAGACGGTGCGGGTGATCTCGATCATCGGCCGGTTCCTGGAGCACGCCCGGATCTTCTACTTCGCCAACGGCGGCAAGCCCGAGTACTTCTTCGGCTCGGCCGACTGGATGTCGCGGAACTTAGACTACCGGGTCGAGGCGATCACCCCGGTCGAGGAGCCGCGGCTCCAGGACGAGCTGCGGACGATCCTGGATCTCCAGCTGGGCGACAACGTCAAAGCCTGGGACATGCGCGCCGACGGCACCTTCCTGCAGCGCCGCCCGGCGCCCGGCGAGGCGCCGCGCAACAGCCAGGAGCTGCTGATGCAGCGGGCGTTGGAGCGGGTGGGGCGGTAGGGGGGGCGGCGGCATAGGCCCAGCCGCTACCACGAACCTCGCCGGAACCACCGCCGCCAGGGCGTCTCCGCAGGCCGGGAACGCCTACGATGCCGCAGCGCTGGAGACGCCCTGGCGTTCGGGGTCAAGGAAAGTCTGTGGTAGCGGCTGGGCGTCTCTACCCCCTCCTACTGCGTTCATCCCAGCCATCGCGGCCGCAAAGTTAGCGCCTATGAGGGGCGGCCCTTACCCTCCGGCGGGCGCCGAATGGCGTCGTGATGCGGGTCATGGTGCCGGGCGGCTGGGCTCCTGGTAGAGGCCGATCACGTTCCCCGCTGGATCGCGGAAGCGCGCGGTGATTTCCGGCGCATCCACCCCGATGGGCTGCACGAGCTCGCCGCCGTGCGCGATCACGGCGTCGATCGCCGCGGCGACGCTGTCGACCATGATGTAGAGCAGCAATCCCGGCGACGCCGCCGGGGGGCGGCCGAGGGTCCAGGTGCCGCTTACCTGGCCCGTCGTATCGTCGAACGCGACAGCGCCGTCGCCCCGCTGCCGGATCTTCCAGCCGAAGACCTGTTCGTAGAACTCGGCGGAGCGACGGATGTCGAGGGCGGGGAACTCGATATAGCAGATCTTGCCGTTAGTTGGAGACATGGCGGAACTCTAGCACCACGCTGTTCCAGTGATCCAGATCTTTCGAATCCTTCCGCGGCGAGCGAGGAGAGCTCCGCAACAGGCCAGCTCCCGAGACTCTGGGCCAGCGTAAGCGGATACGGCTCAGCTCCCGAGACAATGGGCCAGCGTAAGCAGATACAGCCCAGCTCCCGGGACTTTGGGCCAGCGTAAGCAGATACGGCCCAGCTCCCGGGACAATGGGCCAGCGTAAGCAGATACAGCCCAGCTCCCGGGACTTTGGGCCAGCGTAAGCAGATACGGCTTAGCTCCCGGGATTTTGGGCCAGCGTAAGCAGATACGGCCCAGCTCCCCGGACAATGGGCCAGCGTAAGCGGATACGGCTCAGCTCCCGAGACAATGGACCAGCGTAAGCAGATACAGCTCAGCTCCCGCGCGAAGCCGGATTCATCCGGCGCAACTTCTAGCCCGGAGATTTATCTCCGGGCGGAGGTCCGGGCCCACGAGAACCGTCGCCCCTTCGGGGCTTTGTTTTCTTGAGGTTACCCAACCTGGGGGCTTGCGACCCAGGCTACCTGCCTACGCCCCTTCGGGGCGGTCCTCCTGCATATAAGGATGCTGCGGAGCCCACCGATCTTGATCCCCCTCCCGAGGGGTATGCCGGCGAGCCCTGCTTCGTCTCCGATGTGGTCCTCTGCGAAATCGGCTGAGTATCCTTCGCCCGGCTATTCGCTGAATGTTATTGTCTCTTGGAAAGGAGGGAGCCATGAAGCGCCAGCACAGATTCCACGTCGTCTACTTTAAGGATAGAGGCTGGTGGGTGGCCCAATGTCTCGAGCGGAATCTAGCGACGGCGTCCCAAGACCCGAGAGATTTGCCCGGTAAGCTTCAGGCGGTCCTCAAGGTACAGATTGAGGCCGATCTCGAGGCCGGGGTGGAGCCCTTCAGCACCTTGCCACAGGCGCCGCGTCGTTTTTGGCAGATGTTTCAGAGTGCCGAACCTTGGCACCTTGAAAACACAGTGCGGTCGTAGCGTAACCCCCTACGCCCCCATCCCCGCCCCGGCGCCCAGGGCGCGGCGTAGCCACTTGCCCTGGACTCCTTTCATCATCTTCTTCATCCCCTTGTACTGCTTCAGGAGCTTGTTGATCTCCTGGACCGAGGTGCCGGAGCCGATGGCGATCCGCTTCTTGCGGCTGCCGTTCAGGACGTCCGGCTTGCGGCGCTCGAAGGGGGTCATCGAGTTGATGATCGCCTCGACTACCACGAGGCCCCGCTCGTCGACGTTCGCCCCTTCGAGACCGCGGAGCGGCCCGACCTTGGGGAGGAGCTCCAAGACCTGGCCGAGCGGCCCCATCCGGCGCAGCTGGCGCAGCTGGTCGCGCAGGTCCTCCAGGCTGAACTCCTGGCGCGCGATCCGGCCGGCCAGGCGCTTGGCCTCCTCGTGATCGAGCCCCTGCTCGGCCTTTTCGATGAGCGACAGCACGTCGCCCATGCCGATCATCCGCGAGGCCATGCGCTCGGCGTGGAAGAGCTCCAGATCCTCGGGCTTCTCGCCCATGCCCACGAAGCGGATCGGCACCCGTGCCACGGTGCGGATGGAGAGCGCCGCGCCGCCTCTGGAGTCGCCGTCGAGCTTGGTCAGGATCGCCCCGGTGAGCGGCAGGGCGGCGGCGAACTGCTCGGCGCTCTTGACCGCGTCCTGGCCGGTCATCGAGTCGGCGACGAAGAGCGTCTCCTGGGGGGAGAGACGGTCGGCGAGCTGGCGGATCTCCTCCATCAGGGCGGCGTCGACGTGCAGGCGGCCGGCGGTGTCCATCAAGACCACGTCGTGGCCGCGCTGGCGGGCGACGTGCAAGGCCCGGGTGGCGAGGTCGAGGACCGTCTCTCCCGGCTCGGGCGCCAGGACCGGCACCTCCACCCGCGCGCCGACCTGGATCAACTGCTCGACCGCGGCGGCGCGCTGGAGGTCGCCGGCGACGAGGAGCGGATGCTTGCCGCGCTTCTTCAAACGCAGGGCGATCTTCCCCGCCGTGGTCGTCTTGCCCGAGCCCTGGAGACCGCAGAGGAGGACGACCGCCGGCCGGCCGTCCAGGTGGAGCTCCGTGCCCTCCTCGCCCAGGAGGGAGGCGAGCTCGTCGCGCACCACCTTGACCACCTGCTGGGCGGGGGTCAGGCTCTCCATCACCTCCTGCCCCAGCGCCCGCTCGCGCACCCGGTCGATGAACGGCTTGACCACCCGGATGTGGACGTCGGCCTCGAGCAGGGCGAGGCGGATCTGGCGCAGGGCCGCTTCCAGGGTCTCGGGGGTGATCTTCCCCTCGCCCTTCAGATTGCGGAAGACGTCCTGGAGCTTGTTCTGGAGACCATCGAACATGGGAAAAAACCTCGCCGTCAGGGGCGGCAGGGGGGCCGCCGTTGCCAAAGGAGGGAAATGGTAGCACGCCGGGGGCGAAGGGGCCGCCC
>Ga0137404_10000574_pt1 | contig 24209 bp, 19 predicted proteins | sample CZOMad2_1_16fung_FD_108285 | JGI IMG/M metagenome (GOLD analysis project Ga0137404, IMG submission 108285) | Vadose zone soil fungal communities from Angelo Coast Range Reserve, California, USA - CZOMad2_1_16fungal (Illumina Assembly) | ecosystem: Environmental > Terrestrial > Soil > Vadose... | reverse complement strand
CGTCTACACCACGGATCTCGGTGAAGAAGGCGTCGATCTCGGAAAACTCTACGACTACGACATTATCCTGCTCGACCTCAATCTGCCCGACATGTCCGGATACGATGTGCTCAAGCAGCTGCGGGTGTCGAAAATCAAAACACCCATTCTGATCCTCTCCGGCCTCGCCGGTATCGAGGACAAGGTCAAGGGTCTCGGCGTCGGCGCCGACGACTACATGACCAAGCCCTTCCACAAGGACGAACTGGTCGCGCGCATCCATGCGATCGTGCGCCGTTCCAAGGGCCATGCCCAGTCGGTGATCCAAACCGGCGATCTCGTGGTCAATCTCGACACCAAGACGGTCGAGGTCGGCGGCCAGCGCGTGCACCTGACGGGCAAGGAATACCAGATGCTGGAGCTGCTTTCGCTCCGCAAGGGCACCACGCTCACCAAGGAGATGTTCCTCAACCATCTCTATGGCGGCATGGACGAGCCGGAGCTGAAGATCATCGACGTCTTCATCTGCAAGCTGCGCAAGAAGCTCGCCAACGCCTCCGAAGGACGCAACTTCATCGAGACCGTGTGGGGCCGCGGCTACGTGCTGCGCGAGCCGCACGAGCAGGAAGAGCGCATTCCCGCCTGATCACACTTTGCGTAGCGAGCCTGTTCGGCTCATTCCTCCCCAACTGGACCCCGCCGCAAATGGCGGGGTTTTTGTTTGGGGGCATGGCGCGCATAAGTATCGGCCGACCGGCGGGGACAGCCGCAGCGGCGCGACCAATTTACCCATCGGCACCACCGCAAAATCACTGGCCCCTTCGCTCAAGCCGAACTCCGGCCCGGATCCGGATCCTCGCCAAGGGCCATCAACAGCCTGTCCGCCTCCGCTTCCGCAATTCGCATCGCCCGTCGCCGGGCGAGGTCCCTTGCTTCCATCGCGGTCGATCTGGCGGAAGCGGAGCCGATCGCGATCTGCGCTTCGGCCAATGTTGTGTAGAGATACGCCTCTACCTCAAGCCCCGCCTTTTGCGCCCGTGCGTAGTCGATCGTTTCATTGAGAAGCGCGACCGCCTCTTGGGGCATATTGTTGCCGAGCAGTGCAAGCGCCCGATAGCGGTTGCCGAGCACCCGCAGGTACGGCGTGGCATTTTCCTGCAGGATGCCCTGGAGCAGTTCGGCTTGCCGCATCGCCAAATCCGGCCGGGTCTTTCGGTGACACTCGATCTTGGTACCGTGGGCATTGACCAAATGGACAAGGTCCGTCGGAGGACCGGCAAGCAGCGCATCGAGAATGGCATCGGCTTCCGCAATTTTTCCGAGGTTCATCAGGATGCGGGCGCGTTGGGTTTGCAACCATGGTTCGGGTTCAAACCCAAGTGTCTGCCGATCGCGTTTCTCAAGCTGATGGATGGTATCAAGCGCCCGAGTGTTGGCTTCGAGCGCGCGGGGCAACAGACCCGCCGACAACAACGCATGACTGTAGACCGCCCTCAGCAGCGCCCCGACGCTTTCATTTCCCGGCCCCGTGATCAGTTTTTGGGCTTCCTCGACCTTGGCGACATAGTCGTCGGAAGACCCTGCGATCAACAGGACCCGGCCAAAGGCCATGATAATGAGGGCTGCGGCGCGCATATCCTTGAGCTTGTTGGCCAGCGTCACCGCCTGCTCGAAAATCGGTTCGATCTCGCTCGCGTCGGTGCCTCCCCACCACGCCAGATTGACGATCTGCCCGCACGCCATCATCAACATGTATTCGATTTCTGGCGAGGCCGGCACTTGCTGAACCAGCCGCCGCACGTTTCGCCAACTATCGAGCGCGTTTCGCGGGTCTCGCGTTCCGATCCAGAGAGCGAATTTCAGATAGCTTTGAGCCGCGAACAGGCTCTCGCCGCCCTTTTCCCAATGGTAAGCGATCAGGGAGGAATTCTCGTCCAAACGCTCGCGGAACTTGACCGTCAACGCGGCGGCCGTGCCGCGGTGAAGATGGCTGCGTTGTTCGCTCAGCAACGACCCGTATGCCGCCTCCTGCACAAGCGGGTGTCGAAACGAAAAGTTGTCGCGCTGGATATCCGGGCGCTCGTAGACCATTTCAGCGCCGACCAGCAATTGAAGTGACGCCCGCGCCAGCTGAAGCGCCACCTGCGCAACTTTCGCGACCACCGACAGAGAGAATTCCTTGCCGACGACAGCAGCCGCTTGCAGCAGTAATTTGTCGGCCTCCGTCAGGCGATCGATCCGCGATCCCAGCACGGCCTCGACGGTCGACGGCAACGGAACCTCGCCTGCCCCGGACATGGCTTTGAAGTTAGCCGGAAACCCCGTCAGCGCGCTTTGCTCGACCGAGGCGCGGATCAACTCCTCGGCAAAAAACGGATTACCTCCGGCGCGCTCGACAATTCTGTGACGCAGATTTGCGAGCGAGGGATCCTTCCCCAGCGAGTGGTCCAATATGAATTCTATCGCTCCCGGGCTGAGCGGGGCGACCGCAATCTCCCTGTAGTAGGGGCGCTCCATCCAGCGACTGGAATAATCCGCGCGAAAGTTGACGAGCATGAGCGTCGTCGTTCCAGAAATACTGTCGGCCAGCGTTTCGAGAAATGCCTCGCTGGCCGGATCGAGCCAATGCAGATCCTCGACGATGAAAATGGACGGCTGTGTCAGTGCGACTGCGCGCGCCAACCGCCGGGCACTTTCAAGCAGCCTCAGGCGGCGAAGCGCGACGTCCGAGGGCAAAACCGTCCGGTCAGCCAGCGGAAGACCGAGAAAGTCGAGGATCAGCGGCAGATCCTGAGTGAGATTGTAGTGAGCCAGCGTCACCTCGACCCGCGCGGCCGCCGTCTCCTTGGACAGTTCGTCGCTGATGCCGAAGAACGTATGATAGAGATCGAGGATCGGTCGAAGCGGCGTAGCCCGCCCGTATCCCGTCGCTCGCGCCTCCAAAACCGGAAAGCCGTTGGCTCGACAGCTTTCCAGAAATTCGAAAACCAGCCGGCTCTTGCCGCTGCCGGCCTCGCCGACGATTCCGACGACCGGCGAATGGCCGGCCCGAGCCTCGTCGAGAGCGACGTTGAGAGCCAAAATCTCCTTGTCACGACCGACAAATGGACTGAGCTTTTGCCCGCCGCGAAATTGCTGGCTGGCAATCGCGGGCCGGATGCCTTTCAGGGTAAAAATGGAAATCGGCTCGGAAATGCCACGCAGATGCCGCTCGCCCATTGCTTCTGCGTCAACTGCGCCCCCGGTCGCCTGAACGGTTGCGGCGGTGATAGCCACCCCGAAGTCGGGAGCTTCGTGCTCCAGGCGGGCAGCGATATGCACCGTCCGGCCCATTGCGTCGTACTGCTCCGACACATCCGTCAACACGGTTTTGACAACGGCTTCGCCGGTGTTGATGCCGATTCGAATCGGCGGCGCGTCTTCGATCCTTCGAACGTTTTCGATCATCGCCAGAGCGGCGCAACACGCCCTGACGGCGTGATCCTCTTGCGAAATTGGCGCCCCGAACAACGCCATCACGCCGTCGCCCTGCAGCTTGTTCACCGTTCCTTCAAACCGGGCAACGGCTTCACGCATCGCCGACATTATGATGCCGAGCCGATGGGCAGCTTCCTCCGCGTTGAGATGATCGATGAATGCCGTCGAGCCGACGACATCGGCTATAAGAACCGTCAGGCGCTTTCGCTCGCCCTCGCGCGCTGCACGGGTGGCAAAAATTCCGGTGGTCCGGTTCGAGGCCCCACGGGTCTTGGTGGGCAGCATCGATCCGCAGCGGATGCAAATCGTTGCTTTCGGCGAATTACGACAAGCACATTCCGCGCATATTTGCACAAGCACGGACCCGCAATTTGCGCAAAAATTCGCGTCGGAATCGTTCTTGTACTGGCATGTCACACAGAGCATGCAAGCCGATCTTTCATCATAACTTACCGGGTCTAACTCCGCGGGCTGGTTTGGCGAGCGGCGCCAGACACCGACGTGGACCTCGCAGTCCGGCGGCTGAGTGGATCAATCACCGCATCATAGTGCATCAATACAGGCGGTAATATGCATCTAGTTTAAAGACAATTGGACGCAGCATCTGGCAGAATTGGTGGAATTACGATACCGTAAATTTTTCAGAACGAAAGGCAAACTATAGGCAGGAGGAAATTTATGGGTGCGCTAGTTCACGATCCAAACGTTCCAGAGGCACAAACCGTATTGAACAGCCGGTTTGCACCGGGCGATCCCTTGAAGGAAATGATTGCGATCCAAAAGGAATTCGACGTCTTCTCTCTAAAACATTCACTTGCCAGCACGTCCTCATTGCTCAACATCGCGCCATCTCAGGCAAAAGATCGCCGCGGCTGGTTCAAGTTTTGCAACCATCTAAGGGACGTCCCTTCCGACACCAAGGGCATGACTGGGCATGATCGCGTGATAACGGCCGTCAGGGACAATCTTGCCTCGGCGCACCCGTTACCCATCTTCTTCACCTGGCATCCGGGGGTGAGACTGGAGGTCAGCAAGGGCCGCGCGCTGAGCTTTTCCAAGACGGAATACCTGATTATCTCAGCTCCCGTTGGACATGCTGCGAGTTAGCTACCGTACCGATGTCGAGCCAGGGTGATACGGCACGGACCTATTACTCGGAAAAGCTGAAACAGCACGGAGCCACTGCGCGAGGCGTCGACTGGCCCAGCGCCGCCTCGCAATATCTCCGATTCGTGCAGCTTCTGAAGCTTTGCGACTTCAGCCGGCCCTTCAGCATCAATGACTTCGGCTGCGGATATGGCGCGCTGCTGGAATACTTCGCGTATCGCCATCCCGAAGCGGCAATCCGTTATCACGGTATCGATATTTCGCCGTCGATGATCGAGGCCGCAGAACTTCGCTGGAAGCATTACACGCCGGCAACGTTCTCGATCGGTTCGCAGTGCCGGGACGCCGCCGATTATTCCCTTGCCAGCGGCGTGTTCAACATCAAGTTGGACTGGCCGGTTGAGGAATGGGAAACCTACATCAAGTCGATCCTGACCAATTTGCGCGCGAAGAGCCGGCGTGGCTTTTGCGTGAACTTCATGCTTCCGCTCGAGGAGCCTTCCGACGAACAATCGCTCTACCGCACCACACCAGATCGCTGGATGGATTTCTTGAAAGAGCTGGATTGTTCCGCGGAGCAAATTTCGGAATACGGACTACGGGAATTCACGCTGCTGGCCCGAATTCCCTCGATCGGTGAGGCTCCCGGCTCCTAGCCTGACCGAGCATAGCAGCGCTTTTATTTTTGGGGATTGAGCGGGCCGTCGCGTGCGCCGACAGAAAGATCGTGCAACGCTGGTCGGATCGACTCGGAGCCCCCTCGATGATCCTTCAATCACTGGCCGGGTTGCCGGCGTTCCTGGTCTACTTCTGTACCGCCATTGTTGCCGTCATCGCCTATCTCTTCGTTTATACCCGCGTCACGCCGCACGATGAATTCAAGCTCATCCGCGACAACGATCCGGCGGCCGCGATTGCGCTTGGCCTCAGCCTGCTCGGCTTCGTGCTGCCGCTGGTCAGCGCCATCGCCCACTCCGCCAATGTGGTGGATTGCCTGATCTGGAGCGTGATCGCCCTGATCGTTCAGATCGTGGTCTATTATGTCGTCAAGATACCGGTGCCGAACCTGTCGGCGAAAATCGCGGCGGGCGAGCTTGCCGCCGCAATCTGGCTCGGCCTCGCCTCGCTTGCCGCCGGCGCGCTCAATGCCGCCTCGATGATCTACTGATCATGGAAAGCAAACCCAAACGGGAATTCGGCAAGCGCAGGCCGGCCGCGATCGCGACAGTGGCAGCTCATCCGGTCAAGCGCTCCCGGCATGTAGCACTGCTCCTGATGAGTACGCTTGCGGTCGGGGGCAGCGCTTTTGCGCTGTTGCCGAGCGAGACTTGCGAACCGAAGGGCGCTGGTATGGCGGCGCCGTCATTGCCACAATCCGGCGCCGAATGCCCGCCGCAAGGGTCCTCTTCAAGCGGGGGCCGTGTCGGCTCGGGCGGATCGACGTCGCGCAGCAACTTCTTCAGCGGTGACGCCTCATCAAGCCGTTCGTCATCCGGCACTTCTGTGGATCCCGGTTCGAGCGGCGTGACGCGAGGCGGTTTTGGTGGATTTGCGCATGCTTTCGCAACGCATTTTTCCGGCGGCAGCTGAAGGCAGCCGGTATCCGCACCGCACGATCCGGTAAGGTATTTGGCTTTTGCTTGCCCGGCCCAGGTGCGCATGCATAGATGACAATCCAACATCGAATCCACCCCAAGGCCTCCAACATGAAACGCTCGCGCCGCATCGTCCTGACCATGATAGGGAGTGGGGCTATCGGCGTCGTATCGATGGGATTCGTGAAACGACGTGACTGCGGTCCTGGATTTTCTCGTGAGGTGACGTCCGGTCTGGACGGACGTCCCGTCGTAGCTTGCCAAGGCGTGGCCTATGGCGGCTTCGGCCACGGGCCACACCGGTTCGGCGGCCACGGTCATGGGCATGGCCATGGGCGCGGCGGTTAGCGCCGTCCATGCAGCGCCTCGCCTGCCGTGAACGCGACGACTGGCGGGCCACTGCCGAGGCGACCGGATTTGAGTTTCACACCGCAGACGGCGAGCGCTATTGGGACGAACGCGCCTTTTACGCGTTCACGCTCGATGAAATCGAACAACAGATCGAGGCACCGACGGGTGAGATCGATGCGATGTGCCTCGAACTCGTCGGCCGCGTGATCGACGACGAGAGGTATCTGCGCCGGTTGAGGCTGCCGGAAGCATTCTGGCCGCTGATCCGCGATAGCTGGCACCGCGACGAGGGCAGCCTTTATGGCCGGCTCGATCTCTGCTTCGACGGGCGCGGCCCAGCGAAACTCCTGGAATATAACGCGGACACGCCGACATCGATCTTCGAAGCGGCGGTCTTTCAATGGACCTGGCTCGAGCAGGGGATCGAGCGGCATATCCTTAGCCCCGATGCCGACCAGTTCAATTCGCTCCATGAGCGCCTGATCGACGCCTGGAAGAAGCTCGGCAACGCAACCCACCTTCATCTTGCGGGTGCGCTTGGCAACGCCGAGGATGCCGGCACGCTCGCCTATCTCGAAGATTGCGCCAGACAAGCCGGGCTTAAGACCACGTTGCTCGATATCGAGGCCATCGGATGGCGCGACGGCGGCGGTTTCGTCGATCTCGACGGTCGCGAAATCGCGCTCGCGTTCAAACTCTATCCCTGGGAGTGGATGTTTCACGACGCGTTCGGTGAAAAGCTCGCAACAGCGCCGACCCGCTGGGTCGAGCCGCCCTGGAAGGCGATCCTTTCCAACAAGGGCGTGCTCGCGCTGCTGTGGGAGATGTTTCCCGAGCATCCGAACTTGCTGCCGGCTTTTTTCGAGGATGACCCGAACGCTGCAAGCCTCGGCGCCTCGTTCGTGCGCAAGCCGCTGTTTTCGCGGGAAGGAGCCAACATCGCGCTGGTCCGGGAAGGTATTACGGTCGCCGAGCAGAAAGGTCCCTATGGTGCTGAAGGCTTCATTCGCCAGGCGCTGGCGCCGTTGCCGAATTTTTCCAGCCAATACCCGGTGCTCGGCAGCTGGCTGATCGACCACACCCCTTGCGGACTATCGATCCGCGAGGACGAAAATCCGATCACAGGCAATACGTCGCGATTCCTGCCACACGCGATCCTATGAGTGGAGCCAGCCTGATCCAGCCTTGCCCGACCAGAACGCGCTATCGCGAGGCCACTGCGACCGCCTTCGCGGGCTGCGCCATGGCAGCAGCCGCGGCAGGCTTCGACCCTCGGATGGCGTTCGGCCGATAAAGCCCGCGCCGTTCGGGATGAGGCTTGAAGGCGTCCGAGATGCCGACCACGGATTCGGCTGCGCCCAACACCATGAAGCCATCGGACTCGACCACCTTGGCAAGGCGCTCGAACACCCCGGTTTTGGTGTCCTGATCGAAATAGATCAGGACGTTCCGGCAAAAAATCACGTCGAACGTTCCAAGATGCGCAAAGTCCTGCAGCAGGTTCAGCTGGCGATGCTGCACCATGGCGCGGATATCCGCATTGAGCTGCCACAGCTCTCCAACCTGGGTGAAATGCTTGACCAGCAACTGAATGGGCAGCCCGCGCTGGACCTCGAACTGGCTGAAGAGGCCGGATTTGGATTTTTCCAGGACCCCTTGCGACAGGTCGGTTGCGAGGATTTCAATCCGCCACCCCGCCATGGTCGCGCCGAATTCCTTCAGACACATCGCAATCGAATAAGGCTCCTGCCCGGTTGACGAAGCCGCGCACCAGATGCGCAAGGCGCGACGGCTCGCACGCGCCTGTAGCAGCGCCGGAAGCATCGTTTCGCGCAAATGATCGAACGGAATCTTGTCGCGGAAGAAGAAGGTTTCGTTGGTGGTCATCGCCTCGACCACCTCCGCCGTCATCGCCTCCGCCGATCCAGCCTTCATCTTCTGGACCAGTTCGGTGATTCCCGGCAGCCCGATCCTTCGTGCCAACGGGACCAATCGGCTTTCGACCAGGTATTGCTTGTCGGGAGACAGATCCAGTCCGGAACGCTCTTTCAGGAGCTTGCGCAGGAATTCATAGTCTGACGGTGTCACGACCGATCTCCTGCAAACAATCGAACCAATTTCGGCGCGATATGACCGAGCGGCAGAACGGCAGCGCAAATGCCGGCATTGGCGGCCGAGCCGGGCATTCCCCAGACCACGCTGGAGGCTTCGTCCTGTGCGATCACGCTGCCACCGGCGGCGACAATCTCCTTGCCGCCGCGCATCCCGTCCGAGCCCATGCCCGTGAGCACGAGCGCCAGAATGCCGCCCTGCCAGACGTCGATCGCAGAAGTGAACAGGGGGTCGACGGCGGGCTTGCAGAAATTGACCGGCGGCCCGTCATCGAGGACGATCACGGCCTCGGTGCCATGGCGCGCGACGCGCATGTGGCGGCCGCCCGGCGCAAGATAGATCTGGCCCGCCTTGACGACCTCGCCATCGACGGCTTCGCGCGCCGGCCGACGACTCGCGCGCGCCAGATGCTCGGCGAGAATCGTCGTGAAAGTGGGCGGCATATGTTGCGTGATGAGCACGGGAAAGCGGTCGATCACCGCGCCGATTTCGCCGACCAGGCTCATGAGCGCCTGCGGACCGCCCGTCGATGAGCCGACCAGGAGCACGCGGGGGTTTTGCGCGCTGAAATTGCGGCGCAGCAATGGCGGGGGCGCAACCGGCGCGCGGAGCATCGGATCGCGGGCCCGGTCGAGGACGGGAGCCAGCGCCGGAGAATGAGAAGCCGGAGCTGCGCGGCGAACCTTGGCACCGAGCTGGCGGATTTTTTGCACCAGGTCGTGGCGAAAGATTTCAGCGGCGGCGGGCTCGCGGGTGCTTTCGGGCTTTGGAATGTAATCCGATGCGCCGAGCGAGAGCGCCTTGAAGCTGATCTCCGCGTTGCGGCGGGTCAGCGTCGATGCCATGATGATGATGAGGTTGCGCTTCTTTGCCAGCAGCAATGGCAGCGCAGAAATGCCATCGAGGTCCGGCATTTCGATATCGAGCACGGCAACATCGGGGTTGACGCGTTCGATCTGGTTGACGGCATCAAGGCCTGTGCGCAACGAAGCCGCGACAACCATGTCGGGTTCTGAGCCGAGCCAGCGGGAGATCATTCCCCTGATGACGACGGAATCGTCGACCACCATCACCCGCAGCGGTTCTTGCTGCGTCGAACTAAGGATCGGGGAACTTGTCAACGCAACACTCATTACTCACCAGCTGGACTCAAGCGGTACTACACAATCATATCGCCGAGGGCTCACGAGCCGCCGGATAGAGTTCTTCAATCAGATCAGGCCGACTTCCTGGAACTTCGCGGTGACGATGTCCTTGTCGAACGGCTTCATGATGTATTCGTTGGCGCCGGCATGAAGCGCGCGCGCGATATGGGCGACATCGTTTTCGGTGGTGCAGAACACCACCTTGGGCTGGTCGCCGCCGGGCATGCGGCGGAGATTGCCAAGGAATTCATATCCATCCATGACAGGCATATTCCAGTCGAGCAGGATGGCCTCGGGTAGTCCGCGCTTGCAGACCTCCAGCGCCTTTTCGCCGTCTTCGGCTTCGATGATCTGGAAGTCGAGGCCTTCCAGGATGCGCCTTGCGACCTTTCGGATGACGCTCGAGTCATCCACCACCAGACATGTTTTCATTTTAGCCTCTGCTCCTAGATGTCCCCGAGGGACATTTCCATTACGCTTTTGCTGTACCCTGCCCGCTCACGATTTCATGCCGCCATCAGGTCCGGCGTCAGTTCGAGGACCCGATCGACGTCAAGAACGACCATCAACTGTCCGTCGAGGCGATGCACGCCGCCCGCGAGCTTGGCCATGCGTGGATCGAGGTTGACGGGGTTTTCCTCCCGGCCGTCGTCGGAGAGCCTGAGCACTTCGCCGATCTGATCGATCAAGAGGCCATAGGATTCGCCGCGCAGGTCGACGCCAACCGCCATCGGCAGCTTGCCGTCGTCATTCTTGGGCAGGCCGAGACGGGCACGCATGTCGACCACGGTGACGATGCGGCCGCGCAGATTGAGCACGCCGGCGATCTCGCCCGACGACAGCGGCACCCGGGTTAGCCGTTCCGGCATGAACACGTCCTGCACGCGCGAGATCGGCAGGCCGAACAACTGACCCCCGATCATGGCGGTGACGTATTCGGCGACGGCGCCTTCGATGGCTTCGGTCTTGCTGGTCATGCTTTGATCCTTGTGCCCTCGCTGAACTTGTTCATGCCCGGCTTACTCATGCCGCCGCCCGGTTCATTTCGGCGGTCTGCTCCTTCAGCGCCGCGATCAGGCCGGGACGATCGAATTTGGCGACGTAGTCGTAGAAGCCCGCCTGCCGCCCGCGCTCGATCGCGGCCGGCGATACCAGCGAGGACAACGCGATGATCGGCAGGGAATTCAGATGCGCATCGGCCCGGATCGTCTCGGCGAATTCGAACCCATTCATGTCCGGCATTTCGATGTCGGTCAGCACCACGTCGAACGATTGGCCCGAACGCAGCGCCGCCAGGCCTTCCTGCGCGCTGGGCGCAACGCGGACCTTGTAGCCCGCCGCCTTCAATACGGGCGCCAGCATGTTGCGGAAGAACGCCGAGTCATCGACCAGCAGCACCGATTGGGCGTAGAGCGAGGGGCGCATCTCCTTGCGGCTGAACCAGTCGGCGAACGCCATCGGCAGGAAGTGGCCGACGTCGATCACCTCGGTAGCCTGTCCCTTGATCGCCGCAGAGCCGAGGATGCCTGCACCCGCGCCGGCAACCTCGATGTGAAGCCGTTCTTCGACGATGTCGATGATCTCGTCGACCACCAGACCCATCGAGCGGCCGTCGTCGGCGAACACCAGGATCGGCTGGGCGCCCGAGGTCTGAATGCTGACGCCGTCCATCTGCACGAGCGGCATCAATTGCTCGCGGTATTGCACCATATAGCGTCCGTTGGAGAGTTCGATCTTGTCGGCCGCGACCTCTTCCAGCCGGGTCACGAGGCCCAGCGGCACCGCCTTGGGCTGGGAGGAGCCGGCACGGAACACCAACAGCGAGGTCAGTTGCTCGGCAGCACTGGCGCGCATCGCGGCGTTCTCGTCGGCGATTTCGTGTGAGGCGGAACCTGAGGCACCAAGCGCCTTCGCAATGCCATTGGGGTCGATGATCATGATGACCGCGCCGTCACCGAGAATGGTGTTGCCTGAGAACATATCGATGTGACGCAGCTTGGTCGACATCGGCTTGACCACGATTTCCTCGGTGTGGAACACGCCGTCGACCACGATGCCGAAAGTCTGGCTGCCGACCTGGGTCACCACGATGAAGCCGTTTTCCGGATCGGACGAGGAGCCGTCGTCGATCTTGAGCAGTTTCTTAAGGTGCATCAGCGGCAACAGCTTGTTGCGCAACCGCAATACCGCGGTGTCCTTGATGCGCTCGATGCGGTGCTCGGAATTGGCGCGCGCCCGCACCAGTTCGACCACCGCCAGCTGCGGAATCGCGAAGCGGTCGCCGCCGGCTTCCACAATCAGCGCCGAGACGATGGCAAGCGTCAGCGGAATCTTGATGGTGACGGAGGAGCCCTCGCCGGCCACCGACTTGATGTCGATGGTGCCGCCGATCTGGTCGATATTGGTGCGCACCACATCCATGCCGACGCCGCGGCCGGACACGCTTGTCACCGTGGCTGCGGTGGAGAAGCCGGGCGCAAAGATGAATTTGTGGATCTGCGCTTCCGTCATCTTCTCCAGTTCGGCCTCGCTGACCAGGCCGTTGGCGACCGCCTTGGCCTTGATCCTCTCGGTGTTGAGGCCGCGGCCATTGTCGGCGATGCAGATGATGATGTGGCCGCCTTCATGATAGGCGGAAAGGCGGATGGTGCCCTGCTCCGGCTTGCCGGCGGCGGAACGCTCGGCCGGGGTCTCCAGCCCGTGATCGGCGGAATTGCGCACCATATGGGTGAGCGGATCCTTGATCAGGTCGAGCACTTGCCGATCGAGTTCGGTGTCGGCGCCGTGCATCTCCAGCTCGATCTGCTTGCCGAGTTCGCCGGACAGATCGCGCACGATGCGCGGCAGCTTCTGCCAGGCATTGCCGATCGGTTGCATCCGCGTCTTCATGACGCCTTCCTGCAGTTCGGCGGTGACGTTCGACAGCCGCTGCAGTGGCACCTTGAATTCGGTGTCCTCGTTGCGCCGCGAAATCTCCAGGAGCTGGTTGCGCGTCAGCACCAGCTCCGACACCATCGTCATCAGGTGTTCCAGCGTGTCGACATTCACCCGGATCGACTGGTTGGCGACGCGATCACCTTCGGCGGCTTCAACTTCGACGACCGATTTCTTCGCAACCGGCTTTGGCCCTTTCGCTGACGTGGCGCGCGGTTCGCCGTGCGGCTCCACCGCAGCGGCGCTGACCTTCGGCGGGACAATTTCTGGTGCCTGCGGCGGGACGATCTCGGGCGTGGTTTCGCGGAAAGCGCGCTCGAGCTCGTCCAGTGACACTTCGCCAGGGCGCAGTTCGCGCTCCAGCACCTGAAATGTCAGCGTACCTACGCTGGCAGGCTTGGCGGCGGGCGGCGCTGCCGCAGGCGCGGGCGGCTCGGACGCACCCGATGCCGGCGTGGCCGCCATACCGCGCTCGGCCAATTGATGAAGCTGAACGATCAAATCCTGATCGTTGCCTTCCGGTTCTGCCTCGGTGGCCTCAAGCCCGGCGAGAATTTCCTTGATGCGGTCGATGCTGCTCAGAATCAGCGTCACCGCTTCCGCCGTGACCGGCATGCCATCGCGGAATTTGCCCATCAGGGTCTCACCGGCGTGGGCCAGCGCTTCGAGGCGCGGCAGGCCCAGGAAACCGCAGGTTCCCTTGATCGTATGAACAAGGCGGAAGATGTTATCCAGAATCTTGGCGTTGTTCGGATCCTGTTCGAACCGCACCAGCTGATTGTCGACGGTATCCAGGCTTTCGCTGGTCTCCGTCAGAAACTCTCGCAGTAGATCATCCATGAATCCGGCCTCAACCCACGGGCGTGCGAGGTCGACACGCCATTCCGAGCATGGCCAGCTTCTATGCAAACCGTTTAATATTGGTTGAGCAAATGGAAAAGAACGGGTTCAACAAATAGATAAGACGACGCCGGACAATTTTAGGCGTCTCGTTAACCATTGGTTAACCATGTTTTGGCCCCGAGCCTTGTCGTATCGCCTGGGAGCATTTTTCGGGGAACGCGGAAATCCGGCTTACCCCGCAGGAATTGCCCGTTTATCGCTCACCAAACCTCAGGCCGCGGTCACCACCACCGCATCGCCTTCGGGCGCGAGTTTCACGTTCAGTCCGCAAGATTGGGCCAAAAGGCGCGTGTAATAGGGCTGTACCGCATGCGCGTCGACGATCGAAAGGTGGCCCGAACTCAAGAGATCGGCGATGTTTTGCGGCATGCGGGCGTTCAGCCCGTTGGCCGCGACACGAAAGCCCATCCGATCGCCTTCGCCGATCGGATCGACGGTAAGGACGCCGCCGCGCGGGATCGTCTGCTGGGCGATCACCATCATGTTCAGGAGTAGCTTGACCCGGTTTTTCGGCAACAGCAAACGCGGCAGATTCCACGCGATCGTGGTCTTGCCGTCCTCGAGATGCCCCCTCGCCATGGCCTGCGCATCGCCCAAATCGATCTGCGCGCCCGACGATCCCGCGGCGCCAAACGCCAGGCGGCAGAACTGCAAGCGAGCCGAGGCCGTCTTGGCGCTTTTGCGAATCAAATCGAGGGCAAATTCGCGATCCTCCGGCTTGGGATTGTCGTCGAGAACCTCAAGTCCATTGACGATCGCACCCACCGGACTGATGAGATCGTGGCAGACCCGGGAACATAGCAACGCCGCAAGCTCGAGGGCATCAGGGGCGGGACCGGGAGACGGGGCACCAGACATAAGGCGTTCCTGAAAATCAATGACAAGCGCATATATCGCGAATCACGCATGCTCGCTGGCTTGATACACTGCGGGCGCGCGGGCTGCCAACACAAGGCAGGGCAGACCAAGGTCAGCCTGCAGACAAAGACAGGCTTTTATATGAGGCCCGCCAATGAATGAGGCATGTTCGCCAGGCTCTCCCATCGATCGCGACACGGCGGCCGCGCTCTTGGAGCCCCTGACCGGGCTCGTCGTTCGGGCCGGAGCCGCCATCCTCGCCATCAACCGCGCGTCGATGCAGATCAACGACAAGGTCGACGGATCGCCGGTGACGGAAGCCGACCTTGCCGCCGACCGCATCATCAACGATGGCCTCGCGCGGCTCATTCCAGGCGTGCCAGTGTTGTCCGAGGAGCGCGCTGATCTGGCGAAGCCGCCTTTTGAGGGCAGTTTCTTTCTGATCGATCCGCTCGACGGCACCAAGGAATTTGTCGCAGGCCGTGCCGAGTTCACGGTCAATCTGGCTTTGGTGACGAACGGGACGCCATTATTGGGCATCATCGGCGCCCCGGCGCTTGGATTGATCTGGCGCGGCCTCGTCGGTCACGGCGCAGAGCGGCTGACGACGGACGACGGCACCCTCGTGGCCGAGTCGATTCATACCCGCCCGTTCCCGCAAGCCGGTCACCCCTGGATCGTGGCGGTCAGCCGCTCCCACGGCGATGCCAGGACGGATGCCTTTATCGATGGCAGGCCCGGCGCGATCCGCGAGGTGCTCGGCTCGGCGGTCAAATTCGGCCGGGTGGCCGAGGGCGCGGCCGATATCTATCCGCGGCTTGCACCCACGCGCGAATGGGACGTCGCGGCCGGGCATGCGATCGTAACGGCGGCCGGCGGCAAGATCACGGACGCGCAAGGCGCCGACCTGAAGTTCGGAAAAGACGGGAAAGATTTTATCGTACCGGCGTTCATCGCCTGGGGCGATCCCTCGGCGGCGCGCTGACCGGCGGCTTCTATCGCACCATACCCTCCTCGAGCGCCGGCCAGCGCGCAGTTGCCCGCACCAGGAGGTGCTCCGAATCGGCGGCAAAGGCGTCGCGGTGTTCCTCGCGGGCGAACAAATAGAGGCGGTCAGCGGAAATCAGCCAAAACCGGGGGTTACCGGCGACCGTGACCCCGCGCGCCAGATCGACCGGGTCGTAGCCGCCGAACTGGGGACCGTAAACTTCGGGATGGGCGACAAAGGAAGCGCGGTTGCCCTCATTGCGAAACCGCCAGGCCACCCCGGCCTCGGACGCCTCGAACTGCGGCAGGCCGAGCATCGGGCGGGCCTCGACAAAATACGCCACCGGGTCGTAACCCTCGATAGCCAGACCGCTATAACGGTTGGCCACGACGCGCTCGGTGGTTGCCGCCCGGGCCGCAAACCCCGCGCCGCCCAGTCCACCGCCGATCAACCAGAGGTTTGCTAGCAAGGTGATAAAGGCTATTCCGGGGCGAAAATGAATTCCGGACCGACCGCCGTTTGCTTCCTGCCGTTGTGCCGTCATAGTTGATACCGATAACATCCGAGTCGGGGGACACTGGACGCAGCCTAAAGCCATGCTTGTCAGCGTCAGGTTAAGGCGGCAGCCGGGTTTTCAATACCCAGGGGTTTTTTCATGATTTTCGCCTCGCGCCTTGCCGCGGCGACGCTCGCCGCGATGATGTGTTGGTCCGCGCCCACCTCCGCGCAGCAGGCGCCTCCGGAGCAATTGCCTCCGTCGCAACGCCAGCCCAGCCCCAACACCTACGGGCCGGACGAACTGGTCGGTGCCGGTCACAAGTTTTTCGGCAACGTCTCGCGCGGCCTCGCCTCGATAATCGAACGCGCGGTCAGCCAGTGGGGCCTGCCGAACGGCTACATCCTCGGCGAGGAAGGCTCGGGCGCCTTTGTTGCCGGCCTGAGGTATGGCGAGGGCACGCTTTACACGAAGAACGCCGGCGATCTGCGGGTGTTCTGGCAGGGACCCTCGGTCGGCTTCGACTGGGGCGGCGATGGCGCGCGCACCATGACGCTGGTTTACAATCTTCCGGCGACGAGCGCGATCTACCAGCGCTTTGGCGGCATTGACGGCTCCGCCTATATCATCGGTGGCTTCGGCATGACCGCACTGACCGCGAACAATATCGTGCTGGTGCCGATCCGCTCCGGTCTCGGCCTGCGGCTGGGCGCCAATATCGGCTACCTGAAATATACCCCGCGCGCGACGTGGAATCCGTTCTGAACTCTGCTGTCCGGAACTACCATCTCGGACGCGCGCCCAGAGTGTTTGTTGGCGGAACCGGCACAGAGCGACGAAGCAAGCGATGTCCGAACCGCCCAGAGTCACGGATTCACGTTAGCGTCGCATTGGGCTGGCCTTTCCTCGGCCGGCCATGGCATTGTGAGTAGAAGCGTTTCGGGGAGTGCCCAACCATGGTCGAACCGATTATGTACCTGGCGATCGGTTTTCTGGTCTCCATGCTGCTCGGTCTGATGATCGTGCCGCTGGTGCATAATCGCGCAGTGCGCCTGACCACCCGACGGATGGAGGCGGCGACGCCGCTGTCGATGGCGGAAATCCAGGCCGACAAGGACCAGCTGCGCGCGGAGTTCGCGATGTCGGCGCGGCGGCTGGAGATGAACGTCGACCAGCTCAAGCACAAGACCACCAGCCAGCTCGCCGAACTCGGCAAGAAATCCGACGCGATCAATCGCATGAAGCTCGAGCTCGGCGAGAAGAACGCCACGATCTTTTCGCTGGAAGCGCGCGAGAAGGCGATGAAGGAACAGCTGCGCGCCACCGAAGAAGAATTCGCCGCCAGGACCGAATCGCTACGTCAGGCGGAAAAGGCCCTGAGCGACAAACAGAACGAGCTTGCGAAAATCAACACCGAGTTGTCGGACCGTTCGATGATGGCGGAAAGCCGTCAGGTCGAGCTGGTCGCGGTACGAACCCAGATCGAGGCGCTGAAAGGCCGCGTCGGTGATGCCGAGAAGGAATTCGCCACCACGCAAGCGCGGCTCGAACAAGAGCGCGGCCAATCCGAAGCCGCGACGCGCGAACTCAACGATGCACGCAGCCGGGTCGAGAACCTGAGCCAGCGGGTTACCGATCTCGATCGCCAGCTGATCGTCCAGGTCAAGGAAGCCGAGTTGCTCGGCAACCGCGTCAACGACCTCGAAGCCCGCCTTGCAACACAGGGAAAGCTGCTCGCCGAGCGCGACTACGAGAACAATCAGCTGCGCCAGGCGAAAGAAGCCGCTGAGCGCAGCAACAAGGAATTGCGCGACGAGATCAATCTCACCAACAGCGGCACATGGCCGGCGCTGGAGAGGCTGAAGTCGGAGAAGGCCGCAGCCGAGGAACAGCTTCGGGTTGCGCGCGACGAACGCGCCAAGCTGCAGCGCGACATCAACGCGATCCAGCAGCAGGCGGAAAGCTCCTGGGCGACCGAGCGCATGGAGAATGCACTGCTGCGGGAGCGTATCAACGATATCGCCGCCGAAGTCGCCAAACTGGCGATGCAGCTCGAAGGACCGAATTCGCCGATCGAGGCCATGCTTGCGGCGGAGCCAGCGGTCGCGGCGAAACCATCCAATGGTGCTACGGGCAGCGGCGCCCCCGCCCATGGCAGCGCTTCCGAGGGTGGTGGCGGAACGCTGGCCGAGCGGATCCGCGCGCTGCAGTCCCACGCCTCCCGCGCCCGCCAGCAGGGCGCATGATATTGCTCCGCGCGGTTTGATGGGGGTTGGCGCCTGGTGGCGCGAATGAGCCACGAGCGGAGATTTTTGATTTGGGACCGGACTACCCAAATCACATTGATCCGCCTCGACAAATTGACGTTTTGCGCCAAATCCGGCCCGTCATGGGGACGGCTATTGGATTGCCCTGGGCTGTCCTGATCGACATCCCGAGTGGCCAAATGTTGCCCAAATGGGACTAGGTTCATTTTTAGACATTACTGGGGGAACCACCGGGCGGCCTCGGCGTTTCAGCCATCTTGGGACCCACGGGAAAAGTAACATGGTTGGTCGAAACTATTTCAAGCGTCAGGCGGCAATCCTTATCAAATTTGCTCAGTCAACGTCGGACCCTCGGACGGTAGCCGCCCTGATCGAGAAGGCGGACGAACTTAGTTCACAAGGGGACGAAGCAGCAATTCCGTCCCCCGACCTCAGCCCAAAGGCGCCGGATATTGAACCGGAAAGCCGCGCTTAGAGTGGCCTTTGCGCCCCCTCCCGCACTTCTGTTCTCCGAATATCGCTCGAGCCCGCGCTGTTGCCTCCACCCGCAACAGCCCTCGATTGCGCGTCCAGACCGGCTGGCAGCTTGACACCGATAGCCCGCACTTCGTAAATCGCCGGCGCCGGCACCTTCTCTTGCCGATCCGACGCCGGCTTTAAGGCCTTCGATCGTTTGATGAAAATCCCGGGCGCATAGCTCAGCGGGAGAGCGTTCCCTTCACACGGGAGAGGTCCAAGGTTCGATCCCTTGTGCGCCCACCAGGATTTTCAATGAAACCAAATGCATTTCAGGTCGGCACACGGCGGCGCGGAACGCCGGTTATGTGGTTGGCGAGGCACTTGGACCGGCTCTGCGAAGGAAGTCATGGAAGGCCATGACAGGCAGCGCATCACGGGGATGTCGGATATGTGGGTGAAAGACAGGCCGCACAGGTTACTGCGGTTTGTACTTATCTATTTCCTCATCGGCGCCGACGGAACGCCGCCCTAAATTCATCGCTTGGACGTCCAGTCGCTTTTCTCGAAGCTGCGCATGGAATTTTTCCCGCGCGGCGGCTCGGCGGCGGCGCGACATCCATGCTCGCAGTCCGTATCCGCACGCAAAACTAATAACCAGCGGAAGCAAAACTAAGATCAACTCAAACATGATACGCTAATCCAGCGGCACTTATCGACCCAAGTACTGGCCGAAGTGCAGCGCCGACCAAAAATCAAGCGCTCCCGACTTTGTCTTGTGCCGCCGCTGCCTTGACGATAATTCCGAACTGCCCCTTTTTATTGAAACGGCGGGGAACAGGGTGAGCCGGCTCGGATTCGCAAACAAGGATACCCGGCAAACCTTTCTTGAAATGCGATCCATGTCTCAAGAGGATCGCTGACAATCGCGGCGGTAATCCCAACCGGATTGCGGAGCAAGTCTGGCACGGCCTTTCCAAGCATGTCGCCAACCTCCGTGGTTTCAGCGAGACAATCGGAGCGGGCAGGCGGCAAAACAACGCTGGTATGGCTGCGGCGCGGTACCATCGAGCTGCCAGTACTCGTGCCCCTACACCCAAAACCTATACCCGCGGCGTTCATCCCTTAATCACAATTTTGGCATGACAAGACTAGCTGCGGCAGTTTGACTCTTGAGCCGCTAGCAGCGACCGACCTGCGTACTCGCCATGCGAATCGCCGGCGCGCCTGATCCGCGATCATCGGGCTTAAATTGAGAAGCTGCCCTCGGGTGATAACCGCAAGGTAACAGTCGGCGGAATGACAATCATCGGCTTCCGCCCCTCCCTGGTGGCCTGAGCGCTATTTGAGCGGGGCAGGCGCAGTTGAGTAGCGGCCTTCACTCGCTCTAAGCCGGTGGACAGAGCAGGCAAAATACATTTTAAATTTATGTTTGCGGGGGCAATTGGGCAGGCAATGGCGGAATACCGGGCGTGCATTATCGGAACAGACGGGCGTTTTCTAAGGGCAGTGGAACTGGTCTGTCCAAACGAGGACACGGCAAAAGAATACGCCCGGCAACTCGTTGACAGTCACGACGTCGAACTTTGGCAAGGCGACCGCAAGATCGAATCATTCAAGCACACACACGAATAAGACCGAACCAAAAATCTGGTTCTGCGTTGGCTGGTATGGCCAAGTTTTTCCTAGTCCTTTTAGCCGTTGCGCTAGCCACGTTGATCGGGGCATTCGTCTTTGCCGCCTTCACGTTGTAGGCCGGCTCGACGCCGCAATGCTATGATCCTTGCCGACGTGGCGCTACGTTGCACGCGGAACGGCATTCACAAGCTGGGACACCGCGGTGACAAGCTGCGCCGTCGCGAATGGCTTGGTCAGAAGGACGCTGTTGGGAACGCCCTGCGAGGCCCACTGGTCGGCATGAGCACCGGTCATGTAGACGATCGGAAACCCCGGGTCGATTTCTCTGGCCTGCCGCCCGACTTCCCAACCATCCATCCGACCGCGAAGACCGATGTCGGTCACGAGTGCGAGGTATCTGGCTTGGCCGCTCTGCAGCAGGGTCACTGCCTCTTCGCCCGATGCTGCAATGGCCGGTTCAAAACCGGCATCGCCAAGGGCATCTTCAACCAGGCCCTGAACGGTCTGGTCGTCTTCAATAACCAAAACGAGAAGCGGTTCTGCCAAGGCAGGAAACTCCCCTACTGCCAGCCCGAATTCATCACGCGGGAGATCGGGATTAGTTCCGCGCGTTATGTGCAAAAGTGTACCGAGCGGATTCCGTACAACACAATATCCGCTTGGAGCCGGCGAGTTCGGCTGCCTACAAACCCTAGTCCGCTGGCGGTTTCTGCTGTTTCGCCAGTGTCTTATCGACCAGCCATACGACGGAATTCTTTGCGGCCGCCCGCGTCGGGGCGTCGCCGGATTTGATGGTCTTGTCGTCCAGCCGGACGCTCCACTTCCAGGAATGCGGTCCGACGCCCTGGACGATGGTGTAGATCTTGCCGCGATATTCCATATGGAACCAACGGCAGGGAACCCGGATGGTTCTTGGCGAAATTTCCTGAACGGGATGGAACCCGGCAGTTGAGCGCCGGACTCTTATGTTGCTTATCGAACATAAAGGGAATCTAGTTCCCTGATCACCGCTGCGTCTTGGCATCGATCGGTGACTGGGAGTGTCGTGCTCCCGCCTCATCCTTGGGTGAGTACCATGTCAACACCTCAGCTTAGATTCGCAGAGCATCACACCCTCTATACAGTCACGCAACTTGTTCAATTGCGCCGCCAAATGCTCCAATACGCGCGCTTGCTCCCGCGCGGCCCCGAGCGCAACGAACGTCGGCAGATCGCGGCTTCGCTGCGTAATCTCTTCAGGGACAAGAAAAGGCTTGACCAACATACCGTAGAGGGTTCGCCGTAAGACCGCCTCGTTGGCGGCCTCTTGCTTCGAGCAGCTATCGGACGGACTGCCTTTGGCGGGCTCCGGGGAGCGGTGCCCGTAGTTCTCCGGCCGTGAACAAAGTTCCGGCTGTGTCTTTTCAACGCCAAGCTTCCACTATACCCAGTGCACCACCAGCGTTCCAAAGTCGGATGTCGGACCGACAAGGCATGGGGTCGGGCTAGCGTTGCACCTGTCGGTAACGACCTTACGTGACCGGCCCCCCGGCTCACCCCGTCCCCAACGCAGGCGGGGTGAGTTTTGCTTGGTGCGCACATTCAGCGCGGCCCCTGCCATGAAACATCTGACAGAGATGGCGGGCGCTTTCGCGAGAGCCTGATCGAAAAACCAGCCGGCATTCTTCCGCTGAAGATTCACTAGCGGCGTTCCAAAGGACGGCATCGCTTCCGCTCGTCTATGGTCCAAAGGACGGCAACGCTTCCGGCCAAGTGCACGCCTTGCATCGATCGCTGCCTGCACGCAGGCGATAACGGCGCAGAAAGCACTTCAGCAAACGATTTCTTTACCCTTCGGTGCCGTGGCCGATGCGTCACTTCTTAACCCTTAAAATCTAATCTGACGGAGTAGATTACCTCCAGTTGCATGGGCGCTGCCGTCATGTTTGGGCCGAAGAGACAGGTGAAAAGCGGAAGAGGCGCAGGTGGTTCGACCCACCTTCTCGCCACCTGGGGAATTGCGGGGTTCATCGGCGCCGCCTGCGCTGTGCTGATCGGAATGGAAGCCTCGCACATTCTCCATCAGCGTTCCGCCGCATTGGCCGAAAGCCGGAAAGAAACGGCCAACCTCACCAGTTCCCTGGTTCAGCATGCCGAGCTGACCTTTCGAACCGCCGACGCCCTTTTGATCGGCATCGTGGAAAGGCTTGAGCACGAACCTCTCGGTCCGGAGGCGCGCCGGCGGTTGAGAGCCTGGTTCGTTCAGGAAATTCAGCATTCATCCCAGTTCGTGAATTTTTCAGTGGTCGATGCCGATGGCGCGATGATCGTCAGTTCGACCGGCGACAATTTGGGGCAATTCACGGACCGCGAATACTTTACCTACCACCGCACCCATGACGAGGATGCGATTCACATTGGCGCCCCCATACGAGGCCGCGCGGTGGACGGATGGCTGATTCCGGTGTCGCGCCGGTTTAATCGCGCCGACGGTTCTTTCGGTGGCGTCGCCGTCGCTGCGGTCGATCCGAATTATTTTCAGGATATCTACGATCGGCTCGATCTTGGACGCAGTACCGTGGTGCTCCTCGCCGCGCTGAACGGGAACCTGTTGGTGCGACGGCCGTTCGCCGAGGCGAATGTCGGCCGCGACATGTCGCAGACCCAATTATTTGGACAATTGCAGCACTCGGCCAAGGCAAGCCACGAAATCGTTTCAATAACCGATGGAATAAGGCGCCTCAACAGCTACGAACAGGGCCATACCTATCCCATCGTCGTTGCCGTCGCTGCCGACAAGGATGAAGTGCTGGCGCCGTGGAAACGAAACGCCATGAGCCGGCTGCTGGAAGTCGCCGCCATAGCGGTCTTCATATTATTCATGGGCGCGTTGATTTGGCGTGCAACGCGAACGCTGGCTGCAAACTCCATAAAATTGCGCGAGACCAATGACCGCTTCGACGTCGCCCTCGCCAACATGTCGAACGGTCTCAGCACGTTCGACGGCGATGGAAACTTGTTGGTCTGGAACGATCAATACCTCGAATTATACGGCATGCCGCCCGAAGTGGTGCAGCGCGGGGCCCACATCAACACCATCGTCGAGCACCGCAAGCGGGCGGGAAATCTCGATCTCGAGGTCGAGACCTATGTCGGTGAGTTCAGGCAGGCGCTCAACGATGTCGGCAGGAGCACCACGACCTCCCGGCTAAAGGACGGCAAAACGATTTCCGTCGTCAACACGGCGACCGCAGACGGCGGCTGGGTGGCGATCCACGAAGACATCACCGAGCGTGTCCGTCATGAGGAAGCCCTGTTTCAACAGGCCACCGAATTGGCGCGCACCAACATGCGGTTCGACACGGCGTTGAGCAACATGCACCACGGCATCAGCATGTTCGACCAGGACAAGCGGCTGGTGGTCTGGAACCAGCGTTATGCGGAAATCTATCAGTGGCCGCAAAATCTGCTGGAGACCGGAACACATATCGATGCCGTGTTTACCGATCTCGTCGCGCGCGGCGTTCTCAAGGGCGACACGGACGACGCCGCGATCAAGAAAAAACTCGAAGCGATGGATCAATGCTCGACCAATTCAGAGCGGGTCGAGGAATTTTCAGATGGGCGGCTCATCCTCGTCTCTCGGCGGCCAATGGCTGGCGGTGGCTGGGTGTCGACCCACGAGGACATCACCGAGCGTCGGCGCGCCGAGGCCGAGATCGTTCATCTAGCGCGGCATGATGTGCTGACGGGGCTTGCCAACCGCGCGGAGTTCAATGCGAAGCTCGAGGAAGCCAGCAAGCGCCTGAAGCGGAACGGCGGCACCCTCACCGTCATGATGCTCGATCTCGATAAATTCAAGGCCGTCAACGACACGCTTGGACATCCCGCCGGCGATCAATTGCTGGTCGAGGTGGGGCGGCG
>Ga0137404_10000573_pt1 | contig 24219 bp, 22 predicted proteins | sample CZOMad2_1_16fung_FD_108285 | JGI IMG/M metagenome (GOLD analysis project Ga0137404, IMG submission 108285) | Vadose zone soil fungal communities from Angelo Coast Range Reserve, California, USA - CZOMad2_1_16fungal (Illumina Assembly) | ecosystem: Environmental > Terrestrial > Soil > Vadose... | reverse complement strand
TGAGCGCCAGCACACGGCGGAGAATCTTGCCGGCCGGACTCTTCGGAATCTGATCGACGAACTCCACGCGGCGGATCTTTTTGTAAGGTGCGACCCGTTCGGCTACGTAGTCGATGATCTCGGCGGCTGAGACGGCTTCCTTCATCACGACAAAGGCGATCGGAACTTCGCCCGCTTTTTCATCAGGACTTGGCAAGACTGCAGCGTCGGCAATTGCCGGGTGTGAAAGCAGCACGGCCTCCAACTCTGCCGGCGCGACCTGCCGGCCCTTATATTTGATCAGCTCTTTCAGGCGATCAACGATGAACAGCGCGCCGTCTTCATCCGCATAACCGATGTCGCCGGTGCGCAGCCAGCCTTCGTCGTCGATCAGTTCGGCGGTGGCCTCTGGCTGGCCCAGGTAACCTTTCATAACCTGTGGGCCGCGGACGCAGACTTCGCCTTCCTCGCCCGGCCCCAACTCGATCCTGGTTTCCACGCCGACGATCTTACAAGTTGTATTCGGCAGGCAATAACCCGCTGAGGCCGGCTTGTCTTCGTTGCCCGCGTCGTAAGTCAGATGCGAAAGCGGACTAAGCTCAGTCATCCCGTAACCGTAACTGATGCGCGCGCCCAGTCGCTCACAGGCAGCTCTGGCTACTTCAACAGAGAGCGGCGCCGCGCCGCAGTGCAGCGTCTCGAGTTTCGAAAGATCAAAACGATCGAGGAGCGGTGTTTGCGCCAGCGCCAGGACGATGGGCGGCACCACCGGCACGATGTTGATTTCATAGTTCTGCAGCACGCCGAGGAACTCTTCCAGATCGAATCGCGGCAAAGTCACGATGGTCGCGCCGGTTCGCAACCCGAGATTGACTACGGCATGAAACCCATAGACGTGATAACACGGCACGACACAAAGAAGTCTGTCGCCGCTGTGCACGACCGCGGCGGTTTCCAACTGCCGGAGCATCGCTACCAGGTTGTAGTGCGTCAGCATCACGCCCTTGGGCAAACCGGTCGTGCCACTCGAGTACGGCAAAGCCACGACGTCTTCCCGGGGATCTATCTCCACTGACGGCGCGCGGCCTTCGTGGTGCTGGAGCGTCGAGAACAAAGTGGCGTCATCGGCTATGTCTGCTTCGCCGAGCACAAAGACTTCGCGCAGATTGACGGCGCGCGCGGCCGCCAAAGCGGTTTCCACCAACTCGGAATCCGTCAATAAATAGCCGGCTCCGCTGTCTTTCAGTTGGACGGAGAGTTCGGCCTCGTTGAATAACGGTGAAACCATCGTCGCGATCCCGCCGAGGTTGGCCACGGCAAGAAAAGCGATCGCGTACTCGGGAGCGTTCGCACACCGAATAGCAAAGACGTCTCCTTTGCGAAAGCCGTGCGCGAAGAGGCCTGCGGCGGTCCGATCTATAGCCGCCGCCAGTTGATCGTAAGTCAGCGTCCACCCGGTCCGGCCGTTAATCAAAGCCGGCCGGGCGCCAAAGCGCGCCGCGTGTTCGAGAATGAAAGAGGTGACCGGAACGTCCGGGATCTCAATGTTTGGGTAAGGGCTTTTGAAGATCATAATCGGTGTAAGGTTTGTCTAAGGTGAGGTCAGGACCACCTGCGTGAGCGGGTGGATCCATCACTCAACGTTTGAAATAAGGACTCCATTCTTTTGCTTGAGTCTCTGACCCACCCGCTTACGCAGGTGGTACTGACCTCATCGCACCGGCTCACGTTTGCGCCGGCTCATTAAAACCCGGCGCCATTAGGTTTGCCACAGCCGCGGGATTCTTGATCTGCTGTTTGCTCATCCAGTCGTCGGCGTGGCTGATGAGTTCGGCGCCGCGATCTCCGCCCACGATCTCACCCAGCCGGCGGCGAGCAGTCGCGGCATATAGCGCCATGTCCGCCGCTTCAAAACCGTCAATAGCCTGAGATACCAGGGCCACCGCGCGGGCATCGTCTCCGCGCCGGCGGGCCAGTCCGGAATGAATCAGCATCGCCAGTGGATTAGACCAGATCATTTGTTCATTGGCGATGCTTTTCGCCAGTTCTTCGGCAAGGCGCAGCCGCCGCTCTCGGTTCGGACCGGCAGCGCTGGCCAGTGCCAGCCGCGCGCGCAAGTACATGGCTTCAATGCGCAGTCCCTGAATGCGCAGCAGCATGGATTTTTCCAGAGGCTTGATTTGCGCTTCGAGGTGCCGCCAGGCCACTTCGTAATCGCCGGTGTAAAGCTCAATCTGCGCCAGGGCCACCAGCGAACTGTAATGCTGCAAATGAAAACCCTTGCGCGGCCACGCAGTCAGCGCCGAGATCACTTCGTCGCGCGCGCGATCGGGATCGTCGGCCGCCAGCCAGATCGGGTTCATGCGCGTGCGCAGGTCGGTGGCGGCGAAAAGGTTTCCCTGTTCCAGGGCCGCCGCCAGCAGTTGCGGCACGCGTCGCGAAACCTCAACCATCTCGCCCAGAAACATCAGTGAGCTGAGCATGAAGCGGTGCGCGATCGTCAGTTCCCAGGTCACGCCCGTACACTCGTCGCGCAAAACTTCGGCCGCGCGCTCGCAGAGTTCAGCAGCTTTCTTCCAGTCGCCAACCAAATAAGAGCTCAATCCGCGGGCCCAGATCGCCAGGCCGATCGCGTGCGGATTTCCGGAGCATTGCGCCAGGCGCTCGGTGCGCTCGGCGAGTGCCAGCGCCTGTTCCCGTTTGGCTCCGCCGCGCGACGCAGTTTGTCCTACTTCGAAAGCCATGGCCCGCGCAACGCGATAGACTTCACCGGCGCGCAACGCCAGCAGCAGGTGCCGGCTTTGAAAGTCAGCGCCGCGAATTAGATCAACCATTCCCAGGCCGGCGGCGACTGTCCAGCAGATGTCGATGCGGACCAGATCGGCTTCGGGAATATCGCTCGCGTTGCGTTCGGTGAATTCAAGTCCGCGCAGCCGAATCCACAAGCGGCGCAGGATTAACGAGAGTAACGCCCGTTTGGGTCCGTTCGCCAACTTGAATCCGGCAGTTTCCAAAACGACGCGAAAGACCTCCAGGCCTTCGTCGATATGACCACCCGTCAGTAACTGCGCGCCGGCGCGTTGTTGCAGAGCGAGGGACCGGTGCGTGCCGCTGGCCCTGGCTGCATCGAGAAATTCTTTGGCCGCTTCGGCCGGACGGCCGGCATTGGCCAACGCGTCACCGAGGCTAATCTTCAAATCAACCAGATTGGCGGCCACTGGTTTCAATTCAATAGCGCGGCGGTAAAACAGGGCGGCCCGGTCAAAGGCCAGCGCGCTCGCCGCTTTCGCGGCTGCCGCCTCGGCATGCCCGGCAGCGCGATCTTTTTCGCCGGCGCCGAGATAGTCTTCGTAAAGAGCTTCCGGATCGTCCAAGCCCCGCGCTTCGAGGGCCTGCGCCAGACGACGATGAATCTGACGCCGATCTTCGTCATCGAGTAACGCCGCCAAAGTTTCCGCAATGCGATCGTGATAGATTTCAACGCCATAGCTGGTGCCCCCGCTGCGCACAAATTGCGCGCTCCGCAAAGCACTCAAGACCGGCTCAGCCTCGTCATTCAATCCGGCCGCGCTCGTCGCCACGTCCTGATTGACTGGCCGCCGGGCCACCGCCAGCGTGTCGAGAAATTGCCGCGAGCCTACCGGCAGTTGCCTGATGCGCTCATTCAACATCGTGGCCAGAGTGATGCCCGCCGTTGCGGCCCGCTCGTTCATCATTCCGTAATGCGTCAGTTGTTCCAGCAGGAAAGGACTGCCCGCGGCTTCCTGCACGATCGAATCAATGAAGGGCTCGCTGGAGATTCCGACCGAAGCGAACAGCGAACGCGTCAGCTCACGCGCCTCGCCGCCGGGCAGCGGACCCACGAAGAGTTCGCGGCAGGTGTCAGTGCCGGTTCCCTGCAGGAGTTGCTTGAGGAATGGCTTTGCTTCGATGTCCTCAGTACGAAAACTTCCCACCAGCAGCAGCTTCGGAGCATTCGGCTGCCGCAATAAATCTTCCAGCAGGAAAGTGCTGTCGGCATCGGCCCATTGCAGGTCGTCGATGTAAATCACCAGCGGTTGGCGATCGGCGATCCGGCCGAGCAACTCACGCAGTGCGCCGAAGGCCTGTCGTCGCAAGGTGAACAAGTCGACCGTCTCCGGCCGCCCGGAACGCGCATTAAAGATCGCGTCGACTTGCAGCATGACCGGAAATACTCTGGCGAGCGCCAGCGAATTCTTTGGCAGTAGTTTCTCAGCCCGTCCATGACGCAGCGAAGCGAGTTGCTTGCTCAAACTGTCCACCACACCGTCGAGGGCTTTGTAGGGAACTGACTCGCGCTCGTAACAGCGTCCCTGCAAAATGATCGGTTTGCGCTTTTGTTCCTTGATCTGATCAAGAAAGGTCCGCACCAGAGTCGACTTGCCCATGCCCGAGTTGCCGTGAACATATACCGAGACAGTTTCGCCTTCGCGGGTTGCCGAAAAAGCGTCGTGCAATTCGGCGAGCAGTCGCTCGCGGCCAATGAAAGAACTCTCGGCCGTGACGCTGACAAACGATGCCGGCACAGGCCCCGTCGTACGCGCACCGAGTGCTCGCAGCACCTCGCGACCGGTAGGCCGCCCCTCAGCGTCGCGCCGCAGCAGCCTGATGCACAGCTCGTTTAGGTCGCGCGGGACCTCGCGATTGATTTCGCGGGGTTGAATCGGATCGCGCGTCTGTTTGCGCATCATGACTTCAAAGAAGCGTCCGCGGAACGGCAGTCGGCCGGTCAATGCCTGGTAAAGAATCACGCCCACGCTGTACCAGTCGCTGGCCTTCGAGATCGCCATCTGCGCGCCCTGCTCAGGCGACATGTAGTCGGGCGTGCCGGCCAACAATGTCTCGTGAAGCTCAGGCTCAATGTCCTCGACCAGGCCAAAGTCGAGCAGGACCACGCGGCCCTCTTCCGTGACCAGCACATTCGAAGGTTTGATATCGCGATGCAGTTTGCCCAGCTCGTGCAGCCGGTTGACGCCTTCAGCGAGCTGTCGTAGCGCCGAACGCAATCGCGCTTGATCCAGTTTGTAGTTTGCCAATACGGGTGGCGGCGATTCATCCAGCGGCGCCATTTCTCGTGACTCAAGTGAGATGTGCGAGCTGTCGAAGATTTCGGTGTCGGCTTCCAGGCTGCTGTCTTTTTTCGCGCGCGCGCGTGGACCCAGTAGAGTGTTCTCTGCCGCGCTGGCGAGCGCGCCGGCGGTTTCCGGCCGCACGTATTGAATGAAGGTCACGCCCTTAACCAGTTCCATGGTAAAGAACCAGTGCGGGCCGTCGGACATTAGCTCGTACAAAGCGACCAGATTGGAATGCGAAACATCGGCGAGCGTGCGAAACTCGCGTTTGAAACGATAGATATGGGCGGCCTCGGCGCGGGTCAGAGTTTTGAGGGCGACAACCTTATCCATCTCGCGGTCGTGCGCTTCGTAGACGACGCCCATGCCGCCCGCACCCAAACGCCGGCGCAGGGTGAAGCGCTCGGTGCCGACAAATTCTTTGGTGGGTTCAGCCATGTGGGACACTCGATTAACGGCTAACCGCCAACACGAACACGTTGACAGATGTGCAATTGTGCCTTACATGAATTGAGCAATCAATACTTGTCAGAAGCCCGACCGTGAGGGAGGGCCTCTTTCGTTGAAGGCCCTCCCTCACGGTCGGGCTTCTGACACCGGGTCTCTCAATTAAGCGGAAGCGAGGAGTGCAAATGGACTGGCGTGTAATGCTGACAACTTTCGGGGTGATTTTCCTGGCCGAGATTGGTGACAAGACCCAGATTGCTGCCATGACTATGGCGGCTGAAAAGAGACGGCCCTGGGCAGTCTTCATCGGCGCGTCGCTGGCCCTCGTTGCAGTTTCGGCGATTGGGGTTCTGGTCGGAAGTTTCCTTAGTCAGTACTTACCACTTGATTGGATCAAGCGCGCTGCCGGCGCCGCCTTCGTGGTGATCGGAGTGCTGATCCTGATTGGCAAATTCTAGAATAATGCGAACCTCGTTCAACTCGAATCGTGACTCTTGATGTAGGATATGCCTAAACGCAAAGGACGCAGAGGATTTCGCAAAGGGACGCAAAGTTCAACGCCTTGGCTTGCCCGATAGCCCTGGCAGATGCGCTAGACCAGGAAGGAGAGACACGTAATGCCGCAAACGCCTCACGCCGAACGACACTTCACCGCCGGTGAGACGGTCCGCGACATCGTCATAGGTATGTCGGATGGTCTAACCGTGCCGTTCGCGCTCGCCGCAGGTTTGACGGGCATTGCCAGCGCCAGCCCCGGAATCATTGTGACTGCCGGCCTGGCTGAGATCGCGGCTGGCTCAATCGCGATGGGCCTGGGCGGATACCTCGCTGCCAGGAGCGACGCCGAGCACTACGCCAAAGAACGCGAACGCGAGAAACGCGAAGTGAAAGAGATTCCCGAAGAGGAAATGCGCGAAGTCGCCGAGGTCTTTCATTCGTATGGCCTGACCGTCAAAGAGAGCACCCCGATCGTCGAGGCCCTGGCCAATCATCCGCAGAAGTGGGTCGACTTCATGATGCGTTTTGAGCTGGGCCTGGAAAAGCCGGATCCAAAGCGCGCATTCATCAGCGCTTTCACCATCGCGTTTGCGTATATTGCCGGCGGCTTGATCCCGCTGGCGCCATACATCGCCGCCGTTTACCTCAAACCGATGGCAGTCGGAACGGCGTTGCTATTCTCGGTCGCGTCGACCCTTCTGGCTCTTTTGGTATTTGGCTTTATCAAAGGACGCTACACCGGCACGCGTCCGCTGCGCAGTGCTTTGCAGACTGCTTTGATTGGCAGCTTGGCCGCGGGTGCGGCGTTTCTGATCGCGCGCGCGATTTCCTGAAACTAACACAGAAGGCCTTGCGCTCAGTGAACACCGAGTAGAGAATACTTTTGATGATTCCCAAACTGCCTCTTGAGATTCCGAACGAAGTAATCGAAAGCTTCTGCCGGAAATGGAAGATAGAAGAACTCGCGCTTTTCGGCTCAGTCTTGCGCGGGGATTTCAGGCCTGACAGTGACATAGATGTGCTGGCCACCTTTGCCCCAGACGCCAAGTGGAGTGTTTTTGACCATGCGCGGATGAGTGAAGAACTATCGACCGTGCTCGGACGTGAGGCTGACGTTGTCGAAACGACCGGCCTTCGCAATCCCTTTCGCCGTCACGAGATTCTGGCGACCCGCCGAGTTATTTATGCTGCCTGACAAGCGCGATGCTGCTTTTCTTTGGGACATGCGTGAAGCAGCGCATGACTGTATTGAGTTCGTTACAGACGCAACGTTTGAGGAATTCTGCGCTGATCGGATGATGCATTCAGCCGTTGAGCGCCGGTTGGAGATTCTCGGCGAAGCCGCAGGTCGAGTCTCGGAAGGGTTTCAATTGTCTCATCCACAGATTCCCTGGAAAGAAATCAAAGCCATCCGAGTTATCTTAGCGCACCGTTATGGCGACGTTAATCTTCATGAACTTTGGCAGGCAGTGCAGAGGGACCTGCCAGACCTTCTTCCGAAGCTTGATGTTGTAATCCCTTCTATTGAAACCCCCTAACTCCGCCGGGTGTACCAATGAAACTTCACGTCGGCACCAGCGGCTACAGCTATAAAGAATGGAAGGGTAACTTCTACCCCGAAGATTTGCCCGCGAAAGAGATGCTGGCGTATTACTCGCAGCGGCTGCCGGCCGTGGAAATCAACAACACCTTCTATCGCCTGCCGCAACCCAGCATGATCGAGAACTGGAAAGAGCAGGTGCCGAAGCGTTTTCGTTTTTCGATCAAAGCCAGCCAACGCATCACCCACATCAAGCGCATCAACAACGTCGCGGATGAAACAAAGCATCTGCTGGAGACTGCCGCGTTGTTGGGAGAGCGTTTGGGCGTCGTGTTGTTTCAGCTTCCGCCCAACATGAAGAAGGACACCGCTCGGCTGAAAGCGTTTCTCGATCTACTATCGGGAGACACGCGCACAGCTTTTGAGTTCCGTCATGAAACCTGGTTCGACGATGAAGTGTTCGGCTTGCTGACCGCGAAGAACTGCGCGCTGGTAGTTTCAGACACGGATGAAAAGCCGCTGACTGAAATCATCAGTACGGCAAAGTGGGGTTACCTGCGTCTGCGGCGCACCGCTTACAACGAAAATGATCTGGTTGAATGGATGAAACGAGTGACGGCCCAGAAATGGAAAGACGCCTTTGTCTTTTTCAAGCATGAAGACGAAGGCGTCGGTCCGAAGCTGGCTGCGCAGTTTCTGGAACTGGCGAAAACGAAGTAGCTGCCACGAAAAGGCACAAAAAGCACAAAGAGGTAAAACCCGCGCGGGTTTCTTTCTCTTTGCGCCTTTTTGCGGCTTTACTCTTCGACTACTTGATCTTGATACCTGCCGAAGCGCGAATGTTGTCCTGGCGCTTGCCGTTGTAGAAAGTCGGCAAATAATCAACCTGAATCACCCGCACGTCCAGATGTTCGCCGGCATGTACGTCAAGGCCGCCACCGAAGGCCATCGCAAACGCGGTGTCGCTTCTGGTCTTATCGTCAAACGACGCTCGCGTATGCGAGATGCCGAAGAGCGCGTGCGCGAACGGGGTCACGCCCTCCGTGCGCCAGTTGTAGCGCGGACCCGCCAGCAAATCGTAACGCTGAACGTTGGCCCTGTACGTTTTGCCCGAGTTGTTGTCAAAGTAGCCTTCGTTGTTCTTGAACGTGCCGCTAAAACTGGTCACGATCCCGATGTTACGGGTCACGTTCTGATTGAACTCGGCCTCGAAGCCGTTGTAGCCAGTTCGCTGAGAAGCCAGGTCAACCGTGGCCCCATTGATCTTGGCCCGGCCATTCTTATCGAAACTGTCGGCGTTATTGTTGGCCCGCTCGTGAGCATAGCCTACGTAGAATTCGTAAAACGAGTAGTCCCTGCCCTGGGCGAGCGCCGCGGGCGCGCAAATCAGAGCAATCAGGAGCAAGAGAAAGATTCTGGTCATTTTAGAGGACGCCTCCTTGTCCTTACACGATTCTGGAAAAACTAAGATTTACGGGTACATTAATACAACCAATCCCTGAAAATTCCCAGAGTTTTGGTGCGATTACGCCTTTTTATTTTAAGGGCCGGTGGCTAATACAAAAGGAATCCATGAAGCGTTTGACTAAACAGGTTCTATTTGGCGGGTTGTACTTGCTCTGGGCATTTACGCTGGTTGCAGCGCAAACCTCTGGCGACGCTGTCAAAGAGTCGCAAAGACTGACCCGCGTCGCCCAGGTCGCCGAGCAGCAAGGCCGTTACGACGACGCAGTCAAGGCCTACCAGACTATCGCGGTGATCGCCAAGAGTTCGCCGCGGCTGGCCGCAGCTGCGCTCCTGAATGCCGGCAACATCTACATGAGCTTGGGTAAGTTCGAACCAGCCGCCGCCTCATTTCGCGATTCACTGGCGCTGGACGCGAATTCCGCGGTCGCCCAAAACAACTTGGGCGAAGCACTGGGCGAGCTGAAGCAATATCCGCGCGCCCTCGAGGCCTTTCAGCGGGCGGTAGGTTTGGATGGCGGGTTTGTGAAAGCTCGATACAACATGGGGGTGACCTATGATCGTCTGGGCCAAATGAAATATGCCGAGTTTGTGTATCGCATTCTGATTCGCGATCACCCCGACTTTCCATTGGCCTATGACGCTATGGCCGTAACGCTTTCGAAGTCAGGACGTGGTCGCGAAGCGATCACGCTGCATCAGAAGGCGATCAGCCTCAGCCCGAGAGACCCTTCCTTCTATTACAATTTTGCGATTAGTTATTTGGTGCTGGGCGAGTTGAAGAACGCGCAGGAGCAACAACAGAAACTACGCGCGCTGGATCCGGCGATGGCCGAACATCTCAACGCCGTTATCGCCAGACATCAGCAATAGAAAAAGACGTGGCACAGACTTCAGTCTGTGGATCCTTGTCGCCAATCACAGACTGAAGTCTGTGCCACCTGGTTCGCTCTCGAAAACTAACTCAGAAATTTCCCTGGCACGCCTCGTGACTGCAATCACAATCGAGTTCGATTGTGTCGCCAGTTCCTTCACACGATGCGCTGCAGTACTTACCATCTTCGGGCTGCGGGCATGAACAACACGGATTCTTGCAGGTTTTTTCTTCAGCCATAACTTCCTCCCAGGCTCTCTGCGGCAAAAAATGGATTGAATAACGGAGCCAGAGCTTAACACAATCAAGGGCAACCCCGGTAAGCCGGATCGGTTTGTTTGGCTGCGATTTACTTTCCCAGCGCGATGTATTGACCGCAGAGGTAGCTGAGGGATCACGCCGAGGTCTCTTTGCGTTCTCTGCGAGCAACCTCTGCGCTTCTCTGCGGTAACATTGTCTTCCATCAACAACCCACATTCGGCAGTTGCCCGTGAACGATGGCAAGGTGCGCAGGCCACGAGTTAGAAAGGACTGTTCGAAGGTTTGGCCTTTCGAGTTTTCAAAATCTGATCGATCGATTTTTCGAGACCAGCTTTCAAACTGCTGTCAATTCTGATGGCCGTATCAAATTCCTGTTTGGCAGAGACATCCTGACCCTGCAATAACATGATCATCCCGCGGTTTGCGTAAGCCCTGGCGTTCTGCGGATCAAGAGCGACGGTTTTGGTGAAGTCGGCCTGGGCCCCGTCAAGATCACCTCTGGCGCCGCGCAAAAGACCACGCTCATACCAGGCGTCAGAATCCTTCGGATCGATCTCCAAAGCTCTGTTGAAGTCGGTTATCGCTCCATCAAGATCGCCTTTTCCCTTCCGGGCAAAAGCGCGATTGTAGAACGCCAACGCACTCCGCGGATTCAGATCAATCGCCCGGTTATAGTCGGCCACGGCCCCGGCCGCATCGCCCTTGCCCATTCGGGCGAAGCCGCGACCAACAAAGGCCCGGGCATTCTGCGGGCTGAGTTCGATGGCCCTGTTGAAATCGTCTATCGCCCGGTCATGTTCGCCTTTGTCGTCTCTCGCAATTCCCCGATTGTAAAAGGCGTCGGGATATTCGTGGTTCAGTTCGATGGCCTTCGTGTAATCGTCAATCGCCCCATCACGATCGCCCTTTTCTTTCTTGGTCACGCCGCGATCGAGATATGCCTCGGCGATCGGATTGAGTTCGATCGCTTTGCTGAAATCGCGTATGGCTCCGTCGTAGTCGGCCTTGCGTCTTTTGACCAGGCCGCGGTTGAAATAGGGGGCTGAGTACTGCGGATCCAGTTCGATGGCCCGGCTGAAATTCGTCAACGCACTGTTTAGATCGCCCGCTTCCAATGCCGCTGAGCCGCGATTGAAGTAGTCAATTGCCAGGCGCCGGTTAACCTGCGCCCGCGTCACGCCGACGTTTAGCAGGACGCACAGAAAGAGGAATGGAAGCAGGAAACGGAGCATGATTTCAGGGGTCACGGCGCACTCAACGCCGCGGCGATGAGGCCGGCGACCCGAGCATTGTTTTCCAGCAGAGCGATGTTCGCACGCAATGTCGCTCAACCCGGCCACGCGCTCGAGCAAAAAGGGGTTAAGGCACGTTCGACGAGTCTCGCCTTCCGCTTCGGTGAGAGTTGATCGAGAGGCCTCATTCAGAAGTCCGCTGAGGACACAACATGAATCTACTTAGATCTTCAGGAGCCGCTTAATCTCATTCTTTTCAGTTTCCTCTAGAGACCATTTCTGCGACAATTCCTCTAACAGGGTTACGCTCGGATTTGGCTTCATCGCTTCAAGTGCAATATCTTTTGTGAATTCTTCCAATGTCTCACTTTCGTCCCAGTATCTTAGAAAGTTGTCCTTTAGCATCCGACAAAAGTCCCGATCGCCAATCAAGATGCCTTGCCTGCTCTGTTCATTATCCTCCTGTGACAATCCGAGAACCGCAACATCGTCGTCACAGACTTGAAATCTGAAAGTAGAAATCATCACGTAGTTGTTCACTCGTACTTCAACCCCTTTTCTTCTCTGCTCCCACATGTACTTAATTTTTCCGGCATCTTTGCCCGCTATACATCTGTGATCGATACTGGTCCGGTAACGTCGGTAAATATCGCTCTTGTCAGATTCCGACATGTTCGAGGTCAAGCTATTACTGACGAAGTAAACAGACACACGCGACTCTTCTAACGTTCTCTTAATTATGTTGAGATAGGGCTCTCTACCAAGCACAACTCTAGTAGTTCGCAATTCACCGATCAGTTCGATTCGGCCCTTTTTTTCTTTGGGTATCTTGAAGAGAATCGTTAACTCAAGAATTCCAACGGCACAAAGTAACAGTGCTTCTGCGTGATGAACAAGCCACCGTATCAGTTCCTGCAGAATTTCCATTGTTATTCTCCCGGTGAGTTACGCTTCGCGTGTCATGCCGTGAGCATTTTCTTTCCAGACCGGACTACCAGCCGTGTGCAGGGCAACCGAAATCTCGCTTGCGACGCGCGCGTTGTTTTCCAGTAGTGAAATATTGGCCTTGAGCGTTGCTCCGGCGCTCAGCGAGTTGATGCGCGCGAGCAGGAGCGCTGTTAAATCACGACCCCTGGTCCCGTTGCGTTCGGCTTCACCCAGAGCGATGTTAATTAGATTCTTGAGATCCTCGATCCGAACTTCGGCATTTTTTGGAACCGGAACTGTTACTAGAATCGCGCCATTCATGCCCAGAAGCCGGCGAGATTCGTCAAACTTCACCACCTCTGGCGGCGAATCGATTCGAGCGTCGACCGACAGGCCACTGCAACGTGAGAAAAAAGCGGGCATCTCGTCGCTTTGGTAACCTAATACCATCACTCCATGTGTTTCGAGCCATTCATGTGTTGCTGGAAGGTCGAGGACGCTCTTTGCACCGGAGCAGACCGCTACCAAGGGGGTGCGAGCAAGCTCGGGCAGATCGGCAGAAACGTCAGGTAACTGGCCGCGATGCACACCTCCAATGCCGCCTGTTGCAAAAACTCGGATGCCTGCTCGATAAGCAACCCAAATTGACGAGGCGACTGTGGTGGCACCATTCCATCTAAGTGCAACAGCAACTGGCAAATCACGGGTGCTTACTTTTCTTATGTTGTTGCCGTGCGCGATTATTTTTATTTGTTCGTCGCTTAGGCCGACACAGACCTTACCGTCTAAGATCGCGATGGTTGCCGGAGTCGATCCAGCCTCCCTGACAATCTGTTCCAAACGGCAAGCAGTTTCCAGATTCTGCGGGTAAGGAAGACCGTGAGCAATTACAGTCGATTCGAGTGCCACGACAGGCTTTTGAGCACCAAGCGCTTTCTCAACCTCGCAACTGATATTTAGCAGACCATTGCCCATAATTGACATCAATCTCAAAAAATCCCTTCGGTTCGGCGCAGGCGGAGGAATCATCTAACGGAGCATCCTGAGCACTTCCGCGACGATTGTTGCAAAGTTCTCTCTGCGGAAATGCAATCTTTGGTCGTCTCCCTGGAGTCCACCAATTTCCTTGTCGTCAATGCCCTCTTCTACCAGCATGAGGCAAGCTTTGCCTAATGCGAGGGCGGCTCCTTTCTCTTCAAGAAGCCAACTACTGGTCGTAAACTTTCCGTTCTCTTTCTTGTCGCGGCATGTCATGACAACAACGCACTTTTCTGCCTGCCTAATTTTTTTCAAAATACTTTTGGATAAAGAGCCCATCGGATTCTTTTCGCCTGTGATCACTGTGTGCCCCACGGCCTCTAATAGCTTCCTCAGTCCCTCCGCAAGCTCGATATCTTTAGGCTCGTAACTGAAGGATAGGAAAACGCTCCGCTTTTCTACTAGCGTTGCCTCGTGAAGTACCTGTTCTAAATAGAAATAGTCAGAGGGATCAAAACCGCGGATCACTGCGTCGATCGCCAACACACAGTTGAAATTCGAACGTACGTTACAAACCGGCTTACCCGGTTCGGAAAAGCCGCGCCCCTCCAGGAAAAGAGTGTTTACGTAAGCCAAAGCCCGAAGTGTTATTGAGTATGCGTTCTGGTCGAGCGGCGCGCCTACACAATGTATCGCCTTCAGCCCCCATGAATAAGAATAGTGGTGCCAATCAGTACCCGCAACCGCTTCGACTTCTATAGCCAGATTACTCGTCAAGGCTCGAGAAAACATTTCAAGAACACTTTGTCGAGTTTGCAAAATATCCGGGGTGCCTGGATAGAGCGCCGCCAATAAAATCAAAACATATGAAGTCGCCGCAAGTGAAGCGCTCTCCTTTTCAGAAAAACCCCATCGGTGTTGATTTCTGCGTCCAGTGTTTAGCAGGTTAGCCAAGCATGTATAGTACCTATTAGTTACATATTCTCGTCCAAACACTCTTGTTAACATCCAAAGGCTCTGGAATGTCGGCCAAATACGAATGTCCTCATCGTCCTTGAGCTCGCTCCATCCCTGGTTGCTGACAAATCGACTCTCAATCTGCTTTGCTACTTCGATAACCAAAGGATCATTTGGTGCAAGGCCAGCTTCCAAAAGACCCCAAAGACCGAAGGTGAGATATCTCAGATTGTCTCCTCTGCGAATCGGGTGTTCGCGGATGCTATCTTTTAAGTATCGTACGGTATTTTCAAGATCATTAATCCTGAGTTCGGCTCTGTTAATCACAAAAAGACTCTCGGTAGTATTTACGATAGATGAACCTTGAAATCCCTTCTCTATGTTCAAGCCCCAACCTCCATCATCAGGATTTCTCCTGCTAATGAGGTATTCGGCGGCAATTTTCATCCGCTCCTTAAAGCTGAAGGTGCTCATGTGACTCTACTACGCCGTCAGCAATAGCATCGGCGACCTGATGTTGGAAGGCTTCGCTGACCAGAAGGGACTCCTCAGTCGGATTCGTCAAATAACCCAACTCCAGCAAGATGACCGGAATAGTTGACCAATTGAATCCGGTTAGATTTGTCCGCTCTTGTATGCCGAGATCTGGGAAGTGCGTCCGGCTGATCAGATGCCGGTGGACCACTTCTGCGAATTTCATACTCGATCCGAAGATCTTCGCCGTGGGACCTACCCGTGAAGGTACCAAGGTTAAGGTACCTCGCTTCCAAAAAGCTAAGTATCGCAAGCTTGAACGAACGCCGTTGCAATGGATCTTTATACAGATATCGGAACCGCTGGAGCTGGCCAATTGCGCTCTTTCGATATTGCCAAGACTAACTTGGTTCAACCTCCGCGTGAGTACCACATCAAAACCCCGATCTAATAACCGAACCTCCAAGGAAAGCGCGACCTGCAAAGCGACTTCATATTCGGGGATCTTAGTGAGCAATCCGACGGTTCCTGGAGCGGTACGTGCCTTCATAATCCGTGATCCAGGCGCAACGGGTTCGGTTGTAAGATCAGGAGCCGATTGATGCCCCGGATCAATGCAGATCTTCATGAGAGCTTACTTGATTAGCCCGCTGGCTTCTAAAGCGGGGAGAATCTTGTTTCTAATTATGGCCGACAACAAGCTCCGATCATCCGACGGCGAGAACCAAACCAGCTCCTTGATTTCGCTAGAAGGTTCTAACTCCCCAAGAACTTCGCCCTCATAGAGTTCGATTGTTACCAAAACGTCCTTCCGCCCTGCCGCCAAATCCTCAAAGGTGCCCAAGTTCTTCAGCGAGGTGCGGTCTAGCTGGGCTTTTGGTCCAAGCTCTTCTTTGACTTCCCGCTCAAGCCCTTCAAAAAATGTCTCATCGCCCTCACGAATGCCTCCAGGCAAGATATAATCATCGAAAGCATACGGTCTACAGACTAGGAGCTTGTTATCTTTGATAAAGGCCAAACCATACTTGAAGAGCTTTCGCATAGACTCTGTTGAGAATTCAGCCAGGGGGCTATCCTAAGCATACTCGACCGCTGGGAAATACTAAAACCTAAGTCTTGCGTAGGGAGAAAACCGTGCCGCCCCCCGCGCGCTTCTTCCACTCAACCTCACCATCGATCATGCTGGCGCGCGCGCGAATGTTGGCCACGCCGCGGCCGGGTTTCTTCTTTGCGCCGCTGCCGTCAAAGCCACGGCCGTCATCTTCAATCTCCAAATCAAACTCACCAGCGCCGGAAACGCTGACGCTCATCTTAACGTGCTTTGCGTTTGCATGGCGGCAGATATTGCTCAGGGCCTCCTGGACCATGCGATAGACTTGGATCTGCACGCTCGAGGGCAGGTTAAGTTTTTCATCCAGTCCGTCTTCGCAAACAAACTCGTAATCAAACTTGCAGTCCGGTGGGGCGTGTTCGACTGCGTGCGCCAGAGCGAACTGCAAAGCCGCCGGCAGCCCAACATTTTCCAGCGCCGACGGGCTCAGGTCTTCGCAGATGCGCCGCACTTCCTGCGAAATCGATTCAATTTCCGAGCGCAGTGCGCCCGGCGCCGAAGGCGCGCGGTTGGGGCGTACGTTTTGCCCGCCGACCGGCAGTTGGTCCACCAGCAGCGCTAGATTTCTCAGATCCGCGAGTGTCTGGTCGTGCAAATCGCGCGCGATCCGACGGCGTTCAGTTTCGGTTTCATTCGCCAGTTGTAGACGCGCATCGGCCAACTCGCGATTCGCCGAAGCCAGCGCGGCGCTGGTGCGATGAATCCGCCGGTTCTGAAAATAACCCCAGCCCAGAGCAATCAAAGCGAACAACAACAGCACGCCGAGCGCGGTCGAAGTCCATGGGAAAGGCGCCCGAGCCACGGTGAATTCGAACGAGAGCGGCGTGGCCGGTGTCAGGTCTTTGGTGAACGCGCGCGCGGTCACCTTATAAGTGCCGGCCTTGAGCTTTTCCATCGCGAACTGAGAATCGTGCGACAGTTTTTCTCTGATCACTTTTCCTGAACTGTCAGACAAGGTAAATGCATATTGAAACTGCTCCGGGAAAGTTCGGCTACTGATCGCGGTGACATCCAGCAGCAGACTGTTCTGCGGATAATCCAGTTTCAGGCCGGAGCGCAATTCAGACTGGTCGTGGACACGCTGGCTGATGATGCGCGCCGGCAGCACAGTCGGGGCGACGTGCCCCGGTTCGTAACGCACCAGGCCGCGGTTCGTGCCGGCGATCACTGATTCGCTGCCGTCCGCATTCCGTTCCGACAGTACTGCAAACACGCTCTGCGAAGGCAGCCCTTGTTCGACATCCAGGCGCGAGACGATGGCTCCGAACTGATCGTCGGTCGCCACTTTCATTAAGCCGTTGCCTTTCGTGGCGCACCAAACCTGCTTGCGTGAATTGTCCGCCGCGGCCGCCACCGACCGAGCGTTGACACCGGGCACTATCTCTTTCAAAAGACCGGCCTGGAACAAGTAGAGTCCCTTGTCAGTCGCCAGCCAGTTGCCGGCGCCGTCGTTAACAATCGACCAGACACCGCTGCCTTTTAATTGGTCGAGTGAGCTGTCGGAGCTTGTCTGCTTGCCGTCGAAAACAAATGCTCCGGTGCTGGCGGTCCCGATTACCACCCCACCGTTTGGGTCCACTCCCAGGCTGACGACTTCGCGCCAGTGCTCGTCCGCGCTCGCCTCGGGCCAGACCAATGTACGCCGGCCGCCATCCAGCTTCTCAACGCCGTAGCCGAACGTGGCGACGTACGTCGAGCCACCCGTGCTGGCAATGGCTCGCACACTGTCGCTCGATCGGTCTTCCGCGCCCACGCGCGCAAAATTCAGTCCGTTTGCGGCGGTAGCAAAGAGCCCGCCGCCTGATGCTACGAGCACGCGGCCGTTCTTGTCTTCATTAATAGCAAAGATGGTTCGCCGGCCGAGTTCCGTAATGACGCGCCAATGTTTGGTGTCCGGATCGAAAGTGAAAAGACCGGAATTCGTTCCTGCCAGCAAACGTCCGTGCGAAGTGCGCCACAGCGCACGCACAAAATTCGTGTTCGCATCGTCGGAAATACTTTCGGCGCGCATAGCTTGCGGGTCATAGCGGCAGACACCTTTGTCGGTGGCGAACCAGACAACTTCCTCCGGATCGACGAAGACGCCAAAGATATGATCCGAGCGGAGCGCGCCGCCGGTGCCTTCAAAGGTGAGATGCTCGATCGGTTTCCCGCCGGCAACATGAAAGGCGCCGCGTCCGTCGGTAGCAACCCAAATATCATCGCGCGAACCGCGCGTGATCGCGGTCACTGTACCCGTGGCCGCGTTTGCTTTCACCGGCTTAAGCGGGTCGTCATTATCAAAGAGCCCGCCCTCGTCAGCGCGCGCGCGTCCGCCCGTCCAAAGACGTCCATGCGAATCTACTTCCAGCGCGTTGATGAAGTAATTGCGCGGCTTGGTCGTGACTTCGCGGGCTTCGCCGTTGTCAATCACCATCAGGCCGCGACTTAGGGTGCCGGCATAGAGTTTCCCGCCCACCAGCGCGAGACTGCTGATCTTTAAAGGCCCGGGATGGTCCTTGTCCATGCTTTGCAGAGGTTGATCCGGAATCGTTCTGACTGAGAAAGAAGGAGCTTGATAGCCTTCGCTTGATCGATTCGACGCGGGTTGCTTCACCTGGCAGTCAAATATCTGGCCGGACTCGCTGGCCATGATCGCGCGGCCGGCCTGGGGACTGATGATGTTGGTAATCACTTTGCCGGCGGTTTCTTTGATGGTTTCGAACCTGGCGTTGGCCAGCCGCGCGGCGCCGTTGTCAGTCCCGATCCACAACGCGCCGGATTCATCAGTCTTCAGCGCCAGCACGCGGCCTGGCGGCAAGCCCTCGCCGTTGATTGCGTTCGTGCGCCGTCCGTCATAGCGCGCCAGCCCGCCATCGGTCGCAAACCACGTCACCCCAAATTCCGTCTGCGCAATCGCATGCGTGCGATCCGAAGGCAGCCCATGAAACGAAGTCACCGCGCCCCATTGATGCAGATTCGGCGGCGGCGTTGGCGAGGGCGATGGCGAAGGGGCAGGTGATGGCGAAGGAGATGGTTGAACAGTAGGCAGCGCGGGTTGGTTCTGCGAGAAAGTTCGGGGCAGGAGCCCGACCGTGAGGGAGGGCATGACCCTATTCGGGAGAAGGCAGTAAGCCGAGAGGAGTGAGCAGGACGCACCAAGCAGCAACACCCATCGAAGTCGGACTAATTTAGCTCCCAAAATTTCATGCCTCGACCATTTCGAGTTGGCGCACGTGAAGAACCTCATCGTCGAACAACGGTTCGACCTGAGATTCAGCGACCACGAGTACGGCGATGGTTTCGCCGATTGCATTGAACACTTCAAGGCTGTATCCAGTTTCCTGTCCGGGCGCACCCTGGTGCTGCTCGACGACCGTGGCGACATCGCCCCTGATAAGGCGGTGCTCTGGAAAGTCTTGCTTTAGCGCAACGCGTGTGAACGGTTCGAATGACATAAATTTTAGCCCTCTTTGTCTGGAAACAGAGTAATGAATTTGGTCTGGCCGGTAGCGTGCTCAACCATCCAAATTGTTACGACGTTCAATAAGACGCCGTTCGGGCCAGTCAAGCCGCAACGAATCTCATACATTTCACCATAGGGCGTCAACTCAATGAAATGCGCGTCGAGCGGGAGAATCTGTTTTCGCAGGTCCTCAGCCAAAATCTCCCATTCTTCAAGCTTGTATCCTGCCTGGCCAACGAAACGTGACTTGTCATTTTCCGGCCTCCAGCGAAGAAGATAGTTCGTGATCTTTTCACGGGCAATCGCCGAATCAAGAGGGAGTTTCATCGTCGCGTCTTTCCCGCCTCCCGCTTCTGCTCTTCCAAAAACTTTTTCTGATCGCGCTCCAGCCAGCCTTCCAACTCCACTGCCGCTTTTTCCAACTCATCATTGTTCAGCAAGCCACGGCGGAGCGCTTCAAAGAAGGCGCGGGTGCGCACGTTGTAGGCCAGCTTCTCGTAAGCTTCGTTCGGCGTGCCTTCGGAGATCGAGATGAAAAGTTTTTCATAGAGCGTGGCCAGGCGACTCTCGACGCCGCGCAGCGAGAGACTGCATTTGCGCGCGATGGCCCAGTTCGACAGCCCGAGCGCGAGGTAGTAAAGCGCCTCGGCTTCGAACTCAGTCAGCAGCGGCCGCTTGAAAGAATCCTTGAACGCCGGATCGATCATGTCGGCGCCGTCTTCCAAAACGGCGGCAACGAAACGGAGGAAGCGCGATTCAGGATTGTTCTTGTGAATAAAGCCGTAAGCCGGCGGCGGATCGACTGACTTCACGATCTTGCGAATCTCGTTGATGTAAATCTCGTGCGGAAACTGGGTCCAGAAAATGATCCGTGCCGTGGGGAACTCGCGCCAGATGGCCCGCGCTGCCTTCACGCCCGAAAGCTTCGGCATCTGAATGTCGAGGATGCAAACTTCGGGTCTGTTCTTGAGCGCCAGCGCCACCGTCTCTTCGCCATCGCCCGCTTCGAGCACCGGTTGATGCGAAGGAAAATCACGCTCGAGTATCTCGCGCAGATAGGCGCGCTGGGCGACGTTGTCTTCGGCAATCAGGATGGACATGGACATGATTATAACCTTCACCAAGCTTTGCACGTCCACCGGTGTTCATTCCTGACCCACCGTATCTCGCAAACCGACCTGCTTCCGTTTTCGTGAACCTCAACAAGGATATCTCCGCTGGCGCGGCTCATCTGATACTTCGATAAATCCATGTCTCGATAGATCCAATAAAGATCTGATCGATTATCCGGCCTCTCGATAAAGATGATTAGGCTCATTCGTTTTGAATCGCTGACTGTCTTATCCACAATCAAGGTCGCAAGACCGTAGGCTCCGGCGAGTTCCCCGTAATCGGAGGTCATGAAGCGATTTTCAAAGGCACCTTTCTGAGCCACTCGGTAACGAACATTATTAGGAACCTGAGCCCAAGCCCGCAGCATCGCTAGTCTCTTCTTTTGCTCAATGAAAGGCCATTCCTTAATGAGGTCGCTTACCGACAGTTCAGCCTCAGGTGACGGTGATGGCGAACTGGTGATTTGAGTGTTCTGAGGACGGTTGTCTGTTAGCACTCGTGTTTGACAGCCTGACACGCACCACAGGAGTGCTGCGATGATTACAATAGCTGCAAAAAGACTCCCAATTCGCATAAGACTCTCTTACGCCAGGCGAGGTACGTCCGCCATGTGGCTCGCCACACTTACGCATGCGGCTGCACCTGAGTTTGCAGAGATGGAGCGCGGACATCCTGTCCTCCTCCGAGCACGCGGTGCGTCCAATATTTTACCGGGTGGTTGAGGGTTGGCCCCGTCGGGGCCAAATGTTTATAGACCCGGTTGAGTCAAGATTCTCTAAGCTCCTTTAGGAGCGCAATGTGAGATATGTCGCTCCTAAAGGAGCTCACATCTTCTTTCGCGATGCGGGTTCTATGAACATCTCGCTCCTGACGGAGCGAAAGCGATTGAGCCTCCGGAACATCTCAACACCCTCGAGCGTTAACGCCCTCGCAGCCTCGCAGCCTCGCAGCCTCGCAGCCTCAGACAGTGTGGCGATCCACAAACCATTTTCCGGTAAGCGCGGCGCCCTCCTGATGATCTCAACGTGTTCGACGCACTGCAGATTCGACGATACTCCGCGCGATCGGTTCCTTGAGGTCGAACTAAATGTCACTGTCTCGCTTCTTTCGCCTGCAGTGGTCGCTGAACGTGCGGCTACTTTTCATCTCGATCGCTCTGATGGCCGTCGCCATCGGCATTTCCAGTTTTACACGGAAGCCGCGACCGTGGCCGGTCAGCCAGGTCCCGGTCGCCTTCTGGGTCTGGCGCAATCAGGCGCCAGCAGACGCCGATGTCCGCGAGGCCATTAACCAAGCTCATGCGCGCTTACTCTTTCTGCGCGCAGGCCAGATTGATTTTCAGGAAGGGAAGCTGCGCCGGATTCGACCAGTAAAGGGAAACCCGCCCAGAGGCATTGACCTTCATCTTGTTTACAACGCCACCCGGTCCTTGCTGGCGCAACTGGAAAACGTCGACGAGAAAACTTTAGCAACCACGATCAATGAAGCTTTTCACGAGGATGCTCAGCGCGCCGACGAGGAGCATGCCCGAGTCGTCGGACTTCAGATTGATATCGATGTGCCGACGCGTTTGCTCGGCCGTTACCGAAAGACTCTGAGTGCTCTGCGGGCCCGCCTGAAGCCAGGCGTGCAGCTTTCGATCACCGGCCTGCCGACGTGGATGGAATCAACTGAGCTCAAATCGACTCTGGCGCAGGTCGATTTCTGGATTCCGCAATTCTATGGCGCCGAGATTCCTGAGCGCTCGGATCAGTTGATCCCGATCTCCGCGCAGGAAAATGTCTCGAGGTTCGTCAGCCGGGCCCGCGACCTCGACAAGCCTTTCTATGCAGGTTTGGCGGCGTTCAGTTGGACGCTGTTCAGCGGATGGTCAATCGATTTCAGATTTTCTGGAATGCGAAAGGCCGGCGCTGGCTCACTGAATTAGTGATCGGGATGGGTCTCTTGTTTACTGGCAGGATAGCCGCGCGAAATCGAAAACGCCTGCGCACGCGCATCGCTCGTCATCGCATAGAACAATCGAGACAGACAGTCACCTATCCCTGGTTTGAAATGTTTTGGATCGATCATGTCGAGCCCAGTCGACGCGAGCAGGTCAGGAAGTTTCTGGGAGAGAAACGACAGGAGTTCTTTGAGCTGGCCAGAGATCGGCGGAGCCGTCCGGTGCTGGTCCGGAATATGGTGACGCATGCCTCGATGATCGGGTTATTGATCTTTCTGATTTGGACGGCTGGTTCCGGCTAATCTCGGAGAGGAGACAGTTGATGACAAGAACTGTACGAGTGACATTCCTAATCTCGGCGCTGCTCGCGGCGACCCTGGCCGCTGGCTTTCCGCGTCCCATACGACAGCGTCCGCTCCTGATTGAAACCGGACAATTTCATGGAGACGAAATCACCGCCAGGCGCGGGCAGACATGGCTCGGGCTTTTTTTCAATGGACGCAAGGCCGTTCTGCGTTATTCAAAAATCCAACTGCGAACTGTCTTTGATGATATTACCGACTATGGCACGACCAAGAAGACGGGTAAGAGCGTGAGCACAAATGGACCGCGCCAATCGGTGTTTCTGCTGCGTGGAGTGATTGGATTGAGACCCGGACCAGTGACCTCAGTATTCCAACAGGAGATAAGCTTTGAGCGAACGTTGGAAAAGGTCCCGGTTCGTTTGAAACTGGGCCGGAGGTCATACGTGCTGAAGGTCGTGAGCCCTGACATGAACCCGACTCCGTGTCGTGAGAACGCGTATCCCAGAAACGCCAGACTGGTTTTGCTCTCGGGCAGATCATCACAGACCCTCTACACTCTGGATGATTGTGGCAACGATCCTTCCTGGTGTTTGCTCTGGGCCGGCGACCTGGACAGAGATGGCAAACTGGATCTTTACGTCAACGTGACTCAACACTACGATGTCTCAGAACGCAGACTCTTTCTTTCTTCACGCGCCAGACGTGGGCGACTGGTCAGGCAGGCAGCCGCGTTTGTGACCGGCGGCTGCTAATCGATCACTGCTGTGCGGCTCGACTAGCCAGCGTGGACGTCCCGTCGGCTAGCGCGCCAGCGCGAACATTGACTCGCCTTCGACTCGTATGCGGGCGGGACGCCCGCGCTCCCAGCAGCACGTTGAGTCCTTCCTGAAAACTCTTCTTTCCGCTGCGCTCGCTTTGTGATAAATCTCTACGACATGAAACCACGACAACTGCTTTTATCGGTGCTGACTTCGCTTCTGGTCCTCTCCTGCTTCACGTTTGCGATTCCGATCGGCGCACAACGTCCGACTCAGCCGGCAGGCCAGCCGGCGTCGCGGGCTCGCTCGGCGCGGGATGAATCACTGTGGCAGCGGGCGCTTCAGATTCATCGCCGCGCGATCGTCGTCGATACGCACAACGACATCACGACGTCGATGACCAACGACGATTTTGATCTTGGCGGCATGCCGCCTACTCCTTATCGCACGAACATCGCGCGCATGAAGCAGGGCGGGCAGACCGCCGAATTCTTTTCGCTTTACATAAAGCCCTGGTACGTCGCGCATGGCGGCGCGGCCCGGCGCACGCTCGACATGATCGATTCGGTTTATCGCGCGGTTGAGCGGCATCCGAACGATCTCATGTTCGCCACCACTGCTGCCGACATTCGCCATGCTAAAGCTCAGAACAAAATCGCCTGCCTGATGGGCATTGAAGGCGGCCACGCGATCGAGAATTCGCTACCGACCTTGCGCGAATTCTACCGGCTCGGCGTGCGTTACATGACGCTGACCTGGAACAACGGCAACGATTGGGCGGGCTCGTCGCTCGACGCGGAGCGGCACGGCGGGCTGACGGC
>Ga0137404_10000568_pt1 | contig 24273 bp, 27 predicted proteins | sample CZOMad2_1_16fung_FD_108285 | JGI IMG/M metagenome (GOLD analysis project Ga0137404, IMG submission 108285) | Vadose zone soil fungal communities from Angelo Coast Range Reserve, California, USA - CZOMad2_1_16fungal (Illumina Assembly) | ecosystem: Environmental > Terrestrial > Soil > Vadose... | reverse complement strand
GCACGCCGGGGAATCCGACCGCGCCGAGGAAGATCGCCTCGAACTGTCGAAGCCGTTCGAGGCCGTCCTCGGGCATCATGCGGCCGGTTTCCGTGTAGCGCTCGCAGCTCCAGTCAAACGTCGTCCACTCGATCTCGAAGCCGAACCGCCGGCCGGCGGCGTCGAGGACGCGCATGCCCTCGGGCACGACTTCCTTGCCGATTCCGTCGCCGGGAATCGCCGCGATGCGATGCTTCATCGGAGGCCTCCGTGCAGTCTCATTCGTGAGAAACGGCGCCCTAGCGTATCAAGAAAGCGCCTCTGGACACAGTCGCGGTCCTGTGTTTCCATACCCGTGGTTTTGGTGTCCTCGTCTCCTACCATCCGGTAGGCCATCGATCGTCGCGGCAAAGATCCTCCATTCAGGCGCGGTGCCGGACGCTCTCGCGTTCTCGCGCTGAGCCTGCCGGGCGAAGGGCTCGGGCGTCACGGCCGTCGCGCGCGCTGCGGGACGTAGCGGAGCCCGCCGCTCCCTCGTTCTCCGGCGAGCCAATGGCGTGGAGTCGTCATGCCGATCATGCGTATCAGCGATCCCACGTTCGAGGAGAAGCGCTCCTCCGACCACCGCGTCTTCGTTCGCTTCCGGGTGAACCGAGCGCCGGACCAGAGCTGGATCAGCACGTTCAAGGGCCACGCGAGCTCGAGCGTTCTCCGCGCGGCCAACGCGATCTTCAACGGCAACGACGTCACGCTCGAGCTCGTGCGGCCCAAGAGTCGCGCAGAGCTGACGACCGCGCTCGATTGCTTCATCGAATGCGCGAACCTCGGGCTGCGGAGCTGGGGCGGCGTGGAGGGAAGCCCGGCGGCAAGCCGCGGCGTGCTTCGCGACCGCGTCTAGCCCCATCGCGGGCTTCCGGAAAATGCGGGGGACCGGATGACACGCTCGTGCCTGGCACTGACGCGCTTTGTCAGCGCGCCGGGCGTTGGGGTGTCATGCAACCCCGGAACAAATAAATGGTTTGTCAATTCTGACGGCTGGCATCGGGGTTGCGTTCTGAAGGGGTGCTGCGGCATAGCCCATCCAGAATGCTGTCTGCCAGGCACCAAACCCGGAGGGAATTTCTTGGACGGAGCGAAAGCGACGATCCGACGCCTCGAGCGAGACCCGCTCTCGCCGCTCGCGCGCCACGCGCTAGGGCTCGGAGTTTTGCTGCTTACGATCGTTCCGGCGTACGCCTATTTCGGGTCGCGGACGAATCAGCCGGAGTCCGAGATCATGCGGATGGCGCGCGAAACGGTCGAGGCGACCGACTCGAGTGTCGAGATCGCGGAGATCGTCGAGATCGAAGCGCACATTCGCGAGGTCGCCGTGCGGTACGACATTCCGCCGATTCTGGTGGCCGCAATCGTCGAGGCCGAATCCGAGTTCAATCCACGCGCGGTCTCGCGGCGCGGTGCCCGCGGCTTGATGCAGCTCATGCCGGGCACGGCTTCGAGTCTGCGGGTGTCGGATACCTTCGACCCCTACGAGAACATCGAGGGCGGCGTTCGCCACTTGCGTCAGCTGATGGACCGGTATCACGGCAACCTACCCGTCGTGCTCGCCGCCTATAATGCCGGTGAGCAGGCCGTCAGGGTGTACGGCGGTGTGCCGCCCTACCGCGAGACTCGCCGCTACGTCAGCCGCATTCTGCGGCGAATCGGTCGTCCGGACCTCGTCCCGCATCGGGTCAGCAGCATGAGCGATCGGGTCAGCAGTGTGAACGCCGCCGTGATTCCCGTGGCGACCAGCCGGATCGACCCCGGATTCGCCTTGTTTTCGCCTCCATCGCTGGGCCCGACTCCGAGCTCACCCCGTTCGGCCTGGGCCGAGCGCCAGGCGCTCGAGCATCAGGTGCCTGCGAAGACCGAGCGCAAGGTGGTCGCTTCGCCGGCGGACCAGTCCGCCAGCGCTCGGGATCTGTCCTGGTCCGGCCGTACCAACGGCCAGGGCCCCTAGCCGAGCACCGGCGGGTCACCGGACCGGTCCGGCCGTTCGAGGCGAGCCTTGCGCGGAAAAACTTTGGAATTGGCTCTTGTGAAGGCAGCGTAGGAAGGAGGGTCACCAATGATTGATCGAATCATCGGCAAGCTTCCCGAGGCGTGGCGCGGCCCAGCCGAGCTGCTGGCGGCGCCGATCGCCTGGGTTCCGGTACTGCAGCAGACTCTCGTGAGCTTCTTTTTCGAGCCGCAACCCGGCTGGATGGCGGCTCTCAAATACATCTTTCTTCTGTTCCCGGTGCTGCTGGGTGTCGTCGCCGTCTGGTGTACCGGGCTCTCCGTCTACACCCTGCCCTTCCGCTCGGGACGCACGCGATTCGTCTCGTTGGTCTTGCTCGCGTGGTGGGACGCCGCACTGTCCGTGTGGCTCTACTGGGTGGGCATGGTGCGCGTCGTCGGTGTGGTGCTCGGCTGGGCCCTCGGCATCTCCCGCCTCGTCATTCGGCTGGTGATGGGCTTCCTCCGCGACGTCGTGGGGACGCCATTCGCGATGTCGAGCATGCTGATGCGCGGCTACTTCAAGCCGGGTGTGCCGTGGCTCGGGTTCACGATGCTGCTCCTCTGGGGCGCTCTCGAGGCCGCGGTGTTCACGTACACGCTCGAGCCGCGTATCACGACCCTGATGGCCGATCTGTCCGGCTCGGACGACTCGCGCTTCACGGTTCCGATCCTGTATACCTTCGTCCTGGCGCTGGTGCTGGCGAGCTTCGCGTGCGTGCAGGCGCTGATCAACGCCGCTCGCACGAAGGACCCCCGGTTCATCGCCCAGATCATCGGGATCGAGCTGTTCACGATATTCTTCGAGGTGATGTTCCTCTATCGAGGCCTGGTCGAGGTGACGATGCCGTGGATCGCCAAGGACAACGGCGCCACGGTGGCGACCGCCGCGGTCGGCTGGTTCGGTGTCCGGGGACTCACGTGGTTCCTCTTCGGGCAGTACGGGACGCCGCCGCTGCTGGCCCTCATCGCCCGCAAGCCGCTCACGGACACCGAGGCTCCGCACGCGTCTGCCATGCGATCGGAGCCGTTCTGGCGTCTGGCGATGGATGACTTCCGGCGCGATCTGGACTGGCTTCACATCAAGAGCGATGAGATGCTGGAGCTGCTCGCGCTTCCGGTGGTCCATTTGCTGGGGGCGGCGCTGAACTTCGCCATGATCCTGACGGCGTCGCGACCCGTCTTCAATCTTCCGTTCCGGAGCCTCAAAGAGGTGACGGAGTCGCGCGACATGGAGACGACGATGCATCTGGAGCCGCGCAAGCAGGTCAGTCTGTGACGGCTCAGCGCTTTCATTTCTCCGGCATCGCGGGCGCCGGGATGGGCCCGCTTGCGTGCCTGATGCGGGCACGCGGACACGCGGTGCAGGGATCCGATCGCGCGTTCGACCAGGGCAAGAAACAGGAGATCGCGGCGCAGCTCCGCCGGCTCGGCATCGAGCTGCTCCCGCAGGACGGCAAGGCCGTCACGGCTGCGATCGATCGCTTCGTCTATTCGGCGGCCGTCGAGGCGGATACTCCCGAGCTGAGGGCGGCGCGCGCCCTCGGCCTGCCGTGCCTGCCGCGGCCGCAGCTGCTCGCTGAAGTCGTCAACACCGCGACGCCGGGCGTGGCCATCTCGGGCACCAGCGGCAAGAGCACCATCGTCGGCATGCTCGGCTGGCTCCTGCGTGAAGGCGGCGTCCGGGCCACGGTGCTCGGCGGCGCCGACTTCGTGGGCGAAGGCACCGGCGGCTGCTTCGTGGCCGGCCCGGCCGAGGGTCCGGCGGTGGCCGAGGCCTGCGAATCCGACGGGACGCTCGTCGGCTACCAGCCGGCGATCGGCGTCATTCACAACGTGAGCCGCGACCACGACGAGCTGAGCGCCCTGCGTCCTCAGTTCACGGCGTTCGCACGCAACTGCGGACAGCTGCTCGTCGGCGCCGACTGCCCGGAGGCAGCGACGCTCGGGAAGCGATTCAAGGCCGCGACCTACGGCGTGACCCAGGACGCCGATGCGCGGCTGCGTGTCACGAGCGTGGGACCGCGGCGCGCCCGGGGCGTTCTCAGGCATGCGGGCCGCGATCTGACCCTGGACATTCCGCAGCCCGGGCTCCACAACCTCGAGAACGCCACCGCCGCCGCGCTGGTGGCGATCGAGATCGGGCTCGACGCCGACGCCGTGGTGGGCTTGCTCTCGCGCTTCCCCGGCGTCGCGCGCCGCTTCGAGCTGGTCGGCACGACCGCGGGCGACATTCACGTCGTGGACGACTACGCGCACAACGGCGAGAAGATTCGCGCGGCCATCACGACCGCGCAGGCGGGATCCGCGCGCGTGGTCGCCGTCTTCCAGCCGCACGGCTTCGGCCCGGCGCGCTTTCTGCGTGGCGAGCTCAGGGCGATGATCCCGGCCTTGCTCCGCCCGCAAGACCGCTTCTGCTACGCCGAGATCTTCTATGCCGGCGGAACCGTGGCCAAGGACATCTCGAGCCGCATGCTCGCCGACGACTTGCCCGCCGCACTCAACTGCGGCTACGCGCAAGATCACGAAGCCGCGCGACAGTGGGTCGTGAGCGAGGCTCGTCCTGGGGACACGGTGCTCATCATGGGCGCGCGTGATCCCGATCTGCCGCGCCTGGCGCGCGCGGTGCTCAGCTCTCTTTAGCCAGCATGCCGAAACGACGGGAGGTTCCTCGAATGCTCTACGCGCTTCTTGCGCTCATCGCACTCGTCTTCGCGACGCCGGCCAACGCCCAGGTGCACGTGGACATCGGTATCCACCTTCCGGTGCCTCCGCCCCTGGTGGTCGTCCCCGGTGTCCCGTCGGTCCAGTACGCTCCAGCGGCGCCGGCCAACGTCTTCTTCTACGGTAGCCAGTACTGGGTCTTCGCCAATGGTGGCTGGCACGTGAGTCGTCGACACGAGGGTCCGTGGATCCTGGTCGCGCCGCAATTCGTCCCGCGCCCTGTCCTGCTCGTGCCGGTCCGGTACTACCACGTACCGCCCGGACACTGGAAGCAGTGGCAACGTCAAGGGCCGCCCCACTGGGAGCACGAGTGGGGACAGGGCTGGGCGGAGAAGCGCGCATGGAAGGGCCGCGGGCCCGATCAAGGCTGGGAGCGCGCGCAGGTTCGCGCTGACGGCCCAGGCCGAGAGGGCCCCGATCGGGACGGTCCCGGTCGAGAGGGTCACGGCAAGGGCCACGGTCGAGGCAAGTAAGAACGGGCCGGGCGCGCGCTCGATCGCGGGCGCGCGCCCGGACTAGCCGAGCGTCTCCGCGATCTGCACGAGCTCTTCGTACTCCTGGTTCCAGTAGTTGTGGTTGCGGAACATCGGAAAGGCGGGCGGAAACGACGGATCGGACCACCGCCGCGCGATCCAGCCCGACATGTAGACGATCCGCATCGCGCGCAGCGGCTCACACAGGGCCAGGCTCGAGCGATCGAACTCGCGGAAGAGCTCGTACCCCTCGATCAGATCCTCGCGTAGCTTGCGCGCCTCCTCGGAGTGGCCCCGCGCGAGCAGCCAGATATCCTGCACCGGCGGGCCCACCACGCAGTCGTCGAAGTCGACGAGGAGCGGGTCGGGCGTCCAGAGGATGTTGCCCCAGTGCAGATCGCCGTGGATCCGCTGCACGCGCGCCGTCGCCAGGATCTTGGCCGCGGCCTCGGCGATACGCACCGCGACGTCCCGGTAGCGCGGCGCCAGTCCCTCGGGAATGAAGCGGCCGGCCATCAACACCTCGAGGGGCTCGAAGATGTAGCGCTTGACCTCGAGCCGCGGCCGATGCGGCGCGTCCCGCGAGGCGCCGACCGCGTGCATGCGGCCGATGGTCCGACCGATCCGGCGGCGATTCTCCGCGTCGAGCTCGTCGAGCGAGCGCCCGCGCACCTTCGGGAACGCCGCGTAGTAGATGCCCTCGATCTCGCTCAGGGTCGCGCCCGTGCCGATGTCGATCGGAGCGACGGCCGGTACCTCGGCGGCCGTCAGGTCCGCCAGGAACGCGTGCTCGTCCAGGATCGTCTCGCGGGACCAGCGGCCGGGCCGATAGAACTTGACGACCAGCCGCCGCTCGTCGTCCAGCTCCACTTCATAGACGCGATTCTCGAACGCCCGAAGCGGCAGGCAGCGTCCAGTGCAGCGGAGACCTCCGACCTCGACCGCGTCGAGGACGCGGTCGGGCGTCAGCGCGAAAAACGTCGCCCCGGGCTCCCCAGCCACGCCTGATACCATAGCGCGCCGTCAGGAAACATTCACCCCGGGAGGACACGATGCCCGAACACAAGCTACCGACGGAGCAGGAAGTGCTCGGCTGGATCCGTCAACGCCGCAACTGGGGTCGCTGGGGCAAGGACGACCAGCTCGGCGCGATCAACCTCATCACGCCCGCCAAGCGGGCGGCGGCCGCTCGGCTGGTGCGCAGCGGGCGCAGCGTCTCGCTCAGCCGGCCGTTCCCGAAGGACCCGGGGCCGAACAATCCGCTGCCGGCCCATCACTTCATGAGGACTCACGCACGCGGCCAGGGCGGCTTCTCCGCCGACTACTACGGGATTTACTATCACGGCATCGCCTCCACCCACATCGATGCGCTTTGCCACACCTGGGACGACGAAGCGATGTGGAATGGGCGCGATCCGAAGAAGGAGATCACGTTCGAGGGCGCGCGGTTCGGATCCGTCGAGCACTGGGCCGAGGGCATCATGACCCGCGCCGTCATGCTCGATGTTCCACGGCACCGTGGCGTGCCCTGCGTGACGCACGACCGGCCGGTGCACGGCTGGGAGCTCGACGACATCCTCACCAGGCGCGGGATCAAGCTCGAGCCCGGCGACGCGGTCTGCGTCTACTCCGGCCGCGAGGCGTGGCAGGCGCAGGATCCGGAGCGACCGTACGGACGCCCGTTCAACCCGACGCAGCAGCAGCGCCCGGGCCTGCACGTGTCTTGCCTGCCCTTCCTGCGCGACCACGACGTGAGCGTGCTCGTGTGGGACATGCTCGATCACTTGCCGATCGGCTACGACATCCCGTGGGCCGTCCATGCCGCGATCTTCGCCTATGGCGTGGCGCTGCTCGACAACGCGCTCCTCGAGCCGCTCGCGCGCGCCTGCGTGGAGGAGCAACGCGACGAGTTCATGTTGGTGATCGCGCCGCTGCGAGTCGTCGGAGGCACCGGGTCCCCCGCGAACCCGCTCGCGGTGTTCTAGGCATTGTGTAGATGGGGGGCCCCGAAATGGCCCCCCATACCCCCCAACGCCGGCGCGCGCGGTCAATCCGGGCGCGCGCGGTCAACCCGGGAGCGCGTGGCAACCCGGGAGCGCGCGATCATCGCGCGACGAGCGGTCAGCCCTTCGCGTACGGGATCGGGCCGGCGTACTCCGTGTGGAGCGGGGCCCAGCGCGTGGCCCAGCCGCGGGCGAGCGTCGCGCTCAGCTGAGCCAGGTGAAGGCGATCGTGCTCGACCCAGGCGGCCAGAATGTCCAGGCCCGACAAGCCACCCGTTCGACGGTGCTCGACGACACGCGTGAGGCGTGCCGGCGCGATCCCCGCCAGCAAGGCGAGACTGGCGGCGCGCCGCTCACGGAAGGCCGCCAGCGCTCGCGGGCCGTCGTCCTCCAGATATCGCCGATCGGTCACCCAGCGCTCCGGATCGATCGGCGTGAAGCGCTGACCTCCCTCGAGAACGACGCGGAGGCGCGCGCCGAAGTCTTCGACTTCCTCGTCGCGAAGGTGACAGACGATCTCCACGGGCGCCCATTCGGCAGGCGCGGGGCGCGCGAGCCAGGCGGCTTCGTCGAGGTCTTTCAGCAAGGCCTCGAGCACCTGGGGCAATCGCGACAGCTCGGGTCGGGCGGCGGTCAGGACGTTCTGAGGTTCGTGCACGTCTTGACACCTCCTTCATCCGCGCTGTATAGCCGTCGAAGCATCACGCAACGAACTCTCACATGAGGATACTCGCATGGGACGTCTGGATGGTCGCATCGCGCTGGTCACCGGAGCCGGTCGTGGATTCGGCCGCGCGATCGCGCTCGCCTTCGGCCGCGAGGGCGCCGACGTGGCGGTGAACTACAACACCAGCGCCGCCGGAGCAAAAGAAGTCGTCACCGAGCTCGAGCAGCTCGGACGGCGGGCCGAGGCCGTACGGGCCGACGTCGCGCGCGCGGACCAGGTGGGCGCCATGGTGGACCGAGTGCTCGCGCGCTTCGGTCGGCTCGACATCCTCGTCAACAACGCCGGCGTCATGACGCGCGGCCAGTTCCTCGACGTTCCGATCGAGAACTACGAGTCGATGTTCGCGATCAACGTGACCGGCACGTTCCTCTGCACCCAGCGCGCCCTGCGCCCGATGGTCTCCGCGCGCTACGGGCGCATCATCAACTTCTCGACCCAGCTCGTGCGCGCCTCGGTCGGCACCGGCGGCTTCGCGGCCTATGCGGCGACCAAGGGCGCCATCGAGGCGTTCACCCGCGCGATGGCGCACGAGATCGGCCCGCACGGCGTCACGGTCAATGCGATCGCGCCCGGCGGGATCGACACCGACATGAGCCGCGCCGTGATGACTCCGGAGTACCGCGCAAAGCGGATCGGCGAGCTGCCGGTGCGCCACCTCGGTCAAGTCGAGGACGTCGCGTACTGCGCGGTCTTCCTCGCGGCGGAAGACGCCAACTACCTCACGGGCCAGGTGCTCCAGCCCAACGGCGGCTGGGTCATGGCCTGAGGAGCACGATCGGCGCTCGCATCGTCCTCGCCACCTGCCGCGCCTGGCCCGAGCTGAGCCTCAGCGACCGCTCGCTCGCCGAGGCGCTCGAGCGGCGAGGATTCCGCGTCGAGCCCGCGTCGTGGAACGGGCCGTTCGAGCCCTTCGATCACGCTCGGGCGGTCGTGATCCGTTCGACCTGGGACTATCACCTGGCACTCGACGACTACCGCGGGTGGCTCGCCCGCCTGGGCGCGACGCGTGTCTTCAACGCTCCCGATCTCGTGCGCTGGAATCTCGACAAGACCTATCTGACCGAGCTCGCCGCGCGGGGCGCGCCGGTCCCCACCTGCGCGATCGTCGAGGCTGACGCCACCCCGGTGGCCGGCGCGCTCGAGCGGATGTCGCTCACGGAGGCGGTGATCAAGCCGACCGTCGGGGCGAGCGGCGTGGGCGTGGAGCGGATTGTTCGCGGGAGGGAGGCCGAGGCGCTCGCGCGTTTTCGCGCCGCCACGCGATCGCCACGGCTGCTCGTGCAGGAGTTCATTCCCGAGGTCACCGCGGGGGAAATCGCCGGCGTGTTTTTCTCCGGGACGTTCTCCCACGGCCTCAGGCGCGTGCCGGCGGCCGGCGAGTTCCGCGTCAACAGCCAGTTTGGCGGACGCATGGAAGCCGCCGCCCTGGATGGCGCCACGCTCGAGGCCATGAGCCGAGTTCTGAGCAGCCTCCCGAGCGAGCCGCTCTACGCCAGGATCGACGGCGTGCACCGGAACGGTCGGTTCGTGCTCATGGAGGTCGAGGTCAATGAGCCCGGGCTCGGGCTCCACCTGGCTCTGGGTGCGGGCGATCGCTTCGCGGCGGCGCTCGTCGCCCGCCTCCGCGCGGCTTGACAGTCGGTGGCCCGGGGACCGATCATCGAGGCAACGTTCGATTTCCCGGAGGGACGCGATGGCGATGACGTCGTTGGAACGGGCCGAGGCAGCCGAGCACGCGATGAGCCAGGAGCTCGACCGGATCGTCGTGAAGTCGGTGATTTACACGTCGGGCGAGCGCGATCCGCGCACGCCGCTGCCGCCCCAGCAGAGCCAGGGCAAGCTCTACATGATGGGCCACGATCCGCGGCTGCCGCTCATGCCCGAGAAGCCGACCCTGTTCGATTTCTACAAGCTACGCTTCGGCCCCTCCGCGCACGTGCTGCAGAGCGCACGCCTCGCGAAGAAGAACGGCGTCAGCGAGAAGATCGTGCTCGCGTGCCTGCTCCACGACATCTCCGTCATGGGGCTCATTCGCGGCGACCATGGCTACTGGGGCGCTCAGCTCGTCGAGCCCTACGTCGATGAGGAAGTGAGCTGGGCCATCCGCCACCATCAGGTGCTGCGGTTCTTCGCCGACGAGTCGTACGGGTACAAGTACCCCGACTCGTACAACCGGCTGTTCGGCGCGGACTACCAGCCCGAGCCGCACATCCAGGAAGCCTACCGTCGCGCGCGCGAGCACAAGTGGTACGAGACGTGTCGCCTCATCACCGTGAACGACCTCTACGCCTTCGATCCCAACGTGAAGGTCGAGCTCGAGGAGTTCACGGACGTCGTCGGCCGTCATTTCAAGCAGCCGAAGGAAGGGCTGGGCTTCGATCAGAGCCCGTCGGCGCATATGTGGCGGACGATGAATCACCCGACGAAGTACCTGTAAGAAAGCTCCGTCTCGCGTTCCTGGGGCTGATCGCCGGGCGGCGGACTCGTTATCGACTGTCCTCGGTAAGCCAGCGCTCCATCAGCACCCACGTGGGCTCGCTGAAGCCCTCGTGGCTGCGAAACTCGGCGTCCTCGAAACCACACGACTTGAAAAGCTGGCGGTTCTCCACGAGCTCGAGTCGTACGCCGAGGGTCATCCTGACGATCCCGCGCCGGCGCGCCTCGCGCTCGGCTTCGTCGACGAGCGCGCGGGCGATGCCCTGCCGGCGGTACTCGGGATCGACCGAGACACGGCTGATGTAAAGTGCGCCGTCTTCCTCCTCCCACAAGACCACACCGGCCACGACGCCGTCGCGCTCGAGCACCGCGCCCCCGCCTCGCGCCAGGTGCGCGGTGATCGTCGCGGCGGTCTCGTTGAGCGCGCTCGACGGCGGATTGGTCGGACGAGGCTGCGCGGCGAACGCCCGTCGCACGAGGTGGGCGATCACCGCGGCGTCGCGGGCCGTCGCCGCACGAATCGAGTAAGGGTAGGCGCGCTCGACACGAGCCACCCTTCGATTATAGGGATCAGAGCGCCCGGCCCCAACGATCCGTGAACGCCACCTCGCGCACCGGCCGGCGCGGCGGGCGACCGAACTTCCCGAGCGGGTAGCCCAGCGGTATCAGGGCGGCCGTCTCGACCTCCGCCGGGATCCCGAGCAGCTCCTTCACCTGCGGGTCGCGGAACCGGTGGATGGTCGTGATGCAGCTCCCGATGCCCAGGGCGCGCGCCGCCAGCATGATGTTCTGGACGGCCGGGTAGATCGACGCGCCGGTTGTCAGATTCGCCTTGACGCCCGGATCGAGGGCGACACACGCGAGGATGATCACCGGGGCCTCGCCGAGGTGCTCCCCGAGGTGGCGCGCCGAGGCGAGCATCCTGCCCGCCGGGCTGTCCGCCGGTTCTTTCGACGCGCCGGCGTAGTACGGCACCTTCATCAGCTCGCCCCACGCCTCACGGTAGAGCTCGCCGAGCCGCGCGCGCGTGGCCCGATCGCGGACCACCACGAAGCTCCAGTTCTGACGGTTGCCGCCGCTCGGCGCGCAGATCGCGGCATCCATGATCTTGTTCACGACATCGTCGGGGATGGCGTCGGTCTTGAGGCGTCGCATGGCTCGCTGCGTGGTCACGACATCGAAGAAGTCCATATGCCCTCCGCGGTATATATTCGAGGTCCTTATAGGAGATGACCATGCCCGACTACAAGTGCTTGATCTACGAAGTGAAGGATGCCGTCGCGACCTTGACCCTGAACCGCCCGGAGCGCCTCAACGCGCTCGGCGACACCCTGCGCGACGATCTCTACGATGCGGTTCTCCGCGCGAGTCGGGATACCGACGTCCGGGTGCTAGTCGTCACCGGCGCGGGCAAGGGCTTCTGCGCCGGCGGCGACGTCAAGGCCATGAACGACACCAAGGAAGGGCGCGCGCCCGCGCGGCCGCTCGAGGACAAGGTGGCTCCGCTGCGCGACCGCGTGCTGCTGGCGATGCGCGACGCGCCCAAGCCGGTGATCGCGGCGGTGAACGGCGCCGCGGCGGGCGCCGGGATGAACCTGGCGCTCGGCTGCGACATCCGCCTGGCCTCGACCGCCGCGAAATTCACGCAGGCGTTCGTCAAGCGGGGCCTGCACCCGGACTGGGGCGGGACGTACTTCCTGCCGCGCCTGGTCGGCATGGCCAAGGCGTGCGAGCTCATCTTCACCGGCGAGATCATCGACGCCCAGGAGGCGTTGCGGCTCGGGCTCGTGAACGCCGTCTACGCGCCCGAAGAGCTGATGCCGGCCGCGTACGAGCTGGCGCGGAAGATCGCCTCGGGCCCGCCGGTCGCGATCCGGCTGGCCAAGCGCGCGCTCTATCACAGCGAGGAGACCGATCTCCGCGGGGCGCTCGAGTTCGAGACGTTCGCCCAGAACGTCTGCTCCGAGACCGAGGACGCGCGCGAGGGCATCCGCGCGTTCGTGGAGAAGCGCGCGCCGTCGTTCAAGGGTCGCTGACCGACTCACCGCGCGCGCCGGCCACTCAGGGCGTGGCCGCGATGAGGTCGATCTCGACGAGGGTGCCCGGCACCAGGAGACCGGTCGTGCCCACGCTGGTGCGCGGCGGCGGCGTGGGGAAGAACTCGCGCCAGGCCTCGTCGAAGCCCGCGAAGTTCGCCAGGTCCATGTGGAAGACCTGGGCCTTGACGACCTGGTCGAGCGAGGTCCCCGCCGCCTTGAAGGTCTTGGCCAGATTCTCCAGCACGTACCGAGTCTGGTGTTGGATATCCGAGCCGTAGTACGGAAACGCCGGGTCCACTCGCGCCTCGCGCGGCACTCCGGTCTTGTAGTCGCTGGCGATCTGCCCGGCCGCGAAGACGAGATCCCCCACCCGCGTGGCCGGCGTGTAGTGGGCCAGCGGCCGCGGGATGTCCGACACCGAGATCGCCTGCACTCGGGCCGACGGCAGCGCTGCGATCAGATCGATTTCCACCAGCGTGTCTCTAACCAGAAGCCCGGTCGTCCCGATGGTCGTGCGCGGCGAAGGCGTCGGAAAGAACTCGCGCCAGACCTCGTCGAAGGCGAAGAAGTTGTTCAGGTCCGTGTGGAAGACCTGGGCCTTGACGACGCGGTCGAGCGAGGTCCCCGCGGCCTCGAACGTCCGCGCCAGGTTCTCCAGAATGAAGCGCGTCTGCCGCTTGATGTCGGACCCGTAGAACGGAAATGCCGGGTCGACGCGCGCCTCGCGCGGGACGCCGGTCTTGAAGTCGCTGGCGAGCTGACCGGCGGCGAACACGAGATCGCCCACCACGACCGCTTCGGAGTAGCTCGCCAGCGGCCGCGGCCCGGACGAGCTCACCACCCGACCGGCCGCCCTCGGCATCGTGGCGGTCAGATCGACCTCGACGAGACAGCCCGGGACCAAGAGACCGCTCGTGCCGATCGTCGTCCGCGGCGGCGGCGTTGGAAAGAACTCGCGCCACACCTCGTCGAACCCGTTGAAGTGCGCCAGGTCGGTGAGGAACACCTGCGCCTTCACCACGTGGCTCAGCGAGGTCCGGGCGGCCTCGAACGTCCGCGCCAGATTTTCGAGGACGTAGCGCGTCTGTTTCTTGATGGCCGAGCCGTAGAAGGGAAACGCGGGGTCGAGGCGCGCCTCGGGGGCGACGCCCTGCTTGAAGTCGCTCGCGAGATGGCCTGCCGCGAACACGAGATCGCCCGCGCGGGCGGCCGGCGTGTAGCTCGCCAGCGGCTGCGGGATATTGGGCACGGCGACGTCGATCCGCGGCATGGGCGCGAGCATAGCCGGTTCCCAGCCGGGTATCCATTCCTACTCATTGATCGGGCTCGGCGCGCCTCGCTATCATTGGACCGATGACGATCGACGACTCGCCCCAGAAGACCCGGCGCTGGACACGTATGGAGTACGAGCGGCTCGTCGACCAAGGGATCTTCCGGGAAGACGAACACCTCGAGCTGCTCGACGGGCTCCTCGTGGTGCGAGAGCCTCAAGGCAGCCGACACAGCGCAGCCGTGGCGGCGCTGTGTCAAGTGCTGGCTCGGGCGTTCGGCGCCGGCTTTCACGTGCGACCGCAGCTGCCCCTCGCGCTCGACGACGCCTCGGAGCCGGAGCCGGACGTTGTCGTCGTTCGCGGAGGAGCGTGGGACTACGTGAGCTCGTATCCCTCGGCGCCTGCACTGGTCATCGAGATCGCCGAGACCTCACTGAGGGTCGATCGCGAACACAAGAGCGGCCTCTACGCCCGCGCCGGGGTCGCCGACTACTGGATCGTCAATCTGCGCGAGGCCGTACTCGAGGTCTACCGGCAGCCGGCGCCGATCGTGTCCGCGCCATTCGGCTGGGAGTACAGGAGCACGCAACGCCTCGCGCCAGGCGCTACGATCTCCCCTCTCGCCGTGCCCGGCCAGTCCATCGCCGTGGCCGACCTGCTCCCACCGGCATAGCCACCGCCGTCGGCCAGGCTCACCGGCGCTTGCGGCCCCTCCGCCGCTCGATGGCGGCGCCCCAGCTCGCGAGGAACGCGGTGATGAAGGCATGCTCCTTCGCCGGATCGACGGCCAGTGGGGCCAGGGCCAGCGCGACCGCGAGAGCCGTGTGATAGCCCTCTGAGCGCGACGCGGCGGCCCGCCGGTATGCTGGGTGCGCTTCGTTCACCCACACGGTCGACTCGACGAGTCGCCCGAGCTCCGGATCGTCAGGGCGCGTCTCGAATCCGATGCTCAGCCCGTAGCGGACTGGCCGACGCGCACGCGCACCGTCGGCGAAGTGGCCCAACGCCGCGGGTTGCGCGGGCGGCTCCGTCGCCGCCTCGTCCGCGGCCGACTCGATTGTCGGCGTCACGGAGGGTGCATCGGCGGCTGCGACTTCGCGCATCGCGGGTAGGGACCCGCCCCACCCGAGCGTTCCGGGCGCGGGGCCGGCCGCCAACAGCCGGCGTTGGCCGCCCGCACGCTGCTCGACCAGCGGCGCCAGGAGGGGGAATTCGTCAGCCAGGTCGGCGAGGACCGCCTCGAGGTCGCGTTCGACCGGGCGGGCGGCCCGACGCCGGGCCCGATCGGCCGGCTCGCCCGAATCACCCCAGACAGTGAGTTGGTGCGCGACGGCCTCCTGGATCGCCTTCCGGTAGGCGAGGTAGATCGCGCCGCGCGCACCCGCGCGGATGAAGTCGGCCTTGTTCAGCGTGAGGCTCTCCGCGAGCGCCGGCACCTCGATCAGGCCCGCGACCCGGTCGGCCGCCGCAGGCGCCAGCGAGAGCCAGTCCCAGCCACGACGGATCACTTTGCCGAAGGTGCTGACGGCGACACCCCGGAGCTCCTCGGGTAGCGTCTCCGCCATCCGCACGAGATAGCCCGCGCCGGCGGGCTTGCGCCTACGCGCGACGCGAATCGCGATAGGGGCGACCTCAGGGGCCTCCGCGCCGTGGGGATCGAGCGCACGCCCGTTCAGGATGACGGCGACGCCGCGCGGATACTGTTCGCGCATGATGGGGGCGAGCGCAGGATCGAAGAGGGGCTGAAAGGCTCTGCGCAGCACGCCCTCGACGAAGCCCGGATCGACCAGCGGCGAGAGCGCCGTTTCGGGCACGAGCCGCACGGCCGTTCCCCGCGCCGCCACCCGGCCCTCCGGCGGGACCCAGCGCCATGGCGCCCTGTTGCGCGAGGCCAGCCGCCACGACGACGCGACGTGGTGCTTGCCCCGCCGCGTCTCGGTGACGACTTCCGCGCAGACCAGAAGCGCGATCTTGATGCCGACGCCGGCAAAGCCGATGCCGGCGCCGCGCTCCTTCGTGCTGGCGGCGACGTCGTGATAGCGCGCCAGATCGCGCCGCCGCATGCCGGCGCCGTCGTCCACGATAGTGAGCGCCGGCGCGACGGAGTCAGTGGAGATCGCGATCGTCGTCGCGCCCGAGTCGAGCGAGTTCGCGACGATCTCGGTGAGGATCGTCGCCTCGGTCGGGCCGGGATACGCGTCGCGCAAATCCTCGAGAAGATGGAGGAGATCGACCCGTGTCTCGCCCACGGGCTAAGGTCGAGGCTAGCGCCCCGGCGCGTTCGGCCAGGGGCGCGTGTCGTTCATGCCGAGCGCGCGCTCGATCTCGACCACGTTCTCCGGCCGCGCGAACGGCGCGGGCGCGGCCTCGCCGGCCGTGCGCGGTCGCCCGATCGCCTTGAAGAAGTTCTCGAGCCCGGCCGGCGACACCAGCCAGAGCATCACGAGCTCCTCATCGGTCTCGTTGATGATCTCGTGCTTGACGTCGTAGCCGAGGAAGCACGCGGTGCCCGGCACCAGGGGATGGCTCACGCTGTCGACCACGACACGGCCGCGGCCGCGAAAACAGATCTGCAGCTCGATCTGGTCGCCGTGCGAGTGCTCGCGCACGCGGCTCCTGGGCGCGATGGTCTGATAGCCCATCGACAGCGCGTCGTACGTGGTGTTGGCGGGCGTCAGCTTCGGATCAGCGTGCCCGTTGGCCGGCACCGGCTGCCAGAAGGAGTCGCCCTCGCTGGGCTGGATCACGGTCGCGTGTCCTCGGGCCGAGTCGGCTGTGCTCATACCTACCTCTCCTACCCTTTGCTCTCGATCTTCGCCCACGTGTCGCGCAGCCCCACGGTGCGATTGAACACCAGCCGGGCCGGCGACGAGTCGCGCTCGTCGACGCAGAAATACCCCTGACGCTCGAACTGCACGCGCGAGCCGCGGTCGGAGCCCGCCAGCGCCGGCTCGAGACGCGCGCCGCGCACGACCTCGAGCGAGCTCGGGTTCAGGGCGGTATGCCAGTCCTCGAGGTCGTCGGGCTTGGGCACCGCGAAGAGGTGGTCATAGAGCCGGACCTCGGCCGGGATCGAGTGGGACGCCGAGACCCAGTGGATGGTCCCCTTCACTCGCCGCCCGCGCGAGTCACCGCCGCGCGATTCCGGGTCGTACGTACACTGCACCGTCGTGACCTGCCCGGAGCTGTCGCGCTCTACGCCGGTGCACTTCACGATGTAGGCGTAGCGCAGACGCACCTCGGCGCCGGGCGACAGTCGGAAATATTTGGGCGGCGTCGGGTCGCGGAAATCGTCCTGCTCGATATAGAGCATGCGTGAGAAGGGCACCTTGCGGGTACCGGCTCCCGGATCCTCGGGATTGTTCACCGCCTCCATCGCCTCCACCTGTCCCTCGGGATAGTTTTCGATCACCAGCTTGAGGGGCCGGAGCACGGCCATGCGCCGCTCGGCGCGGCGATTGAGGTCCTCGCGCAGGCAGTGCTCGAGGAACGCGATGTCCACGACCTTGGCGGCCTTCGCGGTGCCGACACGCTCGGCGAAATCGCGAATGGCCTCCGGCGTGTACCCGCGCCGGCGCAGACCCGCCAGGGTCGGCATGCGCGGATCGTCCCAGCCGGAGACGAGCCCCTGCTGCACCAGCTCGAGCAGCTTGCGCTTGGACAGGACCGTGTGGGACAGGTTGAGCCGCGCGAACTCGATCTGCTGCGGGTGATGCACGCCGAGCTGGTCGAGGTACCAGTCGTAGAGCGGGCGGTGGTCTTCGTACTCGAGCGTGCAGATCGAGTGCGTGATGCCCTCGATCGAGTCCGACTGGCCGTGAGCCCAGTCGTACATGGGATAGATGCACCACGCGTCGCCGGTGCGATGGTGCGACGCCTTGCGAATGCGATACATGACCGGATCGCGCAGGTTGATGTTGCCGGCGGCCATGTCGATCTTCGCGCGCAGGGTCTTGGTACCGTCGTCGAACTCGCCGGCGCGCATGCGGGCGAACAGATCCAGATTCTCCTCGACGGAGCGGCGGCGGTACGGGCTCTCGCGCCCGGGCTCGGTGAGGGTGCCGCGATACTCCGAGATCTGTTCCTGCGTCAGATCGTCGACGTACGCTTTGCCGGCCTTGATGAGCTGCACCGCCCACGCATAGAGCTGCTCGAAATGGTCGCTCGCGTAGTAGAGGTGCTTGCCCCAGTCGTAGCCGAGCCAGCGAACCGTATCGACGATCGAGTCGACGTACTCCTGGCTCTCCTTGGTCGGGTTGGTGTCGTCGAATCGCAGGTGGCAGCGGCCGCCGAACTCGCGGGCCAGGCCGAAGTTGATCGAGATCGCCTGAGCGTGGCCGATGTGGAGATACCCGTTGGGCTCGGGCGGGAACCGCGTGATCACGTTGCCGCCGAAGCGCCCGCTGGCGTTGTGCTCCAGGATTATGTCCCGGATGAAGTTGCTGGGCTTTTCCCTCGGTTCCTCGCTCATCCCGATGAGTGTAACGCATGCAAGGCGGCGATTCCCGATGTCACGAGGTGCGTCAGCCGCGCGCCTCGGGGAATTCGCGGGTGGTCAGCAGCGCGAGTCGTCGTTGATGGTGAGGCCGAGTGCGCCCGTGGCGGGGTCGTATTCGAAATCGTTGCCCGGGCACTGGAACCGGGCCGGCGAGGCGAGAAGCCCCACCACGGTGGCCTTGTCGGGCGGAAACTGGCCCTTCTCGGCCTGATAGTTCCGCACGAGCCCCTGCACCGACGTCAAGGTGGCCTGATCGGCGGCGAGCTTGGTGCGCGCGAGCGGACGGTCTTGCTGCATCTTCTCAACCGTCTTCGCGGTCGAGGTGAAGTACTGCATCAGCAGGTATCCGGCGACCGCCACCACCGCCAGCACGATGACGATCTCGATGTACCCGAATCCGCGCTGCTTCACGAACCGATCGTATCACCCGGGGCGCCCGGCGCCGCGAAGATGCCGCGCTCAGCGCGCCTCCGACGCGGGCGCATCGGGGCGGCGGAAGCGCGATACGAACCGCCAGACTTCCAGTGCGGCGTCGATCGTGGCCGTCTCCGGGCCTATGATCTTCTCCGGGAGCCGCACGTGCCCGCCCGGCCAGCCGTGACCCGCGCCGGTGAGACGGAGACGAGCACGCGGCCGCACGCCTCCGGTTGACGAGAGCGCGCGCGGAAGCCTACAGTGACGCGCTCGCAGGCGCGACACACGCGGGATGCCGCCTTCGCGGCGGTGATCCAATCCGAGAAAGAGAGCGGCGATGGCGAAGATGCTGGACGGCATGGAGGCGTTGCTGCGGGGCGAGGTCCCGCCACCCGCGGCGGCCACGCTTCTCGGCATGCGGCTCGCGTCGTTCTCGGCGGGCGAGGCGCTCGTCGAGCTCGACGCGACGGCCGCGCACGGCAACCCGATGGGCACCGTGCAGGGCGGCGTTCTCGCCGCGATCGCCGACGCCGCGATGGGCTGGGCCTACATGACGACCCTCGGTGAAGGCGAGAGCTACACGACGGTCGAGATGAAGGTGAACTTCCTGCGCGCGGTCCGCACGGGTCGCGTCTCGGCGCACGCACGCGTGAAGAACGCCGGACGCACGCTCGGGCTCATCGAATGCGACGTGCTCGACGCGGGCGACAAGCTCGTCGCCCATGCGGTGAGCACGTGCATGATCCTTCGCGCGGCGCCGTCGGACGGCCGCTGAGCCGCCGAGCCCAAGGGGCGAGATCGCGCTGACCGCTTTCCCGCGCGTCTACTACGGCTGGATCGTCGTGGCCGGCCTTTCGATCACCGAGACGGTGTCCTGGGGCATCCTCTATTACGGCTTCCCGGTCATGCTCCGGCCGATGGAGGCCGACCTCGGCTACTCGCGCGTCGAGCTCACCGGCGCGCTCTCGATCGGGCTTCTGACCTCCGCGCTCATCGCGCTGCCGGTCGGGCGCTGGATCGATCGTCATGGCGCCCGGGGCGTGATGACGCTCGGCTCGTGTCTGGCGACGGCGCTGCTCCTGGTGTGGTCGCGTATCGAGAGTCTCGGCGCGCTCTACGCGGTCTGGGCGCTCATGGGTCTCGCGATGGCGGCGACGCTCTACGAGCCCGCCTTCGCGGCGGTCGTCGGCTGGTTCCCCTTGAAGGACCGCGACCGAGCCCTGCTGATCGTGACGCTCGTCGCGGCGCTGGCGAGCACGATCTTCATGCCGTTCGAGGCGTGGCTGGTCAACCGGCTCGGCTGGCGCGGGGCGCTATCCGCCCTGGCCCTGATTCTCGCGGTGCCGACGATCCCGATCCACGCGCTCGTCTTGCGGCGCCCGCCACGAGCCGGTGGGCGAGACGCGGCGTCGGGCCCGAGCGCCGCCGTGCCGGGGCTGACGCTCGGCGCCGCCGCAAAGACCGGGGTCTTCTGGGTGTTGGGGCTCGCGTTCCTCGCCAGCAACTTCACGACGAACACGGTCACGGTCCATCTCATCCCGTATCTGAGCGATCGCGGCTACTCGCCCACCCTGGCGGCGGCCATGATCGGCTGGATGGGCGCCATGCAGCTCCCGGCTCGGGTCGTCTTCGGGCCGCTCGTCGCGCGCTTCGGCCACCGGACGCTCACGGTCGGCATCTTCCTCTTCCAGGCGACGGCGCTGGCCCAGCTCGCGCTGGTACGGCGTCTGGGCACCCTCGCGCCGATGGTCGTCATGCTCGGCGCGGCGAACGGCATGGCCACCCTGGCTCGCGCAACCACCATCGCTGAGATCTTCGGCCCACGCCACTACGGCTCGATCAGTGGCGCGATCGCGCTCGGAGCCAACGGTGCGCGCGCCATCGCGCCGTTCGCCGCCGCGCTCCTGCAGGTGGCGCTCGGCGGATACGAGCCCGTGTTCTGGCTCCTGGCCGGAGCGCTCATCCTGGCGGCGCTGGGCCTCCTCGCCGCGCCCTCTCGGGTTCGGCAAGGATGATCGCGCCGACGCCGGCTACGGTAGGGTATGGGCCATGAGCACGCCTGCCCCGACCGGTCCCGAGTTCACCAAGGTCAAGGACTGCGACCTTTGCAAGGCTCTGAAGATGACGCCGTGGTTCTTCGAGGACGACATCTGCTGGATCGCCGAGTGCGAGATCTGCGAGACGCCAATGGTCGTGTGGCGCTTCCACGGCACCGCGCCGCCCGAAGCTCACGTGACGCACATGCGCGAGAAACTGCGCGAGGTCGCCACGGCACGGCTCGGCGAGTTCTGGGTGGACGGTCACATGCGCAACATCCCCGACCACTTCCACGCGCACGCGCGACCCAAAGACGGTTTTTTCGGACGCGACCGCAAGCGCTGACGCCGTGGGATCCTGAGGGATCGAGTAGACTTCACGGCGCAGGTAACATGAGGTAGTGGGCCAACCTCCTCGACACAACGTCGATCGGCCTGGTGCCGAGCGCGAGAAAATGAAGACGGTCGAGATCGAGCCGACGTTCGAGAGCTGGCAGGCCGCGGCGCGCGCTCTGTTGCGCGAGGAGGTGCCGCCGGCAGAGGTGCGCTGGCGCGAAGGCTCGAATGCTGGACAGCCCTCGCTTCTCGACGATGCACCGTCATCGGTCGCCGTGAAAGTGCCGCGGGAGTTCCTGGACCTCGCGCGTCAAGCCGCGGCGGCGTCCGATCCCGCTCGCTGGCAGGTGCTGTACGACACGGTCTGGAGGCTCACCCACGAGAACCGCGATCTGCTGAAGGACACGAGCGACGCCGGCGTGCGACGCCTCCACGCGCTCGTCGCTCAAAAGGCAGCGGCGTCGGACGGTGAAGGCGCCGCGCCGTTTGTTCCCGCAGGCGCAGGCCTCGGCGAGCTCAAAGCGGCGGCGGCGCGCTGCACCGGCTGCGATCTCTACCGCCACGCCACCCAGACCGTTTTCGGCCGCGGGTCAGCCGACGCGCGGATCGTGTTCATCGGCGAACAGCCGGGCGACCAGGAAGATCGGCAGGGCGCGCCGTTCGTCGGGCCAGCCGGCGAGGTGTTCGACAAAGCGCTGGCCGAAGCGGGTCTGGAGCGCGAGAAGGTCTACGTCACCAACGCGGTCAAGCACTTCAAGTTCGAGCAGCGCGGCAAGCGCCGGATCCACCAGACGCCGCGCGCGACCGAGCTCAACGCCTGCCGCCCGTGGCTCGAAGCCGAGCTGGCCCTGATCAAGCCGGACATCCTCGTCTGCCTCGGCGCGACGGCGGCTCGCGCGATCTTCGGCGACAAGTTCAGGATCACCAAGGACCGCGGCCGCTTTGCGGCGACGCGGTGGGCCGCGAAGACGATCGCCACCTACCACCCCTCGGCGGTCCTACGCGGCGAGACCGAGGCGCAGCAGGCTGAACTCTACGCGATGCTGCTCGAGGATCTCAGGCTGGTCGCTCGCGGCTGAGGACGGTCCCGAGCCAGGCCGAGATGTCGCGAATCTCCTCCAGGCACACGGAGTGTGGCATCGGGTACTCGTGCCACTCCACGCGATAGCCGAGTCCCGTGAGCGTTTCCCGCGCCCGCACCGCGCGCGCCATCGGAATCATCGGGTCGTGGGTCCCGTGCGCCATGAAGATGGGCACGTCGCGGTTGGCCGGAGCGGCCTCGGTACCGAGCGTGTCGGCGAGCGGCAGCGAGCACGAGAGCGCCATGACACCGGCCAGCCGCTCGGGGTGGCGCAGGCCGGTATGCAGGGCCATCGCCCCACCTTGCGAAAATCCCGCGAGCACGATCGTCGCGGCCGGGATACCGCGTTCCTTCTCGCGCTCGATCAGCGCCTCGATCGCCTTCTGCGAGGCCCGCACGCCGGCGGGATCCTCGCGCCGCGCGCCGCCGTCGTCGCGGATGTCATACCACGCGCGCATCACGTAGCCGCCGTTGATCGTCACGGGCTGCATCGGCGCGTGAGGGAACACGAACCGCACGCCCGGGCGCGCCGGCAGGCCGAGCTCGGGCACCACGTCCACGAAGTCGTGGCCATCGGCCCCGAGCCCGTGCATCCAGATGATGCTCGCGCCTGGAGACTCGGCGGTCTCGATCTCGATCGCTTCGAGCCCGTCGGCCACGGTCAGGTCCTCCCGGGACGGCGATTCATGGCAGCCCCACCGGCGCGCGCGGCGCCTGCGTGAAGTCGAAGGCTTCGAGCGGCGCCGCCGCTCGCCGATCGCGATCGGTGAGGGGCTCGAGCCCGAAGCGCCACTCGATCAGCTTCAGCACCGAGGCGTGATCGTACTCGCCGTGGCCGACGAAGCCGCGCTTCGCGTAGGGCGACACGATCAAGGTCGGCACGCGCGTCCCGAGCCCGAAGCGGTCGACGACGGGAGGCCTCACGTGATCGAACCAGCCGCCGCCTTCGTCGTAGGTGATCACGACCGCGACGCGCGGCCAGTAACGGCTCGCCATCACCTCGCGCACCATTTCGGCGATCCAGCGGTCGCCCGCGCCGACCGTCGAGGACGCCGCGTGCGCATTGTCCCTGGCGTGAGGCTTCACGAACGCGACCGCAGGTAAGCCGCCCTCGCGAAGCGCCCGGCTGAAGTAGGACGCGTCCCGGATGTGGGCGAGTCCCTCGGGCGTTTCCATGATGCGTTTCACGTACTGGAACGGGTTGTGGTGGGGCACCAGGCCCTGTTTCACGGCGTCGGCGCCGCTCCCCCAGCCCGTGGCGTACCACGCCCAGCTGATCCCGGCGGCGTCGAGCCGATCGGCGATCGTCGGCGCGGTCTGCGGCGTGCGGAGGATGAGGTCGGTCCGCTGAGGCGGATAGGGCGGATCGAGGTTGTTGACGACCCAACCCTCGGGATCGACGTCGCCGTCCTTCTCGACTCGACCGTCAGGCCCGACCCCGACCGCGCGCTCCCTGGGCGGCGCATCCGGGTACCGCGCGAGCCCCGCCGAGATCAGATAGAAGTGGTTCGCGAACGAGCCGCCGTGGATACCCTGGAACCAGTGATCGAGCAGCACGAACTCGTCGGCCAGCTTCCATTGCGCCGGACTCGCGTAACGATCGAAGTACCCCATGCTGGTCCCGCCGCTGGTGCCCTCGGCCACCCACTTGCCCATCGGGACACCGTCGGCGCCGGCGCCGTACTGACGCTGCATGTGATAGAAGCGGTGGATCGGATTGTTGGTCAGGTCGAACGGCGCGACGTACTTCTGCAACAGGAAGGGCGCGTTGGCCAGATCGGTGGGGAAGCGCGCATCGGGCTTGCCGTCGCGCCCGAGCGGAGGCGGGAGCGTCGCGTATGCGACACCACTCCTGTCAGCCTGTCGCCCGCGGTAGCCCTCGAGCCCGTCGGCGCCAGGATAGGTGCCAAAGAGATGGTCGAACGTGCGGTTCTCGAGGAACAGCACGATGATGTGATCGATCGGCGCGCGAGTGCTCTCGGGTCGCTCCGCGACACCGGACCCTCCGGCGGCACAGGCGGCCAGAGTGAACGCGAGAAGCGTCAAGACGACGAGGCCTGGACGACGATCGTGCATGCGGTATTCTAACTGACCATGGCGACTCCACGACTGATGGGTGCGGAAGTCAAGCGTAAGGAAGACCCGCGTCTGATCACGGGCACCTCGACCTACGTGGGCGACCTGGCGCTGCCGGGTATGCACTACGTCGCGTTCGTCCG
>Ga0137404_10000564_pt1 | contig 24320 bp, 23 predicted proteins | sample CZOMad2_1_16fung_FD_108285 | JGI IMG/M metagenome (GOLD analysis project Ga0137404, IMG submission 108285) | Vadose zone soil fungal communities from Angelo Coast Range Reserve, California, USA - CZOMad2_1_16fungal (Illumina Assembly) | ecosystem: Environmental > Terrestrial > Soil > Vadose... | reverse complement strand
AGTGGTGTCAAATTGGTGTCAACTCAGCAAAAAAGGCGTCGGCTCATGAGAGCTAACGCCTTGATTTCCCTTGGTGGAGCTGAGGGGGGTCGAACCCCTGACCTCATGACTGCCAGTCTCATCAGGGCTTGTTGGCGGGAGTTGGGCTGATATGGATGAAGTTGCTGGAGGCTAGATTTTTCGGCCCTCTCCCGCCATCGTATGTTGGCTGGAGTTGGATGGAAGAATTTCGATTTGTCCAGAGAGTGGGAACAAAATGGGAACAGTTGGGAACATGCTGCAGGTGCCCTAGCAGTCTTGAGATAGTGGAGAAAAGAGACGATCTCATCAGTTCCCTTGCTTTTGTTTACGGGCTGCTCGGGATCGGCGCATACGGGCAGCGAGGCCCCGTTTAAAACATGCTTCATCATCAGTGCGTCCACAAAATTTTTTCCCCTGGTTACCCTGAATAATCCTGCCACATCGTGAACATACCTGGAGCTGGTATTGCTCAAATTGTTCTAGGAAGAGTGCCCAGAACAGGCCCACCATTCCCCAGGCTCGGCGGATGGAAATAAGCTGACCCAAAGTCCCTGGCCACTCGCCGGACTGCATAGCTTTCTTGATAGCCCTAGGCTTTATGCCAAACCGCTCCTCCGCAGCCTCAAGTAGAAACTTAGAGGCAGTCGAATCATCCCCTTTGGCGGTCTTCCAGAGGGCAGGGCCGGTGCGCCAGAGCCAATCCACCCCCCGCGTTATGAAGCCCTCAGTAATATAGGGTATGGCCGCCTCCTGTGCTTCCCGCAACGCGCTTATTCGATCATTCCCGCATTTTCGCGCGATGTCGGCCATTTGCTTCTGCGCACTGACGACGTCCTCAAAAAAAGACGCGCTATAGGGCAGGGCGGCAAGCCGCTCCGGGCACTGAATAATGGCCTGCAAGGACTCGGGCACATAGTATTCAGCGATACTATGTTTGGGGCGTGAGGTGCCTGAGGAAGAGGATGGTCTGTCTAGGGCTGCCTCTTCCCAAAGGGCGTGGGCTTCATCTAACATCTCAGCCGACACAGAAGCCAGCATGCTTCCATACCCAAACAACTCATCTCTAAAAGTAACATCTGGGCCATCAAAGTTTGGCTCGCGCAGGCGTATGGGGTCGGGCGTTTCTCGCGATTCGCCTCCAATAGATGCCAATTCTAGGTTCAACCAAGCCATCAAGAGATCCGTACTACACCCACCAGGGAAACGTCTTGCACCTCCAGGGCCACCAACCTGGCCGTTCTCGATATAGAAAATATCAATACAGTTTGGATAGCTATGCATTGGATGGCGAAGATCGACCGAGGGCACAGCTAAGTGCCAGGACCACCAGCCTGGTCCATCCTGCCACCGTATTGGGTTGTCGACCGATGGAAGCACCCAGACACGGCTTTCTCTCCGCCATGCTGCATAAGCCCGATCCTTATTAGCTATGACTTCTGCCGGGCTATATTCCACTACCGGCAACCAGAGTTGAAAAGGCCGCATATTCGATCCCTGTCACGCGATTGGTCACACATTTTTTCTTCTTACTCCCGTTGGCTATTATGAAGGTCATGTTGAAGAACAAGATGAGCATGTTTGTCTTTCGGGAGATCAGCACATATGCCGGACAATACCAGAGTACCTGCAAAGAATAATCTACGAGAATTGCGACAGGATCGGAACCTGCCGCAATGGGGACTGGCGGTTCGCGCTGGCACAAGCGCGACGACCGTAAGCGCGATCGAGCGGTGGGGATACAAGCCTGGGGTGGAACTGCAAGAACGGATCGCCACCGCGCTCGGTGTCAACGTCGCCGACATTTGGCCGGAGGTGTCGCATGAGTAATCGTCGCAATGGCGCCTCTGAGAAAAAAAGGATTAGGACCAGACAATTACAACCCCCTTCAAGTAAGCCCTCGGAGGTGTGTATGGAGCGGAAGTTCTTTGACAGCACCACCCCTCAGCAAATCGGTACCGGCACTAGAGCCCTACAACCCGATCGTATCGACACTTCAGGCGCAAATCTGAAGCGAAAGCTCCTGGACATAAAGGAGCTTGAGCAAATATATGGATTCAAGCCTTGGACTATTCGAAGCTACTGTTCGCAAGGTAAGATCCCGTATATTAAGCTTTTTTCGCGCGTATACTTCGACCCAGTGGCAATCGACGCTTGGATCCAGGAGCACGCGCGCCCAGTCATGGAGGTGCACGTCGCGTAAAAGATGTCATGAGGGTAGACACTCACTCGGGGATCAAGCCCGGGGGCAGTAGAAGAGAATGACTTACTTATGTAGCTGATGAAAAGTGATGAAAAACTGATTTGTCGGGAACCAACTACTTTGAGCGCGGCGATCAGCGCCGCCAAGAAAGGACATTAACAAGATGTCGCATCCTCAGACTAACCATGGCAAAAGTTCTAAACGGGATCATCAAGAAAAGCAACGAAAAGCATTCAGCGCTCCTGCAGCCTACATCCCTTCGAAAACGGAGCGCACCCCCCGCATGATGCAGCCGCGGGCGCCCATTGACAACGATAAGCACGATGAAGGGAGCGATGGCAGAGGTAGCACAACGAATCTCGCCCCACTTGGTTCGAGGGCTCCACGGGCTTTCATCCTTCGACTGATCATGAGGCTCTTGGGTATTCAGGACACACACCAAAATCCACCAGTACCTGTACTAGCGAAAAATCGCATAGCGCAGAGTGCGGTCAAGCCTAAGGGCAAGGGAAGCCCCGGGCGAATCAATCGTGGGAAGACACCCAAGAAGGTCCGGTCAAAAGCTTAATCGCGAGATTCAGTAGGCGGCGGAGCGTTCGGTGATGTGGTCGCTGCAGCGCCGATGTCGCCTGCTGAATCTAACAGCGATGGTGAAAGCACGGGTCGCCAACCTGGCGTTACCGACCGTTTAGAAAGGAATCGCACCATGCGATCAATCGAATCGATACTCGGCAGTCTGGACCATGTCCAGCGCAGCGGCAAGGGGTGGACTGCACGGTGTCCGGCTCACGATGATCACCGCAACAGTCTAAGCATTTCTGAGGGCGACGATCAGCGCATCCTGCTGCATTGCCACGCTGGATGCCGCCCAGAAGCCATTGTGAAGGCACTGGGGATGGACATGTATGATCTGTTCCCCACCCCTATACCCCTAAAAGAGGAATCATTCAAGATGCAGAAGCACAGTAAGATCGTAGCCCCTTATGATTACAACGACGTTGACGGGCAACTGTCGTACCAGGTAGTACGCTACCAGCCTAAGAACTTCAAACAACGGCGCCCTGATGGACAGGGCAACTGGATTTGGGATCTGGATGGTGTGCCGCGCGTGGTGTATAGGTTACCGGAACTCTTGGCAGCAGACCCATCCGAGCCCGTCTTGATCACCGAGGGCGAGAAGGATGTCGAGACCCTCCGCACACTCGGGCTTGTCGGCACTACGAATCCAGGCGGGGCCGGCAAGTGGCAGCGCGAATACAACGAATGCCTACGCGATCGACATGTGGTGATTCTCCCAGATAACGACCCGGTCGGTCATCAGCATGCTGAACAGGTAGCGCGCTCGCTCCTGGGGGTTGCCGCCAGCGTGAAGATTATCAGGCTGCCAGGGCTCCCAGAGAAGGGCGACGTATCGGACTGGATGACGGCCGGGCACACGAGGGAAGAGTTATTGCAGCTGATCGAACAGACACCAGCGCTACAGCCAGAAGATCTGCCGCTTGCGTTGGATATTGAGCAACAGCCTGAAGAAGACGGTGATAACCCCTGGCGGTACGCCCAAGACGCACCATCCTTCCTGGCCACGCAGGAAAAAGAGTTTGAGGGGCTTGCCGACGAGCTCTTAGCCCCTGGGGCGATCACCTCCTTGAGTGCCCCCCGCGGGATTGGCAAAACGCACGCATCGCACGCGCTGGCCATTGCGCTTGCGACAGGCGGGAAGTTTCGAGGCAAGTGGGTCAAGCCTGTGCGCGTCTTGCTCTTTGATCGGGACAATCCAGGAGCTGTCGTCAAACAACGGCTCCGTGCATGGGGCGCTGCGGCAGCGCTGAACTTGCACGTTCTGACTCGGCAAAATGCCCCGGACCTGAGAGACAAGACCGCTTGGGAGCGGTTTCCGATCGACGAGTATGATGTGCTCATCGTGGACTCGGTCGGTTCCACCACCGAAGGGATCACCGAGAAGGAAGGGAAACTGACCACAGAGGTGATCGCGACCCTACTGAATCTGGCGCGCAAAGGGTTGGCCATCTTATTGCTGCAGAACACCACCAAGGATGGGTCCAACATGAAAGGTCGTGGCGAGTGGTCGGACCGTGCAGATATTGTCTACGAACTCCGTGATGCGACGGATTTCATTCCATCGGGGAAACTGTCTTGGTGGCAAGAACTCCCCCCAGCCGGAGAAGCCGCGTGGGGCGAGCGAGCGGCCCGTCGGATGAACCGAACGACCTATCGCCTGGCATTCGTCCCCAGCAAGTTCCGCCTTGGCCCGGAACCCGAGCCGTTTTGCCTCGAACTTCGGCTTCCGGAGGATGAGCTGTGGACGCTGGTGGATGTCACCGAGGAGCTCATCAAAGCCGGCGAAGAGACCATTGCGCAAGCAGACCGAGCACAGCGGGAGCGATTGGACCACGCCGCTACTGCTCTCCGTGAGACGGTGTTCAGTCGATCGGCCGCAGGGAATCCTATCTTAAAGACTGAGGCGGAACTCTTCCTCCGCAAAGAGCTCACCTTGACCCAGGACGAAGCCCGGCAGATCGTCAGTGACAGGACTGGCAAGGCCTGGCGACTTGAGAAGTTACCGGGTGGACGTGGGAAGGGAACACCGCAGGCACTCCTCCCAATCACCGAGGAGGATTCAGACAACTCTCTCGACAGAGAAACAGAGAACCAGAGAAGCTTGCCAGATGCGCCTTCAGAAGACCATTACTCTGTACCTCAAGCTGGGAGCGGATCACAGAGTAACCCTATTATAAACCCGCAACACGAGCGGTCTCCAGCGATACCCTTACTCTGTCCTGATCGCCAAGAATCTTCAGACAATCAACCCAAAGGTGCCAAAAGAAAATCCTCGAAAACGACCGGTCTGAACCAGCTCTCCTTCCTAGAGGAAGCCTCATGACCAGGCCTGAGCAGCTTTTAGTACAGACCTGGCAACGGGACATAACCATCATCGTTGGATCGTCATGCCAGCGAGAGAAGGAGTGATCCCGACTAACGTCGTGATGGCGTCGCCTCAGAGGGTGACGGTCCAGCTGAGGCGCGCCATCTGTGACTATTCCCCTGCTTCATGTGCTCCAGGTGAGCCAGGCGTGAGTCGATGCTGGCTCCAGAAAGCCCTTGACCTACAAGTGTCGTAGCGATCCGGGAAATCCCTCTAAAATGAGAGCCTCGTGCGGTGATTTTCGAAGTCGCGGCCTAAACGAGATAGCTATCGTTGCAAAGGTTCATTTGGGGGAACCGACACTTAGATCCCCCACCGCTGGTCCCCCGCTGCCTATCGCTGCCCCCAAGTTCCGCTCGTCGGCAGACTTCAGGTTCTCATTGTGTCACCGAACTGTACCTCGGCGCTCCGGTCTCGCCGACAGTTGGCGCGGGTGCCCCACAAATCTCGGCCGCGTCGATCGACCTGTACTCTCCGGCCGACTGTGCTGCCGAAGAAGAGCCAGTCGCAGGGAGGGCATTTCTCACAGATCGGTCCTGTACTGAGGCCAGCATTTCTGAACCAGTATTCGGGTGCCGTAGACCCCGCTCGCGCCGCCCCAAACCTGGTCACCCGCCCAGAGAGCAGGGTATACCGGGGTCAGCGACCTCCGCATGAGCCGAGCTCGCAACCCTTCTCGTCGATGGTCGCTGAAATCGGTCCGATCCGACGATCCCATCGATCAGGGATGGATCAATGCCTGCCTTGTTCTGGCGATTATCTTTGATCGCAGGGATCCACAGAGTGGTATGAGGATGTTTGGCTGCGCGATGCTGCAGCCTCGCTAGGGGTCACACCTAGCTTGCGGAGGATGCACAAAGGTACTAGAATGCAGGACGTTCTAGGGGATGGGCGGCTTCTTTAGGTTTCGCATTAGACTGCAACGCGGCGCAGTGTTTCAGGGCTCTATTCGGCAGTCTAATCGTATTAGGCTTTGGAACATGGGAAAAAGCTTATGGATGTCTTACCGACTGGTGACGTGCAGGATTGGCAATCATCGATCATACCTGGGTCACGATTGCAGCTTGAATGCGGGGTCGCGGGTACAGCGCAGTCGCCCCGAGAACATCCTTCTACTAGCTTCTCTGGAAGTTCTACTATGATACTGGGCGCTGCAAATAGCGCAGGAATGGAATCCATTTCTGAGACGATTGCTTCTTGGCGCGTCCCTTTGGATGCGCGTTCAGTTCGATATTTTGATCGGGGATTTTTGGTCATCGCATCTGTGAGATATTTCGGAGGCTTACATTCGGGCACGTATAATTCAAGGGCCGAAATTTTCATTAACAACAAAGTAGTCGATGGGTTTGGATTGAGGGATAAGCCACCAAATCATTCAGATTACTTCCATCGCATTCCCACACCTAATAATATTCCAAACGTTTGGCCCATATCCAATTGCCAGACAGTATATGCCTGGCCGATTTTAAGAGAAAAACTTGTTAACTCTAACCACCAAATAGTTACTATTAGGATTGGCAACTATGTCAGGTGGGATATCGATTACTTAGGATTCCTCTTCAAAATATCCAACCCTCGGCATCATATATTCTTAAGTCACAATTGGAATGACAAGCCTATCGCAAGAAAGCTAGCAGATGATTTGGCGATCCGAGGAATAAATGTATGGCTTGACGAAGCGGAAATAAAACTCGGTGAGTCTCTTATAGAGAAGATCCGTGAAGCAATTGACAGCGTAGAGTATGTGGTAGTCTTGTTATCTAAGAACTCTGTTGGATCGAACTGGGTGAAAAAAGAAGTAGACATAGCAATGAATGAAGAAATTGAAGGTAAGCGTATAAAAGTTGTTCCAATACTTCTAGATGAAGTCGATCTACCGGGATTTTTGAAGGGGAAGTTATATGGGGATCTTCGTTCTATGGACCAATATGACAAGGTTCTTTCCCAGATCCAAACCAGGGTACTCCTCAAATGAGGCAACAAGGCATGGACGACTCGCCTAACCAAGCGCTGCAGCCGACTGCCTACAGCCTACGCTACGCTGCGGCTCCGGCAGCGGCTGACGCCCGGCGTTAGATGGAGGAGGGAGTTAGTTGGTCTGGAGGAGAGGCTGATGAGTGACAAGACGGTGTCGGAGAGACTCTTCGAGCGCTTCTGTAATGACAACTACATTGAACACAAGCGGATCGAGGCTTCAAGTATACCAAGTAAGAAGGAACCGGATTACGAGATTCAGACGGTAACGGAACTCGTGGTCGTCGAGGTGAAGCAATTTGATCCAAACAAAGAGGAGAAGAAGCTCCACAAGCAACTTCTGGAGCGCGGTTACACCGATGCCTACGGCGGGGAGCCTGGCGCCAAGGCGCGCCTCAAGATCCAGGCAGGTGCTAAACAGCTAAAGGCAAGAAGTAAGGGTAAGCTTCCTGCTCTTCTTGTGCTCTACAACAATGTACCCATTAGCGATAGAGGTGTGGACCCCTACGAGATTAAGACAGCGATGTACGGCATCGAGAAGATTGATCTGGCCGTTGATCCTAGCGCGAATAGGATGAGCCTAACAGAACGCGGCTTTGGTCCCAAGCGGAAGGTGACACCATCCAGCAACACCTCGTTAGGTGCCGTCGGAGCGCTCTACGGCAGCCCCAATAGCGAGCTGTCACTGATAGTTTTCCACAACATTCATGCTGTGAAACCGCTGGATTGGCGTTCTCTTCAGGGACCGAGGATCCGCCACTTCACGCTTGAGGAAAACGAGCCAAGGTCCTTTCAGGAGTGGCAGGAGCTGAAACTCGAAGTGAACGGCTAACCTCCAGCTGAGCGGCCTGCTGCGCAGCCGCTCAGCTGGGGCACAGTAGATGCTGGCAGAGATGGTCGTTACAAAAGGACGGCTAGAATGCCATTCCCAAGAGACAAAGTTACCCAACTGTTAATTGACTGTCATCGACGCTGCTGTATTTGTCATCGCTTCTGCGGCGTGAAAATCGAGACAGACCATATCGTCCCGTATGCCGACGGCGGTCAAGACACCATCGATAACGCGATACCCGTTTGTTTCGAGTGCCACGCCGAGATCCATAGCTACAATGACAAGCATCCCCGTGGTCGCAAGTTTACCGCGGATGAACTCCAAGGACACAAGCAACAATGGCTTGAAATCTGCGCGACACACCCCGAGATACTGGTTCAGCCAGCATGGTCGTCTGATGTTGGGCCACTTCAAGCCCTTATCGACGAGCTTGAGTACAACAGATGCGTTGCCCGGAACGAATCTAAGGATGATCTCGGGAGCCTGTTTCTAGACGATCAGTTCCGTCGTGCATTGCGCGAGGGTGCCATCTCCACTTTGCAAGATGGGCTGAAAGCTTGAATATTAGAGGGGTATCGGTCAATGAATCGTGCGAATCTATATATTCGCGCGGTCATAGACTCTCCGCCTGGCACCATCCACGAAAGCCCCGTCTACGGAAAGGCGAGTGATGCCGTTGCAGGTTGTCTGCCGAAAGTCGAGGATGCCCTTATGGCACTTCTGGAGTTTCTTGGGAACTCCGAATAGGCCCTATCTAACAATCGGATGCAGCGGACGGCGCGCAGCTGGGCTCATCGGTAACTCCACTGGGGGGCGCGCGCCTCCGCTGATCCTTGTCGTTAGGGCATACCAGCAGCACTGTAAACGATTGGAGACACCCTCCGCTGCTTTTCGCCTTCTCTCTCACAATCTTCCACTGCCGTTCCCTCGCCGCTCCGAACGCGTTGATTTTTCTCCGCACGTTCGAGTGATTGCGTCACCCTGCCGCAATCCAGAATCGATTACGGCATTGATGTTTACCGCGCCGACAAATATCGGGTTCACGCTGCACCGGGATCAAGGATGTTCCGACCAGATCTAGCAAATGGAAATCTTAACTTTCCGGTAGTTTACGATCTTGCTTCGCTGCCGTCGCTTCAGGCTCTCCGATTCGGTTGGACGCTATCTCCATTACATCGCACAGCGGAACTTGACTGAATCGTGCCCATGTCGCCAGGCAGGCTATCAAGTCGAGACATTTTCAGATGGTCTGCGTTGCGCCCTATGGCCTGGTCTAGTGGCGGGTATAGAACGTTGAAGGGCACCAGGAGATCATTGAGAACCCGAAGTCCAGCGGAAGAAGGTTGTGGTGTATCCGCAAATCTACTGCATAGATCTGAGGAATGAAAGAATTTTCCTGGAATCCATTTCATCTTCCGAGGTCCCAAGGGCGCCGGAGGAACCTCTGTGCGGCCGAGGAATACAGCTATGGTGCGCAAACGTGAAAGGCAATAGAGTTTATCCCGATTAATCTGCAAGTGCCCACAGAACCTAGAGAAAACGGTATTACGATGTAAGTGTCATAAGCCCTTGTGGGTAGTGTTCCAGATATATTGTTTTACGAAAATAGCTATGGTAGTCTATCGGCTATCGCCAAAGACTCTCCAGTCCCCACGGAGTATACTTGTTCATGGAGATCATGATGGCCTTTATTGCTGTACACTGTCCCTATTGCCACACTGCAGATGTCATCAAATATGGTATAACCGATCAAGGGAAGCAACGATATCGTTGTCAGAATGCCGATGGGCCACGTCACACCTTCATCTTAGACTATAGCTATAAGGGACGGTTACCCGCGATCAAAGAACAGATTGTTGACATGGCACTCAATGGGAGTGGCATACGCGATATTGCGCGTGTACTTCGGATTAGTCCGACAACGGTGATTGAAGAGTTAAAAAAAAGGCCTCACAACTTCACCACATCAATTACGTCGCCATAAATCAACTGAATCCTGAGGAGGTTCACGTCATCATAGAAAAAGTGGACGCGGCAGAAGTCGATGAAATGTGGAGTTATGTCGGTAATAAAACTCAGCAACGATGGTTATGGCATGCTATTGATCACCGCACAGGGGTCATTTTAGCCTATGTATTAGGTCCACGGCAGGATGAAGTGTTTTTGCAATTGAAAGCACTGTTAGCTCCATTTAGTCTTCACCACTTTTACACCGATGCTGCAGAAGTATATAATCGACATTTAGCATCTGAACATCATACAGTTGGAAAACCTTTTACACAGAAGATTGAACGGAAGCATCTCACCTTACGGACACGCATCAAACGCTTAGTTCGCAAGACCATCTGTTTTTCCAAGTCCATTTTGCTCCATGATATTGTGATTGGCTTATTTGTCAATCGTTATGAATTCGGAATGGCGACGTAGCAATGGAACAACATATCTAGGACACCACCCCCTTGTGTCCCAAGGCGTCAGAGGTATGGTAAGCTTAAATCGTGATAACCTCTAATTACCGATTCCTTTTCAGATAGGGCGCTCGCCGCCCCGTACCTCAAGGCAGGTATTTGGAAAATATGAGGAAAAAGCTTGTCACTCTGTTCACACCCACACTCGGTGAAGTTAAGCATCAAATATTGGGGCGCTCAGATTCAGCACGCGATGAGATAGTGTTGGCTTAAATGACAGGTGCCCTTGCCTGGCCAATTCAAAAATAAGCATGGGGGTAGGGGAGGCATTGCCTATCGAGACATCAGGGAGGGTAAGGCCGAGAATATCAATCACACGTGATACAAACGAAATGTCAGGGGCACCCCCAAATGCTGCAGAATTAATGGCAAACACATGACCACGTGAATCAATTACAGGGCCACCACTTGCGCCGCCGTGTAACCACATACTTGTCCGATAGCATGGGAATGGTAATTTTACCCGATCAGGCCCGTTGGGATAATATTCTTCTACTCGCCCAGGATAGTACCCAGGATTTAAAAATATTTTTGGTTGAGGACCATGATGGACAATAGTTTCTGGATAAGCGTAAGTAAAAATGACTTCGCCTATACTTGGTTGATCTGCTGTCAAAGTGAGAGACTTAGTGAGAAGCAGTTCACCCGTTTGCGCATGTATTCTTGGCCAAACTGATCCAACAGCAACATCCATAAATGAATGTGCAACAACATATTGCACGTTTCTCAGTATATATGTGCCATTAGGAAGCCATTGAATAATAAATAATCGCTGTAATTGATTACTTTCCCTATCTAGTGCATCAAGGAGTACATGCTTTGCTGTTGCAAAAAGCCCGTTCGAGGCTATGAAAAATCCTGTACCGATAAAATCCCAAATCGTTTCATCTATGAGCTTCAAAATTGGACACACGACCTCATTGACGTTAATAGGATCTCCAGAAGTGTCTGTTATCTCAAAATGACGGTCATCTGCCTGCCCATCAAAGGTTAAAGCCATTGATAGTTTCCCCTCGCGCATAGGCTTAAACCGCATGAAGGTAGCAAAACCTCATAGGTGGAAGAAGATTACGGACAGTGTTGCGGAGGGTCAGTCGATTTATCGGCTTCGATGCAGGTCCCGAAGAGACAATCTCCGCCAGCAGCACCGGAGTAACACCTGTGACACAAGCGGGGCTTCTCATCGGACGGAACTTGTCGGGGTGTCACCCGAGGAACCGTAGGAATCGAGCGAGTATCGTAATGAGTGCACTCATAACACATTGTTTTTGGAGGAGTCGTATGAAAAAGCACTCTATGCGACGTATTCCGCCCGCACCTTGGACACCAAAGTGTCATGTTATTTCCCTCTGCTTAAATTTTCCCACTAGCATTCAATTGAAATCGTTGAAGTACATATAGATTAAAAGTAGTCAAGCTCAGAATTATTATACCAAGTAGCTAGGCATTCCGCAAAGCAAATCACGTCAAAATCTTGGATCTGAAAGAGAATTGCTCATTCTCTTTCATCCGACGGGTTCAGCTATGCTTATGACCCCTGGTCACAGACGTGTTGAGTTTGGGCCTGCATGCTCGTTCGACATCGATGCTGCCCCCTCCCTTGGCCAGGCATCCAGTTGTCGCTCCCGGCTTGCCGATGTCGGTGGCGGTCGTCTCTCTCAGATATGACAACGGTTCGTCAGAAATAGGCCACGTCTGACCCGTGGCAGCCGACGAAGTCCAGAGCTTGAAGCCATAAGTAGCATTTGGCCGCTTGCGGTACATGTCTAGCATATGCCGTGGTATATCCGCTCCATCTGCAAAATTTGATTTCCTTCCCTGGTACAGAGCGCGTAGAATGCCCCCACACATCTATGAGCTCATGAGGCGACCATGACGCACCGTACCATTGCACTTCTCATCACCCTCGCCCTCGGCCTTCTCGTGGCGCCACTCGCGGCTGACGCGCAGCCGCCGACGAACGTCCCACGAATCGCACTGCTGTCGGGAAGGCGCACCCCGACTCCCGCCACTCCTGATGCGAATGCCGAGGCCTTCCGGCAAGGACTGCGCGATCTCGGGTATCTTGAGGGAACAAACATCCTGGTGGAGTATCCCTACGCTGAGGCACGGGAGGACCATATCCCAAGCCTCGTGGCCGAACTCGTGCGCAAGGTCGATGTCCTGGTCTCCACCAGTACCACAGCGATCCTCGCCGCCAAGCAGGCCACCAAGACCATTCCCATTGTCATGGTGACGCAGGTGGATCCGGTCGCGACGGGGATCGTCGAGAGCTTGGCGCGCCCAGGCGGCAATATCACGGGGCTCACCAGATTCACCCGAGAATTAACCGGGAAACGGCTGGAGCTGCTGCAGGAGGTGGTCCCGACCATCTCGCGCGTCGGCGTCCTCGTGGATGCGGACTCTACAGCCTCGGCAACTGTGTTGAAAGACTACGAGGCGGCCGCGCGTGCGCTCAAGATCACCCTGCAAGCCGTAGAGGTACGCAGCTCGAACCCTGATTTCGAGGGGGCCTTCCACGCGGCCGCTCGGGAGCGCGTGAGCGCGCTTATTACGGTCAGGTCTGGCCTGGCAATCACGTATCGGCAGCAGATTGCCAACCTTGTCATCAAGCACCGACTCCCGTCCATGTCCGAAGGCAGTGACTTCGTCGAGGCCGGCGGCCTCATGTCGTATGCCGCCAACGATGCGGAGAGTTTCAAACGTGCCGCCTATTACGTCGATAAACTGCTCAAAGGCGCCAAGGCGTCCGACTTGCCCATCGAACAGCCGACGACGTTCGAGCTGATCATCAATCTCAACACGGCCGCGCAGCTCGGTCTGACGATTCCTCCATCCTTCCTCTTCCAGGCGACCAAGGTGATCCGCTGAGCTGCGCCATCTCGTGTCCCCACGATGAGCTGTATTTTGCAGCTGAAATCGTCCACATCCGTGGAGACGATTCGCGGATATCCCACATATGCCGAAGCGATTGAATGACTCTGTCGCTTGTTGTGTGTGGAATGCAGCGAGTGAGAAAGATGATTGTTGGCGGCTGTGGAATGTATACTTCTGAGGAGGGTCGTTCCACCTTCAACGGGATACGAAATCTACCATGCAACACCCAGCATTGATGCGGATTAGTCACTGTTAGTCGCGTGTCATTTTTCCTGCCATCTGCCTATACACACGGCATTCCGGGCAATTACTCCTTGAACAAAATTAGTCGTCTACTTCTCTATTTCGATATACTAAACTACTAGAACACAATCGAATTTATACCAACATTCATATTTTCCTTATTTGCCATCATCTCCAAAGTGATCGTTTCATATCGTGATTATTTGCTTTAAAAAACGTCATTGTTGCGGTATAGTATTCTATAGCGTGTTCCAAAACAACCTAAAAATCTTCACAGACGTAAGGAAATCTTGTCATGATGTTGGACCAGCTTCTCAATACCGCCATTCGCGAGGGATGCTTTCAGCCCTCACGTGTGAAGCCCATGCGCAGTCACGTTAAACGCTATGCTGGGTGGTTGGGCGGCCGATCCTGTCTCCTGCCCACCTGCCATCTACCACCTCCCCAAGGACCGTCGCGATGCGCTTATCAACAGTGCCCCGGGAAACTTCTCCCCCGCTTACCGAAAAAATATCCGGACCGATGTCGATAATCTCCTGGAGATGGCCGTCGCCCGAGGATGGTTGCCGCCCCTCGCCGTGCCACTCAAAGATTGGCGTACCAAAGGCAATGGCCGCACCTTCGAGCAGACCTACTATCATCGTCTTGGAGGGGCCGATCGTACCCCATACGCCTTCGGCAAGCGGGATCTGGTCCGACGGAAACGGGGAGAACCGAGACCCGAGGAACCGCGCCCTGGCTTCAAAGAGTTGGCCCCGCGGTTGTATGCCGAACTCGATACCTACCTCACATCATGCCAGGACAAGTTCGACCCTGAAACCCATTGGAGCGTCAAAAAGCGGCCGATCACCTGCCAGCAGATTTGGAGCACCATCAGCCGTCTCGCCGGCTACGCGGTCTATATCAAAGAGATGTCGGCAGAGACCCTCGGGCTTCGGCAACTTGCCGATCCGGTCTTTCTCACGGGCTTTGCCTACTGGTGGCTGAGACGCCGTCAGCGGAATACGGCTGGCGTGCGCGTGTTCTTGCACACCATGAGCACCATCTCCACGCATGTGCTGCATGATGACACGCTGGTCAAGGCCATCCATGGCATCTTCGATCAACTGGGCCCCGAGGAGGCGATGAGCGACGACGAGAGCCCCTGGCTGGATCTTGAGGAGCTCGAAATCATCGGGCAGAGCCGCCATCCCCTGAACGAACGTCGGCTGCAAGACTCGCCCTACGCCCAAGAGGTGGCCTACTTTGTGACGCATCCGACCACCCGGCCCCCGCGAGCCTACCGCCAGCACCCCCAGGGCACGAGCCTCAAAAACATGGCCGTCTGGGCGGAGCATTCCCTGATGATCCGACTCTGGGTCCGCCGCCCGCTCCGACAGCGCAACTTGCGTGAACTTGGGCTGTTTCGCGGCACCTGGCAAGGGGTACCGGTCAACCAGAATCTGATCCCTCAAGGGGATGGGACCTATCGGATTCATTTCGAGGGCCCGGAGTTGAAGCAGGGCCAGCGCCGGGTCGGCAAACGACAGCTGCGAACGAATAAATGGGATGAATCCTTTCCGCGCAGTCTCCTCCCGCAACTGCAGGAATGGCTGACGATCTGGCGCCCCCGCTTGATCCCTGATCCCAGCTATCCCTACCTCTTCGTCTCCCGCTGGGGAGATCCCTATAACACCCCCACGATGTCCCGCCTCTTCGAAAAGACCATCTGGACCTTTACCCAAGATCGGCCTGGTGGACCCGTGGCGATCAACCCGCATGCCATTCGCTCGCTGTGGGTCACACAAATGACCATCGCCGGCCTCGATTTTGCCACGCTCACGCGGATCTTCGGGGATAGCGTTGGGGTGACCTGGGAGCGCTATCTGAAGGCGGATAAGTCCCGACCCATTAGTCAGTGGACCCGCGACCTGGCCAAGGCGATTGGCGATGGGAGCGACTAGTCTGATGAGCTGGTAAATCCCGCAGATTCGGGCGCGAAGAAGCCCCGCTGGCTTGGGTGTATGCCCAAGGCGAGCGGGGCTCTCGTGCGAGCGGTAGGTGCAGTCGCGTTTGAACGTGGCGCTACCAGAAATCTTTGCGGGAGTTGGCGAAGAGGGGTCACAAAAGGGGGGGCTCCTAGAACTGATTCGGCTCTGTCGGGAACGTCCGGATGGCGATATCGAGCTGATTCTCGACATCGCGAAGCTTGTGTTCCAACGCCAGAGGAGCCGCTCGCAGTAATCCTGAACGTCAGGACTGAAGCCCATAGGAATGCTTGGGGGGAATGTCAAGATGGTCGGATTCTACTACCCAGCATAGATGTGCTTACTGTCTAGGGATGCTCTGAGCCAACCGCCATAGCCTCGTGAAGCGTGTCGAAATCCTTCTGTGGTACGTCCACGTACCCTTTCCGGAAGGGCAGCGCCCAAAAAGCCGTGTTCGTGACAAACGATAATCGCTCGATGAGCGGTCTGGCCTCAGCCCTACCATCGGCGAGAAATTCGACCTTCCGGCGATGGGGAAAGATCTCCCCGTCTCTGACATGCCAGATCAGATCGTTGCTCTCGAAGGCGTCACTCGTTACCCGCGCCATCCCACGAAACTGCTGGACTTTGTCGGCAGGATCGTTCGGCGGAGAGTCGACCTTCTTCTTGCTGATGTAGAACGTCATCATGTCGCCGATGGCAAGCTTCTGCATTGCTCTTTTATGTCGCTCGGCCAAGCCAATGAGGCCTTGCGTCCTAGCAATCTCATAGTTGTCCTCGCTCATACAAAGAATCCAGTATCGTGGCATGGAATCACTCCTCGGATTTCCACCATGTTGACCGCCATCGGCATTCTGTAACAAGGATTAGAGGTCCAGCAGTGCTGCTGCATTATTGACATGGCATCTGCAAAGATGGGCTGAGGTTTGCGATACTCCACATCCTGCCTGACCGACTACATATGCTCCTGAGCTAACCGTCCGGTCATCGGCATCACGATCGAGAACAGTTTCAGCAGCATCAGGGGCATCGGCGTGAGCGTCCCCTGCGTTCCTCTGCCGCCGGATCCCCATGCCCATATGGGCCTGTGCTTCCTGCCCAGTCTCTTAGGACTGGTTCGCCTAACGGAATTTTCGAATCTTATGGCAGAACCGCATTGTTTTTTTCCTGCTTGCTCCTTACTCAAAGAGAGCGTAAACTGCCTGCAGTTCATAGTCAACAAGACAACTGGATATCGGATGTTTGTTCTGGTTGCACTCGTGAAGCCTGGTTTGCTTTGTCGAATGCCTGCTGGACGGAATAGCGGGAGAGGAAACATTGAGGCAATCAATTGTCCAACCGCCTCCGTCTTGCGCCGCTTCGTTAGATGGTAGATCCTGCATTCCGGTAGGGATTGCGTTTCGAAGATTCCTGTTCGCACCGTTTGGAAAGGAGGGAAGTGCCACGAGCAACAGAAGAACTTAATGGGGTGCCGCTCGCCTTGCCTGCTCATGATAATTGAAGGGCGAGCCAAGCGGAGTGAGGAAATCGTGGCAAAACCTGCTGCCAAATCCCGCCTTAGCAGTAGCGCATCCGGCGGCTACGACGTAAGTTTAGAAACCATCTTGGAAGCCGTTCGCTCAATTTGGTCTGCGAGCGACGGACGGCCTGACCGGGAATGTCTTCGCCGGCAACTCGCCGAAGAAGTTGGAAGACTGAGGCAAATCGCTGCCACTGGCCTCCAGTCATCCAGAGAACAGGAGCCTGAACAATCCTCCTTCTTCGATCCACTGATTGATAACCCAGCAAGGTCCAAAAAAGCAAAAAAGCCATCCGAAATCTCCCGATTTCCCGAGGCGGCTTTGCGGGTCTGTACCAAGGATTTCGCGGATCATGCTCTGGCCGTGCTGCCAAAGGCGGCACAGTTTCGAGACCTGGCCAGCTATCGAGAGTACCTCGCGGCCCATCTGCCCTTCAATGCCGTCGCCACCAGGCGTCGAAATGCTAACTACATCATCAATCGGTTCTTTCCTGGTGGGGTGTTGTTCCGTGACCTTACCACATTCGCTGTGGCGGCTGAGGGGAATCCTGCCCTGTCTGACGTACTCTTCTATCTCACCTGTCGCTCTGAACGCATCGTCAGCATGGTCGCCGAGTCCGTAGTGTGGCCGTCGCTACCGGACGGAGGAGTGGCGCGATCACGAATCGCCGATTTCGTCAAGCAGCATTTCCCCGCTGCCAAGCAAGCCCCAGAGATGAGCTCCTCCATCGTTCGCGTGTTTACGACATACGGCGTTTCGAAGGCCGACCGAATTCGGTTAAGCGTGGCCTTACGCCGTGGGTGTCTGTCGTCCTTCGCATACATTCTGCACTTGGAGTGCGAGGAACCAGGCATGTTTCGGTTCGAAACGCTGCTCGATGGCCCAATGCATAAATGGCTATTATGGGACAAGCCTTGGATAATTCAGCAGCTTTACCTGTTGCGGCAGGCTGGACTGCTAGTAAAGGTCAGCGAGATCGACAACCTGCGACAGTTTACGACGAAGTATCCGCTCGAAGAGGTCGTAGATCGAATTGTTCCGCTGCTGAAGGATGAGCAGTCGTGAAGATGTCCGATCCGGAAGTGAATTCACACCTACGAGAGCGCTTTCACAACGTCGCAGGCCGTCATTTGTATGTTATCCTAGGCACGTATGAGGCCGTAGCCCGGTACGAACGCATTGCCTTCCCCGAAGCCAGGGATCCCGACAACGAAAAACTTTTGCCCCCACTCAACGTGAATCGTACCTTGCTGGACCGCATTCCGGACGAAGAGCTGAAGGAACTGGTGCAGAACGAGGCCCAGCGGCCACAGCAGGTCAGGAACCGACTCTATCACGAGTTGGACCGTCTGCTGGCCGAGGAACTTGCCAAGTGCTCCTTTCTGACGTTGAAGCAAATGGAGTTGCTGTTTGCCTATGATCTCGAACTGGACAAACTACGTACCCGTGCGACGAACGAGAAGCACATTCTTCTGCTGCTACCCGGCCAGCGCCGTGGCGACAACATATGGCTCTTTCATGAAGCTGTTCCTCACTGGCATCGCACGTTGCCGCCTGCCCTGGTGCCCGAAGAACATTTGTGTGAGTTAATCCCATGAACAAAACGCTATTCTCGCGAAGGACGCTCGACCAGGTTTGCTCCGTCCCCGATGATATCATTGATGTCTACGTAGTCGAACACCACATTTGGGCCAAAGGTGGGACGAAAGAGGCTAAAAAGCATCGGCAGCCCGAACCGAAAACGATTCAGGATTTCCTCATCGAGCCGGTACGTTCGCTGCTGATCGACGTGTTGCGTCAACTTGCGGCGCCTTATGACCCCTCGAATAAGACCAATCCGGTGGGCCAGAGCTGGTGGATTCAGGCAGAATTCGGCTCCGGCAAGTCGCACCTACTCTCATTCATCGGGGCACTCGCCCTCGGCAACGAGGATGCCTGGGAGATCGTGCGCCGAAAAGAAACCGAGGCAGGGAAAGGCAGACGTGAGTCTATCTATCAGTTCTATGAGAACGGCATCGCCAAAAAGTCCAGCGGCCAGTCGAAAGGCATTTTTGTGGTCGTCAAAACGCTGGTGGGGCAAGGTGGTGGAACTATTGGCAAGAGTGAGACGGGATGGCGGATGACCGAATACATCCTCGATGCCGTTCACGAGCAGTATTACGCCGAAAATGGTAAGACTATCTCCCTCTACCCTGTTGAACTCCTAGCCGATCGCTTCGAGCAGAAGGACTTCGACCGCTACCAAAAGGACCTGGCAAAGTTCCTGAGGGACCCTCGCTTTTTTGACGACGAGGAGCAGGAAGATCTCAACACATTCCTCAGCGACCTTCGCGGTGGCAGCCCAGCGACTCGGCGGGATTGCGGTGATCGCCTCTGGCGGTTCTACAAGGAATATCTCGAAATCACTCCGAACATTCCAGCCGAAACGGAAGATGTGCTCACGCAAATGGTGAAGACACTCGTGGTCGATGGCTACGAAGGGGTGCTGCTGATCCTGGATGAAATGTCTCTCTTCATGAAGAGCCGCACCCAAGAGCAGCGGGATGATGACGAAAAGACGCTCGTTGTCTTATCGAACCGACTTGCCAAGCACGCGTGCCTGCCGGTCTGGGCAATCTGCTCAGCGCAACAGGCTATCGAGTCAAAGATGGGCGTCAAGAACATCATCGCCAATGATCGGCTTAAACATGTCAGCCTGCTGCAAGACGAGCGAAACTACTACGACATCGTGCTCACTCGGGTCCGCACCATCACCGACCCCGATGCGCCGAATGTCTACTATGAAGAATATCGGCGGGGCTTCACTTGGCCTGATGCCGAAGGGAAGACCAGATTCGCCCAGTTCTTTCCCTTCTACCTGCACGCCATTGACGTGCTGCGGGCGCTTAGTTACCACCTGACCACGGCTCGGTCAAGCATTCACTTCATGCACCAGACGCTGAAGCGCATGTGTAAGGGGCAGGCATCCGAATTGATCTCACTGTGGCAGATGTTCGACGATGTCGTGAGCTACACGGAGGACCCGTCCGGGACCACAGCGGGCATTGCTGCCATCAGCTCCAAGTTCAATAACGAATGGCGGGCGTATGAAGCTGGTAAGAAGGCTATTGGACAGGCGACCAAGGGCCATCTCAAGATATTTGCCGCTCGTTGCGAAAAAGTGCTCAAGACGCTGTTCCTGTACGATATAGCGCAGCTGGCTCCCAATGGCTTGTCCGTCGAGCAAATCATGAACTCTGTCATGGAGTGGAAGGACCATGACAAGGGTCAGGAGTCCGACCACACCGACAACCTCGACCACTACGAAGGCTTATGTGAAAGGCTGGCACAGGAACTTCCGCAGATCCGCAAGATCGGGAAAAACTATGCCTTCAATGCCATCAGTGGAGGCGTCGATGTGCGGGACCTATTCCAAAAGGCTCGCCGGGAGGCCGAAAACCACGAGCTTCAACAGCGGCAGGCATGGGAGCAACTGCTGGACCTGGAGAGGTGGGAGGTACAGACGCCGCTTCTGAAAATGGATCTGGCCTACGAAACGGAGTCTATCTTCTATGACATTGCTCCGGCCGAACAACGACCATACGACATTGAGTGGCATGGGCGGATCATCAAAGGCATGGTTTATATGCGTGACCTGCTGGACATGGCCAGCAAACAGACGCCGGTGCCGCCAATCAACTCTGCTGAAACGGACCATGACTTCGCCGTCTTCATCAGTAACCGACCCTGCGGCGACAAAGTAGTCGAATTGGCGTCTCGGATCAAGGAGTCTCGTGCCATCTTCTGGACACCAGATGACCTGACGTCCGTTGAGAAGGACCGCTTGATCGACCTAGCGGCATACCGGCAACTCGTGGCTGAATATCGCGCCAAGGATACTGCCGAGGCCAAGGACGTGTTAACCTGGGTGGCTGATCGGCTGAAGGGCGAAATCGGGACCATATATAAAATCGTTCCCGACAGCTACGACCGAGGTCGCATCTGCGCTCTTGATCATGGCAACATGCAGTTTACCTGCCAGGGGAAGTTGGGTGCCATTCTCAACCCGCTGGTAAGTCAGGTCTTGGACGCCGTATACGAGTCTGCCAACATCGAGTTCGACGCTCCTGCACCGTTCACCGACGCCGAGGCGATTAAGGTGATCAATGGTATCGTCTGTCCCGGCGAGATCCCTAAGGGGACAAAGCCCAACCAGTTCACTAGTGCCGCCGAAAACTATGGCTATCACTTGGGGATCATGAAGAAGACGGGCCAGAAGAAGCTCGACGTATCGGATTGCGCCTTTATTGAAGAAATCGAGACCTGGATCGAAGCACAGTTCAGCCAAGGCCACATTCCCACAGTCGAGAGCGTCTACAAAAACTTCACCGGGACCAATGGGCCAAATGCCAAGCACTATGGCTTGTCTCGCCGCATGATCGACATTTATCTGCTGTCACTGGTGAAACTCGGCAAGATTCGCATCACGCTCAGCGGCAAAGCTTCCGCGACAGCACCCCATCTAGACCTATCGAACTTGGGCGATACCCAGGTCAATAGTGCCTTGCTCAGCGGCATGAACCAGATTCATCGGCTCAAGGCGCCAGAAGGCTGGACCGCGCTAGCCCCATACGCTGCTGTAATGGTGGGCGAGCCGGAGCTTCTGACGATTCAGAAGGACACGGACATACGGCAGGCATTGAAGCGTCTGGAGAAGTTCCACGAAGAGAAGAGGCATGGCATCGAAACGCTCATCAGGCGGCTAGATGACTTGTGTCACGACATCGAACAGGTTAACCCCGTGGGCGACGCGCTCCATGCCTGGAAGAAATTCCTAGAGGTGGCCATCGACCTAGACGATCCGATCCCACACTGGCTGCACGCCCTCGATACGAGCTTCGGCTATAGCACCTACCAGGACAATGAGTCGAAACAAACTGAAGTCGATGACTTGGCGACCCGAAAGACTGCCTGGGAACGTGCTGCCGCGTTTTGCGAATATGCCGACGAAATCCGGGCCGCTCATCGCTATTCCAAGCTCGAAATCCCACCGAAGAGTGTGCTGGCTGATTTAAGGGACAAGATCAAATCGCTTCGCAAGAAGTTCTCCAGATTAGAAGATTTTATGGAATCGGCGGCCAAACTCCAAAGCCAGCTACTCGATCCTCTGGAGGATGTCCGGGAGAGCTACAAGACCCGCTTCCTGCAAGCCTATGAACAGGTGACAGGCAAGTGCGAGGCGGTGCGAGCAACGGTTAACGACCTGCCCAATTCGCCGGACTTTCAAGCCCTGGCACTTCTTGAAAAAATCGAGGGCCTGGGGGGGATCGACACAGCCGCACTGCTGCAGGATATTACCGCCTACTCCAAAGGGTTGTTTACCACAACGTTGGACCGCAACCGAGTAGACAGGGCGCTTCGAGAACGACCCATTCCTGAAGAGTGTCCGCTTCAGGTTGATGACGCCGAATGGCTCGTCAGGGAAGCAGAGCGGACCGAAGACCAGGCGAAGAGCCTCGTTCGGAACTCCGTAGTTTCGGCAGCTAAGGTGTTCCAGCAACCCGCCCTCCGGTCGCTCTTACAGCAAGGCCAGGCTGAACCGTTCATTGCCGAGGTCTTGGCCGCAAACGATGCAGAATCCCTTGCGAACCTTTTGGCGAAGCAGATTCCCTCGGACGGGAACGCCACCAAGTTACTGGCAAAATATCTCAAGAAAATTCAGATAAAGGTGCTCCGATTGGCGGAATTTCACCCATCAAAACTGACAGTGGAACGACAGGACATCGACACCATTGTAGGCGAGTTTCGTCAATTCTTGGAGAGAGCCTTTACTCAGGTCGAGCAAATGCAGTCGGTGATCGTGGAATTCAAACGGTGACAGTAACGGCATGCGCGTGGCGCTACAGGAAACTTAAACGTAGAAGATACCTCAATGGCAAGAAACATGACAAAGGCTTCCGGTCACACTCAATTGGGGCTCAGCTCCATTCCCCAGATGCCTGAAGGATACTATTCGGGGGACAGGCCCAACCCAAACCTACGAATGTTCGTAGAAGAGCACGCAACGCAGTATAATCCTGAAACCGATTCCTACGACATATCTCCTTTTAGCGAGCCTATTGAGACTACGAAGGCAACGGCCATCTATAATATGCACGTTTACTGGTCCAAAAAACCACATGATGCTGTATGCAAATACATTTCTCACTATACAGAATTGGGCGACTTGGTGCTGGATCCCTTCTGTGGATCAGGTGGAACGGCCCTTGCTGCACTAATCGAAGGCCGAAAGGCCATTGCAATTGATCGAAGTCCAGCCGCCACATTTATCACGAAGAATTACTGCACGCCAGTGAACCCGGATGTACTTCGGTTGGCTTTGCAGCAGCTCAAGCAGAAAATTGAGCAAGAGATCAACTGGCTTTACGAAACAGCCTGTGACCGATGCGGCGGACGAGCAATCACTGGCTATACAGTGTACTCTGAAGTTTTTCAATGCCCACGCTGTCTCAACAAAGTTCCACTGTTCGATTGTATCGAAGTTCAGACCGAAACAAAACAAGGCAAACACCCAAAAATACCTGTCTGCCCACATTGCCATCCAAAACATCGCGAAGCGATCAATACCGAACTGGAAAACCGCTTCGGCTCGATCCCGGTCTTAGTCACCTACCAGTGCCTTTCAGGATGTAAGCCTCGAAGGGGAAAGCGTCTCTACAACGACCAAGACAAACGGAAGCGAGAGTTTTTCGAACAATACGACCTGAGCAAGCTCCGGGAAATTGAGGGAAAACCAATTCCGCATTGGTATCCGCCACACAAAATGATGAATGTGACTGATGACTCACAGCCTTGGGGCGACAAATGGCGAGCGGGAACGAGCAACTTTCGGACGGTAGCCGAATTATTCACTAAGCGTAATCTCTGGGCCTTGGCGGCAATCAGAGCAGGTATCATAGCTGTGGCCGATGACCTGGTCAAAGATGCCTTGTTGTTCGGGCTCACTGGCATCGCGCTTAACTCAAGCAAGATGTACAAGGAAAGAGATAATGGCAGGGGGATATCAAGTGGGACGTACTACATGCCGCCAATCAGCCGAGAAATGGTCGTAACGAACGGCTTCTACTACAAAGTCGAACAGCAACTCATCCCCGCTTTTCGAGAACTTCAATCTTACGGTTCGCTCATTTTTTCGAGGGTTTTCAACATTTGGCAAAGATTTGAAATTACACAGTTTTTGAAAGCTGACGGTCCGTCTGCTCTTTGCTTGTTCGGCCCCGTGGACCCATCCGTGT
>Ga0137404_10000562_pt1 | contig 24326 bp, 10 predicted proteins | sample CZOMad2_1_16fung_FD_108285 | JGI IMG/M metagenome (GOLD analysis project Ga0137404, IMG submission 108285) | Vadose zone soil fungal communities from Angelo Coast Range Reserve, California, USA - CZOMad2_1_16fungal (Illumina Assembly) | ecosystem: Environmental > Terrestrial > Soil > Vadose... | reverse complement strand
TCGATGACGTCTCCCCCCCAGCCGTCGAAGGCGACGGTCAACTGCTCGACCGCTGCCGGGACACCATCCACCCCAGCCTGAGGGAAGGCTCCCTGGCTTGCTGTCGCTGCCAAGGCAGGAGATATGGGTATGAACCCGAGTTGTGGCCGCTGCGTGCACACAGAAGCGACCATGGCCCCTAAGAGGATCAAGAACAACACGATGCCCATCAGTCCTCTAGCTTGAAGTCTGCGGTGGTGAAGCATACTCCTCCCTTATGTCCGCGTGCGTGACAGTTCCCGACATCTGCCGATGGCGTCACGCCCCCTATTCCCAGTCCTGCTTCGCTGTTCAGATGCATGTGATGAGCTAGATCTAGGGCTCGATTCACGACTGCCACGTCAACCCTAACGTATTCTTGGCGATGGAGAGGTCGAGGCTCGCGTCGGAGTAGCGAGGATCGTCGACGTCATACCGAATGCTCGATCAAACCACACAACATTGGTACACCAGCGTGTGACGTCGCTGACCAATTCCTCCCCTGCCCCTCTTTGTCAAAGGGGGAAGCGCGAAGTGCCGGGGGATGGGATACTGCTGATCATGTGTGCGAATCTTGTGCGGTCTGATGTAGCAGGCTGCGGGAGAAACTCGCATATCCGATGCCATCAGCCAGCGATGTCACTAGAAGTCGGCTAAGCCTTTGGGATATGTAACGAAGATGGCGTGGGGCACTGTCGAGCGTCAGTCAGCGGGATGCAAGAGATTCACCGAAGCTGTTGTCCATCCAACAGCCTGGAAACAATATGCTGCTCCAGCAGCAGGACTGGTACCGAGTCGCCATCACCTCGCATGCTTCATCGCAGACAGTAAGGCATGGTGGCCCAGTATGACTGGCGTGAACCGTCGGAGGGCGGATGCATCTCGCCACATGTTTGGTTTTCCTGCTGTCTAAAGATGGCCACCATGGTCAGCACTGCGCAGCGCCCGGAGTGGTTGACAGCTCACCCTTTTAGGGACTTCCCGATCGGCTGCTGCCCTTCTGCCGGCCAATCCTGCACAGCCACTGCCTATAACTTCGATGACTCTAATCACAAATTTTCCCCCACCACCGCCACTTGACGGCCTCTGGTGGAGTTGGCATGGCCCTTGCCCTGGGAAGCTGGCAATTAATATCTTCCGGCACCACGAAGGCTGCAGAAGGGGAAGAGGTGAATGTGCTATGGAGGTTCTCTGGCTTGGTCATGCAGACTGTCACGACGTCAATAGGGCCGGCGCGAAGGCAGCGCACCTCAGCCGCTTGGCATCCCGCTATCGCATCCTACCTGGATTCTGCATCTCCGCTCAGGCATATTCTCAGTGGGCAGAGCTTATCGACAGTACTCGTCTAGCTTCACTCACCCCATCCAAACTGCTCGCTCTTGCCGACGCATTGGCGTCTGCCTACCGAGACTTGGGCGAAATATGCGGCGTTGCCGATCCCAGTGTCGCGGTGAGGTCGTCTGCTGTCGATGAGGATGGTGCTACCCTCTCCTTCGCCGGCCAGCACGAGACCTACCTGAACATCGCCGGAGCACACGCCGTAGCAGAGGCTGTTGTCCGGTGTTGGGGCTCGGTTCGAACGGAGCGGGCCCTGGCGTACCGCCAACGGCAGAGCTTATCTGTTGCAGAAGCCCGTGTCGCTGTGCTGGGGCAGCAGCTTGTTCCGGCAGACGCGTCAGCAGTGGTGTTCAGGGCCAACCCGGTGACCGGTAGCGACGAGGAGGTGATGATCGACGCCAGTTGGGGCCTGGGAGAGAGCCTCGTCAGCGGCACCGTGACTCCGGATACCTATATGGTGCGCAAATCAGACCTGGCCATCGACTGCCGTGACATTGCTGAAAAACGCCGCATGACCGTGCTAGCGCAACAAGGCACACACGAGGCGCCAGTTCCACGCACGCACCAGAAGGTCCCTAGCATAGACGAGACCCAGGTGATGGAGTTGGCTCGTCTCAGCATGGCATTGGAGACGGCTATGGGCTGGCCCGTGGATATCGAGTGTGCCTACCGAGGGCGAGACTTGTACCTGCTCCAATGCCGGCCGATTACCGAACTGAGTGCCCGGTGATCCTGACGGCGATGTTGGGCATGGGCACTTGCCCATCACATGCAGGCTGGACTATGCGCTGCCGTCGCATCAAGCTATGCTCGTACAGAAAGGAGCTATCACACAATGACCGCCGCTCCGCTCGCAACGAATTTCCCGATTCCACCGGAGGTTGAAGGCTTCTGGGCATGGGAAAAGGGACACTTTCCCCGTCCCGCCACGCCGTTGACCCAGGAGCTCTTGTACAGCGCCATTAGCGAAGGCTTCTCTGCGGCCATGGAGAGATGGGCTTGTCCTTCTGGTGCACAGTGTCGCGCCATTAACTATTATGGCTTCTTCACTATCAAACCCTTCGACCTGGGCGCTGAAACGAAGCAGGAGCGGGTCGCCCGCTATCAGGAAAAACTCGGCCAGGTATTGCCTCGCATGGGCGAACTGTGGGAACGGACATGGCTGCCAACCATCCTTCCCGGCCTCGAGAAGGCCCGCACCGCAGACTACACCACGTTGAGCAATGAGGCGCTGCTGCACACCTTGGACGAGATGCGGCGGGATTTTCTCGAACGCTGGACCATCCATGGCTGGATTAACTTCGTGACCATCTCTGCCAGCTGGTTCGCCGACTTCTACAACGACACGTTCGAGCCCGAAGACCCCACCGAGCCATATCTCTTGCTTCAGGGCTTTCCCACGCGCTCGCTGGCCGCAGGTCGTGGCTTGTGGAGGCTCAGTCGGATGATCAACGATACTCCTGCACTGAAGAGGGTGTTCGAGGCCCAGGACCCCGCCGAGTTGGTCTCGCACCTGGAGCAGTTGGAGGAGGGGCGCCATTTTCTGGGGGAGTTTCGAGCTTACCTGGACGAGTTTGGCTGGCGTAGTGATGCCTTCGAGCTGGCCGACCCAACCTGGCGGGAAGACCCTCGCATCCCGCTGAACACCCTCCAGGGTTATATCTCTCTCGGTGAGGAGGCCGATCCTGATGTTCGCTTCCAGGAAGCGATCCGAACCCGTGAACGGCTGCTGGCCCAGACACGGCAGCGGTTGGCCGGAGACCCGGAGAAGCTGGCTCGTTTCAACGAGCTGTACGAGATGGCCCGCCACAACCTGGTTCTGACTGAAAACCATAATTTCTTCATCGACCAGATGGGGGATTCTGTCCTGCGGCTTCCCCTCCTGGAGCTTGGCCGTCGCCTGGTACGCCGGGGGGCTTTAGCCGACCAGAACGACGTGTTTCTGCTCTACCTGGCTGAGATTCGCGCCGGTCTATCAGGAGCCAGCCAGCAGGCCTTGGCAGCCAAACGGAAGGCAGAAATGGACACCTGGTCGCAGATCATTCCGCCGCCAACAATCGGCGAACCACCGCCACCCAGCGACGACCCCTGGGAGGAGGCGATTCTGCGGAAAATGCTTGGCGTTCCAGTGGAGCCCAGCCGGGACCCCGATGTCATCACCGGCACTGGTGCCTCACCCGGCACTGTTCATGGTCGAGCGACGGTCGTCCACAACCTGTCCGAGGCCAGCAAAGTCCAATCCGGAGATATTCTCGTCTGCGAGATGACGATGCCCGCCTGGACGCCTCTCTTCTCCACCGCCAGCGCCGTGGTTTCTGATACCGGTGGCGTCCTCAGCCACTGCGCCATTGTTTCCCGAGAGTACCGCATCCCGTGTGTGGTTGGGACGGGTGTGGGGACATCCGTTCTCAAGGACGGCATGCTGTTGACGGTTGATGGCTCCCGAGGGGTTGTGCGTATTGCCGCACGAATCTAAAGGCAACATGAACTGCTACGCCACATCCGCAGGGCATTTATCTTTCGTAGAACCATAAGTGTTGTGAAAGGTGCCGCTGGGTTTCATGCTTGCTCCACTGCTTTGCACGGTGATCTTGGTATTCCTGGAGGCACCTGTTGCCCGCCTTGGCAGTGGCGCGGTATTATGCAGCGGCAGCATACCAACGCGGCTACGACCCCTGTGCGAGCCGATGCGTGACCGCGATGGCTCAGGCCCAGGGGTGACGTCGTGTCACGGCCGGGTCCGCGCATGATGGCCGTGGAAACGATCAATGGAGGGGCAAGCATGGCGCATCACGTCGGTCAACAGGCGGTCGTCATCGGCGGGAGCATGGCGGGACTCACGGCGGCGCGGGTGCTCGCCGATCACTTCAACGCCGTCACCGTCCTCGAACGGGACCACGTCGACGATCGGCCCTCGCTGCATCAATCGATCCCACAGGGCTCCCATCTCCATGGGCTGTTGTTGGGCGGACAGCAGGTTATGGCATCGCTGTATCCTGGTTTCATCAAGAAGTTAGAAACCCTGGGCGCTGAGCGCTGTCGAGCCGGCACGGGCGTCGTATTCTATCTCCCGACGGGCAAAGCGTTTTCGATGACGGGCACGGTGCAAGAGCCACGCGATCTGGGGTTTGATATCACCTGTCACAGTCGTGGGCTCCTCGAATACTGCGTGCGCCATTGCACCCTGCAGCAGGCCAACATCACGTTTGCAGGGGAGAGCACCGTGCACGGGCTGGTATACGCCGACGGGCGCGTCCGCGGTGTGCACTACACCCAGGCTGGCGAAACCCATTGCCTTGCCGCTGATTTCGTAGTCGACGCTGGCGGACGGCGATCGCAGACGCCTCGTTGGCTCACGACGCTCGGTGCCCAAGCCCCGGAGGTTACGACGATCGGGGTTGATATCGCCTATGCCAGCAGCAAGTTCCGTGTGCCGGAGACCTACGACGAGCCGGAGCGGCTGTTGGTGTTTATTGGCCCACCGCCGGATTTTCCCGATGGAGCCATTTTGGAGATCATCGAGGAGCGCACCTGGCACGTGACATTGATGGGCCGCTTCGGGAACTATCCCCCGCACGACGCCGTGGGCTTCTTGGCCTTTGCCAAGGCCTTGCATACTCCCAAGCTGCACAACCTCATTAAGGACGCGGAGCGGGTGGCGGACATCACTGCCTACCGGTTTCCCACCAGTCTGCGGCATCATTACGAACGGCTGACCACCGTTCCCGAAGGCTTGGTGGTCTTGGGGGATGCCATTAGCAGCGTTAATCCCTTCTATGGCCAGGGAATGAGCGCCGCCGCGCTGCAGGTCCAGGTGTTGCAGCAGGTCTTGTCGGAGAGAGCGGTTGGGGCACAGGGACTTGACGGCCTGGCAGGCGACTTTTTTCCGCAGGCGGCGGAGATCGTTGAGAGGCCATGGACCCTGGCGGCCATGCGGGATTTTGCGTATCCGGGGACGCGCGGGGAACGGCCGGCTGACCTGGAAGAACAGGCGCAGTATTTCGCCGCCCTGGATGCCCTCACCGCCGAAGACCTCGAGGTCCAGCGGCTGGTGACCGAAGTGCTCAATCTGGCCAAGCCGTTATCGGCCCTGCGGGAGGAGCCGTTGCGGGTTCGCGTGGAGGCATATAAGAGACCCCGCTAGGGAAGTCCGCTAGGGGTTGCACGCGAGGCTGGAGAAGGATGGCCCGGCGCCGGCGCGAGCGAACCAGGCACCGGACCGGTAGGTAAGGGGCTCTCTTCCACTTGTCGTGAGCCCCGTATGGACCCGGCTCTATAGCGCCTTAAAGGGAAAAATCCAATCTCTGGACAACACCGCCGCATGCGTGCCCCCCCGAAGGGCACAGGACGATGCAAAATCGCGTCCTCCGTCTCGCCGCAGAGCTCGGCACCCCGGTGACGGTTCGCAAGGTCCCCTCAGGCCTTCTCTTCTGGCGTTCGGCCGACGAAGATTTCCAACGAGTCCAAGAGGTTGCCGCACAGGTTCAATCCGCTCGGCAGCCGCAACAAGCGATCCGGCGCGGATAACACGGTGCATCGCGGCTTGGCGATGGGAGATCGCAGACGATGAGGCGAATCGTAGTGGTGGCAATCGTGTCGTCGGTCATGGTCCTGGGCGGGACCGTCGGGAGTACGTTGGCGCAAGACTGCCATGGCCGGCTGATCGTGATCGGCGCGAGCCCCTGGGAGGTAAGAGAGCGGTGTGGAGAGCCAGCCGCTATTGAGGACGTGATGAAATACATTCCGCAACGTGCTTATGACCCCACAAGCCAGACCCCTGTCTATATCCTCGTGCCGGTGCAGCAGAGCATCTGGACCTACAATTTTGGGTCGACACGCTTGCTGTATTATCTGACCTTTCAGGAGGGAAAATTGATCGACATCAAGACGGGTGACTATGGAGGATAAACTGCGCCGCAAAGACGGGGGGCTCTAGCCGCCACGGGCAAGTTTCACCCGGCACACCAATTCCCAACACTCGTATTCTTCTCGTATCGGCTGACCGAAAGCGACGTGGTCATGAGGGGCAACATTCCACCCCTCGGGAGCGCCGCTGGGAGCGCCAGCGGCGTGTAGGCGCTGGGGACCGAGAGGGCATGGGGGCCGCTCACAGATGCATGGTCATGAGCGCTTCCGCGTGGCGAGCGGCCCCACCACACTTCCCGACTCATGCGGACGTGACACCGAGCAGGCGATGGCGGATCGCGGCCGTGTTGGCCAAATCGATGGCAGTCCAGGCCAGGGCCAGGGCGCCATGCACGAGCGCCTGGTCGGCCGCGGGGGTGACGCAGTGGGCGGCAAACTCGGGCTGGTGGTTCGTGGCTGGCAGAGAGTCTATGCCGATCATGGGATGGATGGACGGCAGGGCGAGCGACACGTTGCCCATATCGGTCGAACCACCGGGACGTGATGGTGCCGTGGGATCTGGGAAGACGCGCCCAAGGGCCTCAGCATTGCGACGATACGCCGCCGCGATATCAGGATCGTGGCGCAACTGGGCATAGGGGTGACGCTGCCCACCAATGTCTAAGGTGGCGCCAGTTGCGACTGCCCCAGCCTCGAAGCACCGCAGCACCTTCGTGCGGATCGCCTCCAGGTCGTCTACCGTCTGGGCGCGTACGGCATACTTGGCGGCCGTGTGGGCAGGGATGATGTTGGGGGCGTCTCCTCCCTTGGTAATAATGCCATGGATCCGATCGGTGGCACGAATGTGCTGGCGCAGCAGGCCAAGAGCCACCTGGGCGATCGTCAAGGCATCCGCGGCGTTAATCCCACGCTCAGGGAAGGCGGCGGCGTGGGCCTCTTTGCCGGTGTAGCGGACTTCGAAGTAGGAATTGGCTAGCGACACAGGGGTGACGTTGTCCGTTGGGCTCGGATGCACCATCATCGCGGCATGCATACCAGCAAACGCCCCACGTTCGAGCAACAAGATCTTGCCGCCACCGCCCACCTCTTCGGCCGGCGTGCCGATGACGTGCACGGTCAGGCCCAGGTCATCGGCCACCTCCGCCGCCGCGATGCCAGCGCCTGCGGCCATAGCGGCGATGATGTTGTGCCCACAGGCGTGCCCGATCCCGGGAAGGCAGTCATACTCGGCACAGATGGCCAGGTGCAGCGGACCGCTACCAGCGCGTGCCATGAAGGCGGTAGAGAGATCGCAGATGCCGGGGGTGACGGCAAAGCCCGCGTCCGTCAGGGTCTCGGCAAGCCAGGTCGAGGCACGTTCTTCCTCAAAGCCGATCTCTGGGTGGGCATGAATGCGGTGACTCAAGGCGATCAGGCGGGGGCGCACCGCATCCAAGCGTGCGTGTGCGGCGGTTTTTGGCTCCATGGTCGTGCTCCTCTTCGTTGTTCATCCTTCCAGAATGGCTACCACTACATCCGCAACGGCTGGGCTGATCCCATGCTGGGCATTGTACTGCGGATTTCCGCCAGATCCTACATCAGTTGCAGGCCAGGGGTAGAGGGTTCAGTCCTTCGCAGCCACGTGAGCCTGAGCCGTTGACATCCGGTCATCAAGCATACGCCACCACTATCTGTAGCCAAGGCGACCACCCCCCGCTGTCAGACAGGCCCACCGGCATGCAGCTTTTAACGGAATCTGCCGCCAGACGGATATGGTATCTCCCTGGAGGTTGCCGTGGTCGGAAGGGGTCGAAGGTATCCAACTTTGGGAAGAGAGGAGTCGCTTGTGGGTGATGGCGACGCTACTGCGGGTTTGGCTGCAACCTGATCAACGCCTCTTGGGCCGCCTTTCTGACGTCTTCGTTTTCATCGCGTAAGGCCAGTTGCAGCCCTTGAATTGCCTGCTCCCCACCGATCTCCGCCAAGGCTTCAACGGCGGTCTCGCGGATCCATGGCGCCCTATCCTGGAGGGCCTGCCTCAGCGCCATGATAGCCTGCTCCCCCCCCGTCGTCGCCAGGCCAACCAGTGCCAGCGCGCGCGTCTCATCATCTTCAGCTTTGAGCAGCTCACCTACTGAGGGATCAGAGCCCTGCTCCGCCAGTTGAGGAGCTTGATCGCCTTGGAGATTGGGTGCCGGCCTAGGAGTCGGGGTCGGTGCCGCGACACGACTAGGGCTGGGAGATGGACGTCCGGGGCTAGGGCCGTCGTTTTTCGATGGAAAGACAAAAACCTTGGCCAATCGGGGCTGTCCTCCAGAAGAATCATAGAAAAACGCCCAACTGGCAGGTGCAAGAGCTTTCTTTAAAGCTTCCTCCCAGGGTCTGCCATCGATTTCCAGAGAGCGTGACTCGTCCAGCGGACCGGCAACAATGAGCTCGAAGTTAAGCTGTTTTGCCAACCCCTCGAGCAGCCGCCGCTGGGAGACGTTTCTCGCTTTCAGCGTCAGCATGTCTCCCTCGGCTCGGATGATCAATTCCGCGGGCTTCCCTCCGCCTGGACCGGCTGCAGCCGTGTGCGAGAGAACAAGAAGCCCGAACACGAGGAAATAGCCCATAACGTGGGTCATCTCTTACTCTCCCTCATTCCGAGCAGATAACGCCCCCAACTGCCTTGCCTGTCGAAACCAACGCCGCCTCGTCTTGGGTTCTTGAGTCGACTGCTTTCTTTATGATGATGATATTGTAGCATGTCATAAAGGAAGATGCGCTTATCTGCAGCTTGAGCTGTGATCCCGCCTTCCTCGAACAACCTGGCAAGCTGCTGGCCCCCTGTGGAGGTCTGGAGCGCACTATCAAGCCAAAGGGCGCTCTGCGGCCTACAATTCGATGTGAAAGCGCTCCAGCACGATGCCTGTCGACTTCTCCCATAAGACGAGCGTTTTCTTGTGTTCGATGATGGCTCTCAGCTCATCGCGCTGCGCCCAGTGCAAATTTTTCTGGGCTTCAATAACGTCTGTTACCGAGGCGACACCCAATTCGAGTCCTTCTTGGGCCATGGCGAGTTTGCGCTCCGTCAAGTCTCGTAGCGCTCTGGCGCCTTCGATCGCCCTTAAGCTATTGTCGATGCCTCTGGCCACCCTCTCGACCTCCAGCGCGATCTTTTGCTCCAACGACTGTACGAGAAGCTTTGACTTTTCTACCTCCAGCCTAGATTTTGCCACCTCGCTTCTCGCCAGTTGATTGCCAAGGGGGATTTGCACGCTCAACCCTACTTTGTAAGAAAGGAAGTCTCCTGAGACTAATTTCCCCAGGGCAGCGCCATACCCTCCTTCGTAGGAGGTAGTGCCCTGCCTATCCGGCAGGAGACTCGATACCGGCACACCCCCCACTGTAGTCGTGGTGAACAGATTGGGGGTGGGAGAGCCGCTCAAGCCGCTCAGGCCAATGCTACCGATGAAGTTTAGTTCTGGCATCTGCTGGTTTCTGGCAAAGCGTTCCCCCAACACCCTATTTTCTTGATCAAGCCTTGCCTGAAAAAGCTCGGGACGCTTCGCCAGAGCGCTCTTCAGACCCTCTTCGATGGAGACCATATTGGGGTCTATGAGAGGGGCATCAGCGGGCACAAGCGTATATTCGGCGGGCGCCACGACCTTATCGAGATTGAGAAGAGCTTTGAGACGCGCTTGGGCGTCCTCGCAGGCATTCTCTCCAGCGACAAGGTCGATCTCGCGCTCGAGCACAGCCGTTTTGGCCTGAAGAAGAGTGATGGCGGGTAAACGCCCTTTGGATACCATCTCGGCGGTCCGCCTTTGAAGATGCTGAGCTACCTCCAGGGAGTGACGCCTGGTCGCCAAATCGTTCGCTACCAATACGAGATCCCAATAGGTCTGCTGCACGTCGACGACTAGATTCATGACCGTCGCCTTGAGTTGATATTTTGAGATCTCCATATTGTTCTGGGCCACGGTGATACGTACCCCGTTGAAGCCAATGCCGAAATTTTTCAGCAAGGGGTGAGTCAAGGTTAGGGCGAGCTCCGCGGTATACTGTGGATCGTAGAGCTGGAACACCGAGTTGGTCTCGAAACGCTTGTTCCTGAAATCTAGAGAAACGACGCCACCGGTGATGCTACGCATCGATATCCCGGTGTTGAGATCGAGGTTTTCGGTTTTGAGCACTTGAGCTCCCGCTAACACGGAGCCCGCGACCCTCAGGGACCGATCGGTGCTGGCCTCAAAGCCCATCCTTGGGGAGAAAAAGGCCCCAGCCTCCCGCCGCACCTCCTCCTCCCGGATCAGCGGACTCAGGCGTTCGACTTTGATGTCCATATTGTTCTGCAGTGCCAGAATGACGCTTTGCACGAGAGAGATCGGCAATAAGTTGGCTGCGGCCCCCGACCCGGTTCTGGCCAACGCGGCATGGACGGGTGTTAGCGCCGAGAGCCATGGGTACATGACCGCGCTTGCCGCGAAGAAGGCAATGATCCAACGGGTACTGGACACACGGATGGTTTTGCACATGGTTACCCTCCACATCGAAGATCATGGGCACGAACTACTCTTGCTGCCTCGTGCCATAGACTGTCAGGACACGAGGTTTGTTCGATCTGTCGTGCCAACCTGCGCTGCTGGGGTCGTGCTGGCGACGATGTGATCGGAAGGGCACGTTTTGTCCGAGGGAATTCTGACTTACACCGCAATTTTGATCTTTATTGACAAATTTTATATTTTTTATTAGATTAGTACCCTTGAAATAAAAATATTTGCCGTAAATTTCTAAGGTAATCGTAGGTTGCCTCTGCTGTACTAGTCCCTCTTTAGGTCTTTCTGCCAAAGATCGGTTCGTCGCACTGGTGATAACTTGTGTACTGCTGAAAGCGGGTTGAAGACCAAGAGTGTTACCAGGCGAACGAGGGCGAGGTTTGGTCTTTTCCGTTGTCAATTTAGGTCGGTTCATCCTACACATTGGACTGCCTGGGCTCGGCGATAGAGGTCCGGCATCGAGTTCTCTCTCGGATTTCAGGTGAGAGTCGACCGGAAGAAAGCCGTCGTATGCCTGGCTCTGTATGGGCATTGCGCAGTTTGAGCCCACTCTTTGTGTTGTCACCGATGACAGTAATCTGAACGGCAGGGAGCCAACGGGGGCGCAGGGCGAGCGTAGACAATCGAACACGGTTGATCCTGTCAGAGTAAAGGCTGAAGTGCGTGCTGGGTGAATTTCCATGGGATAGTCCGGCGATCGACGCTGCGTTAGGGGATGCGCATCCCTGATTACTCACCACGCATCACGCGGAAACACGATGTCCGAATTATCGAGCACAGAACAAGCGAGGAGTCATACAATGCCAAGTTTTCACATTATCGCTCTTACGCTACCAGGCCAGTCCGACCCAGCGGTCGCCATCGCTGCGACACGAGCCGGTGGATGGGGAGTTCTAGATCTGGAATATATCAAGGACAAGGATTTGGCCGTTGACTCAATAAAGCAACTTTGTCGTTATGCGAAAGGCGAGTGTGGGATCAAGCTCGATGGCTCCGACACCAAGTTCTGCCATGAGGTCATCACTGATGTACCCGGAGAGCTTCAGGTCGTCATCTTAACGTTCAGCGCTGAACAGAAGCTGCGGAAGCAGGTAGCGCTTCTGCATCGTCGCAAGCTCAAAGTCTTGTTGGAAACCACCTCTTGGCAGCAGGCCAAGGTTGGGCAATCGATCGGAGTGGACGGCATCATCGCCAAGGGACATGAGGCGGGTGGACGGGTAGGAGAGGAAACGACCTTCATCTTGCTCCAGAACCTCCTCGAGCATCGCCCCTTGCCGGTCTTCGCCCATGGAGGGGTAGGGCTGCATACCGTGGGAGCGTGCTACGCCGCGGGGGCGGCAGGCGTGGTCCTGGACTGGCAACTGGCGCTGAGCAAAGAATCTGCGCTGCCGGAAGCGGTCAAAGCCAGGCTGGCCCTCGTGGATGGCAGCGAGACCATCTGTTTAGGGAACGCTCTCGGCGACAGCTACAGAGTCTATGCGCGCCCCGGTCTTCCCGTGGTATCTCGAGCGCAGCAAGCCGAGCGCGAGCTGGCAGAGGACAAGAGTCTGCAGACGCAGGATGTGCTCGCCCGCTGGCGTGAGAGGATTCGTCGCGACGTTGGGTGTGATGCCGTCGATGAGCACCTATTCCTGATGAGCCAGGACGCCGCCTTTGCGGCGCCGCTGGCCAAGAAATTTGTGACCACTGGGGGTATTGTACAGGGCATCCGGCACGCGATCGATTCCCACTGCCAGGCTGCACAACGGTTGCGCCCCTTAGACGAAGACTCTTCCTTAGCCCAGTCCCACGGCACCCGATACCCGATCATCCAGGGGGCCATGACCCGCGTCAGCGACAATGCCGAATTTGCCCGAGCGGTGGCCGATGGGGGCGCCTTGCCCTTTCTCGCCCTGGCGCTGATGCGCAAGGCGGACGTGGAGTCCCTTCTGGCGGAGACGCGCGCGCTCCTCGGCGACAAGCCCTGGGGCGTTGGCATTCTGGGTTTTGTTCCTCTGGAGTTGCGACAGGAACAAATGGAAGCGATTCGCGCTTACCGCCCACCGTTTGCCTTGATTGCCGGAGGGCGCCCGGACCAGGCAAGAGCGCTTGAGAAGGATGGTATTGTCACCTATTTGCACGTCCCTTCGCCAAAGCTCTTGGAGATGTTCCTGCAGGATGGGGCGACTCGATTTGTCTTTGAAGGGAGAGAATGCGGCGGACACGTGGGGCCGCGCACCAGCTTTGTGCTGTGGGAGCAGATGAGTGAGGAGATCATAAGATTTCTCGCCTCGAAAAGCAGGGCGGAGGCGACCGCGTACCATGTGCTCTTCGCCGGGGGTGTCCACCATGCGCTCTCAGCCTCTATGGTCGCCGCCATTGCTGCGCCTTTGGCAGAGCTCGGGGTATGCATTGGGATCTCCATGGGCACCGGCTATATCTTCACCACAGAGGCGGTGTCGACGGGGGCCATTGTCCCGGCCTTCCAGGAGGCAGCGCTCAAGTCCCAGGCGACGGTATTGTTCGAAACGGGCCCTGGCCACGCTATCCGTTGTGCCGATACCCCATATCGAGAGCTATTCAACCAGGAGAAACGGCGTCTGTACGCGGAGGGCAAGCCTTTTGAAGAAGTCCGGGTCACATTGGAGTTCATGAACTTAGGCCGTCTGCGCATCGCCTCTAAGGGCATCGCCCAAAACCCCGAATATCGCAAGAATCCCCAGGCGCCAAGATTCGTCGCTGTCAACGAAGAGGATCAAAATCGCCAAGGCATGTACATGATTGGCCAGGTAGCAGGTCTACGCCACGAGGTTTGCACCATTGAAGAGCTGCACCAAAGCGTGACGATCGAGGCCACCAGACGAGCTGAAAGGCTAGATGCCCTGCAAGCTCAAGAAATTTGTGCTGAGGACACGCGTCCGCCCTCTGACATTGCTATCATTGGTATGGCTTGTCTGCTCCCCAAGGCCCCCAATCTCCAAGCATACTGGGAAAATATCCTCAATAAAGTCGATGCTATGACTGAAATCCCCAAAGATCGATGGGACTGGGAATTATACTATGACACCGATAGGCTAGCCAGGGACAAAATCTATTCAAAGTGGGGGGGATTCCTTGACGAGGTGCACTTTGACCCCATTTTGTATGGCATCCCTCCGAACTCCCTGCGCTCCATTGAGCCGCTTCATCTGCTTACCCTTGAGGTGGTGCGGGCAGCGCTTAAGGACGCCGGTTACCTAGACCGTGCCTTCCCCAGAGAGCGGACGTCGGTGATTCTCGGTGCCGGTGGCGGCGCCGACTTAGGCGGGCGTTACGGGTTTCGCTCGATGCTGCCGTACTTTCTCCATAGCACAACGAATGGCTCTGGAGACCGGGAGAAGATCGTCCAAGAGCTGAGCGAAGTGCTTCCAGAATGGACTGAAGACTCATTCGCGGGCATCCTGACGAATGTCGCAGCTGGGCGGGTGGCCAATCGTTTTGACTTGGGCGGTCGAAACTTCACGGTGGATGCGGCGTGTGCTGCCTCGTTGGCTGCTGTCGATCTGGCGGTACGGGAACTGGAAGAGGGCAGCAGCGATATGGTCGTAGTCGGCGGTGCCGATACCATGCAGAACCCTTTCGCTTACCTCTGCTTCAGTAAGACCCACGCCCTGTCTCCCCGAGGACGTTGCCACACATTCGATGATAGCTCCGATGGCATCGCCATCAGCGAGGGCATTGCCATGATCATTCTCAAGCGCCTGGCCGACGCTGAGCGAGACGGTGACCGCATTTATGCGGTGATCAAAGGCGTTGGTGGCTCCAGCGATGGCAAGGACAAAGGCCTGACAGCACCACGCCCAGAGGGGCAGATGCGGGCCCTGACGCGGGCCTACGCCAAGGCGCATGTGTCTCCAGCCACCGTAGAGATCATCGAAGCGCATGGCACGGGGACCGCCGTTGGAGATCAGGCTGAGGTCGCCTCCTTGAGCCGGGTGTTCAGCGCAGCTGGGGCGGCACGCCAGAGCTGTGGGATCGGGTCCGTCAAGTCGATGATCGGGCATACCAAGTGTACCGCCGGCGTCGCCAGCGTGATCAAAATTGCCCTGGCGCTGCACTATAAGGTGCTTCCCCCCACCATTAACGTCGAGAAGCCCAACACGCGGGTGAACTTCCCCGTCACCCCTTTCTATGTGAACACAGAGGCTCGTCCTTGGATCAAAAAGCAGGTGGATGTTCCCCGTAGGGCTGGGGTCAGCGCCTTCGGCTTCGGCGGTACCAATTTCCACGCGGTTCTTGAAGAGTACACCGGTGATTACCAGAAGGAGTCCACAAGGCATGCCTCCAATCGCTGGCCTAGCGAGCTTTTCCTATGGAGCGCACGGTCACGCCAGGCACTTGTCGAAGCCATCACTCCCCTTGAAAAGGCCCTCGCCTCTGCAACCGCCGAGGTTGAGTTGTCTCACCTGGCCTATACTGCGTATGGGTTGTACAGACAACAACTGCCGGGCGAAGGCCCCCACCTCCGCCTCGCCATCGTGGCCACGTCTGTGGCGGATCTACGGGAAAAATTGGCCCGCGCTCGGGAGGCGTTGAGCAACCCCGATAGCCCTCAAATCGTAGACCCTCGGGGTATGTATTGCACGGCACAACCGATGGCGCAGGAAGGCAAGGTGACTTTCCTCTTTCCAGGACAGGGCTCGCAACAGCTCAACATGTTGAAGGACCTGGCGCTCCAATTCCCCACCATGCGCGCCAACCTTGAGCAGGCCAATGGCGCGCTGCAAGATGTCCTTGATCGCCCGTTGAGTAGCTTCATCTTTCCGCCTCCAACCTTCACTAAGGATGAAGAGGGCGCGGCGAGAGAAGCGCTGACTGACACACGGATCGCTCAACCAGCGCTTGGCGCAATCGAAGGTGGCCTTTTCCACTTGTTACGCTCGCTTGGGGTGCAGCCAGATTTTGTGGCGGGCCACAGCTACGGCGAATATGTCGCTCTCTATGCCGCTGGGGTGCTAAACGTTGTGGATTTCACGCGCCTCTCCGAGGCCCGCGGCCGCTTCATCGTTGATGGTGTTGGTGAAGAGCCCGGCGCCATGGCGGCGGTCGAGTGCAACGCAGCAACCGTTGAGGAATTCATCGGCGATATCACAGGCGTGGGGATTGCCAACCTCAACTCACCCAGCCAGACGATCATCTCAGGGGGACGTGCCGCGGTTGAAGCGGCCGTGGCAAAGCTCAGCGCTCAGGGAAAGCGCGCCAGGCAGATCCCCGTCGCCTGCGCCTTCCACTCACCGCTGATGGTGCCGGCGCAGAAGCCACTGGCGGAGTTCCTCTCGTCCCTGAAGCTGAGCACGCCTCAGGTCCCGATCTTCTCGAATACCACGGCTGCGCCGTATCCCAAAACGCCGAAAGCCATTGCCCATCTGTTGGTCGAACACCTGGTGCAGCCGGTGAAGTTCATGCCGCAGGTGGAGGCACTCTATGAGGCTGGAGCTCGCATCTTTATCGAAGTAGGGCCTGGGGCTGTGCTGACCAATCGAGTCGGTGAAATCCTCGCCGATCGGCCTCATGTGCGGGTGGCGTCGGATCAGCCTGGCCGGTCAGGCTTGATTCAGCTTCAGCATCTGTTGGGACAGCTGGCAGCGCATGGCGTTCCTGTGCGATTAGATGGTCTATTTTCCGGTAGAGAAGTAGAGAAACTCGACCCCACCGCCTTGCCCAGAGACATCAACAGCAGAGCGCACTCGCCTATCACCTGGGTGGTGAACGGAACGAGAGCGAAACCTTTGGCTGAGATAGTGGCTCCCAAGCCCATGCCCAAATATGAACCAGCAGCGGTTCCTGTTGAATCTCAGCCCAGCCTCTCGGTTGCCAACGCGCAACCCAAACGCATCGCCCCAAGGCGCATCGTCGGGGCATCTGCTCCTCAGGTTGCAGCCGCGAGGACAGAGATGTCGGTGCCGGCCTCAGAGGAGGTCTCGCCAACCAGGGAGCCAACAGCCGAAGGATCCAGGCTTGAGCCCGAACGCACGGCCATATCCCCGTCACCGATCTCGCCCCCGCCAGTCCTCCCCCTTTCTCAATCAGCAGCCAGACGAGGACAACCCCCCTTTACAACCCCACTTGCGTCCCAAAATGATGTCGCTCAGGTGATGAATGGGTTCCAGGATCTCATGCGGCAGTTCTTAGATACCCAGAAAAGCGTCATGCAGACCTTCCTGCAGAGCTATGCAGACGAGCCGGCGCCAGTCGCGGCGCAACAACTGATCTTGCCACCCCAACCACGCATGAGCACACCTGATCAGCCGCTGCCGAGTATGCCACCACCTGAGGCGGTTGTTGCAGACAAGGCTCAGGCAATAACCTTGGCTCCATTCCAGAGTGTTCCGGTCCCCCAAGGTGGAATTCTCTCGCCTCAGGTAGTGGTCTCTGAGCGCGTTCCGCTGGAGTGGGAGTCACGGATCGAACTCTCTGCACGTGAAGAGTCTGCCATTTCTTCCCTCGTGCCGGTAGCTGGCGCCTCCCTGCCCGTGGGGTCGGACATCCCCGACAGGGAGGAATTAACGGCTCGGCTCGTGGCTATTGTCAGCGAACGGACGGGTTACCCATCAGAAATGCTTGATTTGGACCTAGATCTGGAGGCAGACCTCGGGATCGATTCCATTAAGCGCATCGAAATTCTAGGGAACTACCAGAAGTCCTTTGACTTCACGGCCGACGCGGACATCGCTGTCATCATGGAGGAACTGGCCAAGATCAAGACCCTTAGAGGCGTCATCGAGTGGGTAGATACGCGTCTACGTGGCATGGTCGCAGGTCAGTCAGGCGACTTGGGAATCCGGGACAGGAGCCCTGAGCATCTGGACGCCGATGTCTGGGGAGAGATCGAGCCTCTCATGCTGCCGGAGGTCTCCGCCGAACTGGAAGCCTCCGCCCCAGCGAACGCCGCCGAGGCAGTGCAGCGGTATACGCTCACGTCTGCTGAACAGCCTTTATTGGAAGAAAGCGACCTGAAGGGGCTCGCCGTAGGACGAGTGGTGGTCTTGACTGATGACGAACAGGGTGTCGCACAGAGCATGGCTAAAGCTCTTCAGCAGCAAGGTCAGGCTGCCGCGCTGGTGCGGATGGGTGAACATACTGAGGTGCTCGCTCCGGGTCAGTATCGGGCCGACCTCACCACACCTGCGACGGTGCGAGAGTTACTGGATCTGATCCGCCAGCAGCAAGGACCTGTGGGCGGCCTCATCCATCTTCTTCCACGGCGAGATGGCCACGGCCTCGATCCTATCGAACACACCGACGCATACGATTGTGCCCAGATGGAAGTCAAGAGTCTGTTCAATCTAGCGAAGGAGTCAAGCAAAGACCTCAAAGAAGCAGCGCAGCATGGGGGCGCATGTGTGCTGGCCGTCACCGCCATGGGAGGAGCGTTTGGCAGCGTGAGCGCGGACGATGGGCCGGCATTCTTCCCAGGCCACGGCGGTGTGGCGGGATTCGTCAAGACGGTGGCGCGGGAATGGCCAGCCGTACGGGCGAAAGTCATCGACACTGACTTACTGGCGTCACCCCGTGATGTCACGACGAAGGTTCTGCGGGAGATGCTCGCTGGGGATGGGGAGGTCGAGGTTGGTTATCAAGGCTCACGGCGCCTTGTGCTGCGACCGACGCTGAGTCCACTAGATCGGGAGGACACTCCGGCGCTGACGATAGACTCGGCGTGGGTGATTCTGGTCACCGGCGGAGCCCGAGGGATTACTGCTGACGTCGCCCGTGAGCTTGCCGAGCGATACCAGCCGACACTCCTGCTCGTCGGCCGTACGCCTCTGCCGCCGTCAGAAGAAGCGCCCGCCACGCGGGGGCTCGACTCGCCGCGGGATCTGAAGGCAGCCATCATGGAGGAGATGCGTGACATGGGCGAGGCGATTATCCCGGCTAGGGTCGAGGCCGCCTACACCCAACTGCTCAAAGAGCGTGAGATCCGCAACAACCTGAGCGCGATGCAGGGCGCAGGCGCCAAAGTGAGCTACTACCAGGTCGATGTCTGCGATGAACGAGCCTTTGGCGACCTGATCGATGCCATCTATCACGACCATGGTCGGCTCGATGGTGTCATCCACGGCGCAGGGATCATCGAGGACAAGTTCATCGAGGATAAGACTCTGGACTCTTTCGAACGGGTGTTCGACACCAAGGTGCGCAGCGCTTTTCTCTTGAGTCGTAAGCTCAAGCTGAATGAGCTGTCGTTCCTGGTCTTCTTCTCTTCGATATCCGGACGGTTCGGGAACCGTGGCCAGTGCGACTACGCTGCCGCCAATGAAGTCCTGAACAAGCTGGCCCTCGCTCTAGATCGACAATGCCCCGGTCGGGTGGTGTCCATCAACTGGGACCCATGGGAGAGCGGCATGGTGTCGCCAGAGCTCCGGAAGCAGTTCGCCCAACATGGCGTGGTCATCGTCCCACGAACCGTGGGGCGCAAGAGTATGGATCAGGAGCTGCGTTGGGGACGAAAAGGGGAGGTCGAAGTCCTGCTCGGGGGTATAGAGGCTGGACGACTACCAACGCCGCCAGCCCCTAATACTACGCCTTCGGCTGCGAACGGGGGTTTCCCACTCATCAGCACTGGTGCAAGCCTGTCACGACTGGCAGACGGCTCAGTTGAGATTCTTCGGACCCTAGACCCAGCTCACGACCTTTATTTGAATGATCATCGACTTGATGGAAAGCCTGTTTTTCCCATGGCGATGGCCTTGGAGTTGATGGCAGAGGCCGCCGCTGCGGGCTGGCCTGACCTACACGTAGTCGAAATGAAGGACCTACGGCTCCTCCGAGGGTTGGTTCTCGATAACGGTTCTGGGCCGGTTCGGGTGTTGGCCAAGCCTTCAGGCTCGCCTGCACGTGATGGGCTGGAAGTCGAAGTCAGCATTGCCGGGGTTGCAGCTCAGGCTCCGCTTCATTACAAGGCCATCGCCCTGATGGGGCCTAGGCTTCCATCATCTCCTGGCCGCGATGACTTTGCCCTCAACGACGTCGTGTCTCTGCCGTTTTCTCTGGAAGAAATGTACCGGCAATGGCTTTTTCACGGACCACTCATGGCGGGGATCCGCGAGATCAAAGGGATTGGGACCAATGGGATTGCAGGAGACCTGATGCCTTCCGCTCCTGAGAGGTGTCTCGGAAGAAACGCACAAGGCGCCTGGGTTATCGACCCGGTCGTCTTAGATAGTGCGCTGCAGCTGATCATCGTCTGGACCAGAATGCAGTGGGATATGACACCCCTGCCCTCCCGTATGCGATCCTACAAACGATTCGGAGCCCTCTCGGGACAACGAATCAATTGTCAAATGCGGATCAAACCTGATGCTGCAAGGCACATCGTTCATTGCTACATCGCGTTCTATGGAGATGATGGACAGCTGCTGGGGCTGGTCGAAGATGCAGAAGGCGTGTGCAGTAAAGCCCTGAACCGCTTAGCACACATGAAGGACAACCCCGAGTCGAGGTATGCGCATGAGCTCCCCTGAAGCGCAAGGACACTCCAATGACATCGCGGTCCGAGGGGATGTGGCCATCATCGGCATGGCATGCGTCTTCCCAGGCGCTCCGGATCTCGAGACCTTCTGGCACAATATCGTCAATAAAGTCGATGCCATCACCGATGTTCCTCCTGAGCGATGGGACCCTGAAATCTTCTTCGACCCCAAGTCTTTCGCCAATGATCGGGTGTACTCCAAGCGCGGCGGGTATTTAACATATTCTGTCCAGTTCAACCCCTCCGATGTCGGAGTGATACCGATCACTGTCATTCACGGCGAACCAGAGCAGTTTTTGGCACTGATGGTAGCCCGTCAGGCCTTGGCTGATGCGGGGTATCTCGATCGCCCAATGAATCGAGATCGTACGCAGGTCATCATGGGCCGGGGCAATTACTTGAACCGTGGAATTTTGACCATGATGCAGCACGTCAGGGGTGCAGAGGATGCGCTGCGGATCATTCAACGCTTCCGCCCTGAGTTTACCGAGGAGGAGTTGCGGGCGATTAAGGAAGAGCTCAAAGCAAATCTACCTATTTTCAATGCCGATACTGCACCGACTCTCATCCCCAATCTTACCACAGGACGCATTGCCAATCGCCTGGATTTGATGGGGACCAATTTCACGGTGGATGCTGCATGCGCCTCCTCTTTGGTCGCTGCCGAGATTGGGGTGCGGGACCTTCTGACCAGAAAATGCGATCTGGTCCTGGTAGGCGGTATCTACGTCTCCACCGATGTAGGATTTCAGTCCATCTTCTGCCAGCTTCATGCGTTGTCGCACCAGTCACAGATTCGACCCTTCGACAAGGACGCTGACGGTCTCCTCCTAGGGGAGGGGGCGGGTTGTATGGTGCTGAAGCGTCTGGAGGACACTGAACGAGACGGCGACCGCATCTATGCCGTGATCAAAGGCGTGGGAACCTCCAGCGATGGACGAGCGTTGGGTGTGCTTGCGCCGCGAGTAGAAGGGGAGGAACTGGCCCTGCGCCGGGCCTATGCCATGGCGGGGATTTCCCCAAACACGGTGGAACTCATCGAGGCGCATGGGACGGCAACAATCGCAGGAGACCTGGCCGAGGTGCAGGCCATGACCCGGGTGTTTGGCCACCGGGATGGCCCGCTGGCGTGGTGTGCGTTAGGGTCCATCAAGTCCATGATCGGTCACCTCATGCCGGCAGCCGGCATCGCCGGGCTGATCAAAACCGCCCTGGCACTGTATCACAAGACGCTCCCGCCCACCCTGAACTACGAAACACCCAATCCGCGACTAGAGCTGGAGAAAACGCCTTTCTACATTAATACTGAAACGCGGCCATGGATCCGTGGGTTGAATCAGCCGCCTCGACGAGCTGGTGTGAATGCCTTCGGATTCGGGGGCATCAACGCCGATGTTATCTTGGAGGAGTATCGCCACACCGAGGAGGCCGACCTTCCCAGCCATCTGCTCCACTGGGAGACCGAAGTCTGCATCGTTCAGGGCAATACCCGACAGGAACTCACTGCGCAAATGCTGCGCATCCAGCAATACCTGCAAGGCGCCCTGCAGATCTCCCTGAAGGATTTGGCCTACACCCTGAACATGGAGCTGAACCAACCTTACCGTGTGGCGATCGTGGCGTCCTCTTTAGAGGACCTCGGGAAGAAGCTCGAGCGCGCGCTCCAGCGTTTGTCGGACCGCCAGCGTCAGCAGATTAAGGAGCGCGAGGGTATCTACTTCTTTGAGGAGCCGCTGAGCCAAGAAGGAAGACTCGCCTTCCTGTTTCCAGGCGTCGGCGCGGCGTACGTCAACATGCTGTCCGATTTGTGCCTGCATTTCCCAGAGGTCAGGAGCTGCTTTGATCTGGCGGATCAGCTCTTTACTCCTCGTAAACAGCCGTCTCGGTTACCCAGCCAGATCATCTACCCACCTCCTGATCCTTCTGAACAAGAGCGTTCGCAGACGCAGCAGCGGCTCTGGCAAGAGGACGGGGTCTTAGAGGCGATCCATGCCGCTGATGGGGCACTCTTTGGGCTCTTGAAACGTCTCGGTGTTCGCCCTGATATGGTGGTAGGCCACAGCTTTGGCGACATCTTCTCACTGTTGCTGGCGGCATCTCCAGATGCACGCAGAGAAGTCATTATAGATGCCATGGTCGCCCTGGAGCAAAGCGTCCACAGCACTGTACACACATATGAACAGCTGCGCTCCGAGGGAAAGATCCCACAAAATATCGCCTTGGTAAACGTGGGAGCGGACTCGTCCACCGTATCCAACCTCTTCGAGGCCATCGATGGCCGCCTGCACATTTCGATGGATAACTGTCCTCATCAAGTGGTGGTCGTTGGCGAAAAGGGGGCTGTCGCACAGTTGACTGCATTACTGAAAGGGAAGGGTATCTTTTACGAACAGCTGCCCTTAGATCAGCCCGCGTATCACACCCCAATGTTTGAGGGGGCCCGTGGGTTGCTGGAAAAGGGCCAGTGGACGCCCCCCACTCACCTTGTGGAGGTCTACTCCTGTACAACTGCGAGCCCCTATCCTCGAGAGCCTGAGGGTATACGGCAGCTGAGTGTTGAGCACTGGATGCGGCGGGTGGAATTCCGCAAGACCGTTGAGGCGATGTATGCGGCAGGGGCCCGTATCTTTGTCGAGGTCGGGCCGGGTGGCATCCTGACGGCCTTCGTCGATGACATTTTGAGGGGACGCCCTTACCTAGCGGTGGCCTCCAATGTGCCCCGCCGTTCAGGGATCACGCAGCTCAATCACCTCATGGGAATGCTTGCCAGCCAGAGAATTCCCATAAACCTTGAATACTTATATAAACGCCGAGCGCCACGACGGCTCTCCCTCGACACTGCCATAGACAGCGCGACAAACGGACACAACTCCCCTGGTATGGTGGACCTGGCGCTGCTGGGCACTCCCTCCTTGAAGCTCTCTCCCCGGCCTCTGCCGGAGAGAGACGTTCAACCGGATGCCCCTCCCGCTCCCGGTCACAGCCCGCGTGCGATTCCACAACCCCCACCGCAGATGGATGGGAGGCCTAGGACCGATCAAAGCCTGCCGTCCGACGAAGCGAAAGCATGTCGCCAAGTCCTGCAAGCGCCCACGCCTACGCCTCTCACGGTGACAGAAAGCGACCTGCCCGTACATGCGCCAGCCGGGCATACTATGGGGCACCCTCCTCCCCCAGGAGTCCTTAGCATGGCCATGCAGAGCTACTTACAGACCATGGATGTGTTCTTGGAGACCCAAGCGGACGTCATGCACTCTCTCATGGCCAGGGCGCGGGACAGCGTCCCACCAAACCCGCAGCCTAGACAGCTGACGGGCCGGCCGCGCCAATCGACGAACACGGAAACGCCGCCTTGGCCGTTTGTCGGCAAGATCATCTCGATGGTTCCTTCCCAAGAGGTAGTGACGCACCGGCAAATCGCTCTATCTGAGGATCTGCTCCTCCACGATCACACCTTTGGGGGGCAGGTCTCGGCCGTCGATGCGACCCTCGAGCCACTGCCTGTCATCCCCATGACCATGGCCATGGAGATCATGGCCGAGACCGCCGCCCTGTTGATGCCAGGAAAACTGCTGATAGGGATGAAGGATATCCAGACCTATCAATGGATCGATCTGGAGGAGGAGCAAACCATCCTGCAAATCAGCGCACGCCGGCGAGCTGCAGATCAGCATGAAATTGAGGTGCGGGCTCACAACCTGGGCAAGACCGGTGAGGAGAATGCTGGTAAGGGTGTCTTGGTTCTGCAAGGGACCATGGTGTTCGGAGACGTGTATCCAGAGCCGCCTCAGGTGAAGCCCCTAGCCTTGACTTCGCCAAGGCTAGCCGAGTTTACGGCCGAGGAGATGTACAAAGAGGGATTGATGTTCCACGGCCCGCGGTTCCAGGGGGTGGCAGCGCTGGATGCAATCGCCGAGGATGGCGTTGTTGGGCAACTCCGGACCCTGCCGACAGATAACCTGTTCCGCTCGACCGCGCAGCCTCGCCTACTTACTGACTTCGCTCTCCTGGATGCGGCCGGCCAACTGGTGGGCTACTGGCCCTTGGAGTGGGTGAAAACCGGGTATGTGATGTTTCCCATCAGGTTAGACGAT
>Ga0137404_10000560_pt1 | contig 24327 bp, 20 predicted proteins | sample CZOMad2_1_16fung_FD_108285 | JGI IMG/M metagenome (GOLD analysis project Ga0137404, IMG submission 108285) | Vadose zone soil fungal communities from Angelo Coast Range Reserve, California, USA - CZOMad2_1_16fungal (Illumina Assembly) | ecosystem: Environmental > Terrestrial > Soil > Vadose... | reverse complement strand
GAACCAGCTAAGCATCCTCAACACTGCGATCACGCCGGTTGCGGGCAGCTGGACCAGCTGGACCAAAGATCCCAACGCACTGGAGAGTGCCCGCCAGCAACTGGGCCAACTCCTCCATCAGCTAGCTCCGTAAGCAACAGGATGCGGCACATCCGGCGTTTCATTGTGTATGGGACATGGATCGCGCTTCTGCTTGCTAGAGAATTTTTCCCGAAACTCATCGGCTAGCTCACCCATGGTCAAACATCTCAAGTCCCCGTTGCTCACAAAAACTCCCAGTTCCTCCAGAAAACGGGCAACAACATTTTCGAGCCGTGGCCACTCCGCGTAGAGATTTTCCGGGTGGAACCAAACGTGAAAAACGCCGCCTTTTCGACGAACGAGATCCAATCCTTTTCTAAGACGACGCAAACGACTCGCATCGGGGATGTACTTGCGCCAGCCATCTTCGCAACGGATCAAGAGAGAGCCCGGAATAGAAACCAGCCCTTCCTTGAAAGAAGGTTCGACGATGGAAGGCGACAAACCTACGAAATCCGCGAACACCATATAAAGTGAGCGAATCCTGCGGTCGGCAGATCGAATCGGCAATTCATCCACATCGCGAAAGCAAGCGAATCCCGCATCTTGCAAGTCCGAAAGATACGCAACCAAATTCCGCGGAAAAACAAAGCACGTTGTCGGAATTCCTAATTCCAGCGCAACTTCGGCGCAATGGCGATACTCGGCAATCGCGCGATCTCGGGTCATGCCCGGGTAGCCGAAAGGCACGTGCGAAAAAGAATGAAATCCAATTTCCTGCTGTGGTTTGGCGTTCCGGATCATTTCCACAAGGCTCGCACCGAACCATTCAGGATGAGTCCGTTCGCAACTGCGCTCCGGAACATAACTAAACCAGGGCCTGCGAAAATGGGGGTAGTTGACTTCCGGCAGCCCGGAAATGTCAGGCAAAGATGAGCGCATCATCGCACCGACCACGGCCCAGGATGCGGAGATGCCGTTACGCGTAAAGTGGCGCAACAGGTTGGGCACGCCGGTGTCATGCGTCCACCAGGCCCTTTTCAGAAGTTCATCGTCAAAGCCGAGATCAAAACTGCCCCAGCTGAGTTCCAAGTCCAGGCTAATGACGACCGTTGGTTTGGTCACACCTTGTTGGTCAGTCGTTGAATGACGATGCGAATTCGCAGACATTTGATGGATACCCGGTTGTAATAGGCGGCGCAATTTATCGAAGGGTGCCGCGACCGTCGCTTAACTCTTCCTGTTTGGTGGGAACTGCTTCCTTTTTGCCAATGAATGCCCCGCGGAATTTCTTGTAGGCGAACAGGGGCAAATCCAGGAAGGCGGGAAATGGATCATCTTCAGCCCAAAGCGCGAATTGAAGGGGACTGCGGAAAGATTGCAAATAGCGGCCGAGCTTCAAACGGCCGCGAAACATCTCAACTATCGCCGCAGGAACATCCGTGCTCACGCGCATCCAGCGAGCGCCGGGACGCGCCGTTTGCAAAGGTACGAATCTGCCGAGCATTACCTGGTAAAGCAGATAAGGAAAATCGACGCCCGCTCGTGCACCCAGCGCCGCCCAAGTCCAAAGCCTGGGATTGATGTCCAGAAGCTTGTAACGGCCATCCCGGGCGTCGTACTTATACTCAACTTCAACGAGTCCGGTATATCGCATGGCGCCGAGCAAGCGTTGTGACGGAGCCACGATCTCTGGCACTTCCAACGTTTCGACGAACGAACTCGAGTAGCCAAAGTCCACCGGATACTGCCGTGTACGGCGCGCCGTGAGAGAGGCGATCGGTTTCCCATCGAGACACAACGCAGCGAAAGAAAATTGCGATTCTCCTCCGCCCGGAATGAGTTCCTGGAGAAGGATCAAGTCGGGAGGAATCATTTGTTTCGCTTCACGATATCGCGCCAGAAGCTCTTCTCGAGTCGCAACACGCCAGGCCTTTTGCGCCGTGAAGCGGTTGATTGTGGCGTGCGTGGCAGGTTTCAGAATCGCTGGAAAAGTGCACGCTATGGTCTCAAGTTCCGAATCATTCGTGGGGCATGTAGTCGCCGGATAATCCACTTGCTGGTCGGCGGCGAGCCGGTAAGTGAGTCGTTTGTCGTATGCCCAGCGAAGAGCATCCCAAGACGGCGTGGACACTCTGAATTGATGGGAGAGCACGCTTCGAAATTTCGCCAGCAGTGCGGCGGATTCATCGCTGGTGGGAAGCACTACCCAGCCATCCAGTTGATGACGTTCTCCGAGTTCCAACAAATATTCGACACGCGCGTCGTCATCGGCGTTCGGCCAAGAGAGCGTTCGAAGCACGAAGCGTGAGCAGCTAGCCAGCTTGATGTCCGGCGGCGTTACGACCCAAACGGGTACGCCCCGCCGCCCCAAACTTCTCGCGATCGTGAGCCCATTAAGATTTCCGACGATGACTAATGCGCCTGTGGTTTCGGCCATAGAAGAATCCCGGAGGATCAAGCAGCGCTATGCGTTGTACTTTCCTGGGAAATCCGTTCGGGAATCCCGGTAGCGTGCGGTCTGTCTGCCAGCATTCGATTCCTCTCGGATTTACCGGCAACGCAACGGAGCAGTTCCTGCGAGGCGTAGTGAGTGCCCACAACGAATTGCATGAGCGCACCGAAACTCCAGACGGCGGGGGCTCCAAGGATATGCAATCCTCTTACGGACGTTTCGAAACCGTCGACTAAATGAGGGTATCCCTGGAACCGCTTGATAGATTCCGCCAAAGGCGCGGCAAGAAAATCATATTTGGAGACATCAACGCGATAGCCGGTGCCCAATAAAACATGATCGACGGTTCGCTCCTGGCCGTCGTCCAGTTTGACCTTCACTTTTTCGCCGCACACGGTTGCGGAAACGGCTGTTCGGCCCAAACTCATGGGAACTTCTTTGAGCCTGTCGATCAGCCATCGCGCGCCCGCGGGGCGGATCGAACGTCTGCGCAGCCAGTCTTGAGCCCAACGCGGGAATCGCCGTGTCAAATCCGGTTTCGCCACGATTTGGCTGATGCCTGCAGGTCCAACGTCCGTGGGGGCGTACAAAAGCTTCGCAATTTTTTCACCAAGTCCGGCATGTATGGTTCGAGACATCAAACCGCCCAGCCAGCGAATCTGCTCGGTTCGGGCAAGGATTTGGACTTCCGCTCCTTCTTCGTTCAAGAGCGCAGCTGACTCCAATGCGCTTTGACCGCTTCCGATCACAAGCACTCTTTTGTTCGCGAGCTTTTGAAATCCGCGATGCTCGGCCGTGTGAGACGCCAGTTGTTTTGGAATTCCACCAAAGATGGTCGGCCGCCAGGCAAACGAAGAGATTCCCGCAGCCACGACCACGCGACGAGCAATGACGTCTTCGCCTTTCTCGACGAAAAGCTTGAAGCCATTGGGATGCAGTTCGATCCGTGAAATCTTACGACGGTCAATGTCAGGCACCGCCCGCCGCTGATACCAAAGTCCATAATCCACGAAGCGGTCAAGCGGTACCGGAGTGGAGAAGTGACTGGTTTCCGCGCGGTATTCTTCCAAGGTCAGAGGGCCTTGGGGAGCGCCAATATGTGATGCGGCCCAACCTGAGCGAAGCAGCATGCCGACCGGCATGTTCTGTTGCCAGAACGACATCGGCTCTCCAAAAGTGTGCACGTCCAGCCCTTTGGCTGAACGCAAATGGGCTGCCGCCGAAAGTCCGTACGGGCCCGCGCCAATAATTGCTACATCGCATTTGGTCATTATTCTTCTCCTAGTGTGTAGGGGTTGGGAAAAACTTTAGGAAGATCGCGCTGCTCAAATGAATCGCTGAACATCGGCTTGCCTTACCGCTCAGACACCTGAACGCTCTGGCCGGAAGCCAGTTGATGAAGAAGCTGTCCGAGTCGCTGGCGAGCGTTCTCCAGCGCATCGTGGTCGTGAGTCCAATTGGTCCAGCTGACCGCAATTGGTCTGACGGTTTTGTTCAGCACGCTGACTTGCCCCAAATTCTGCAGCATTTGAGCGTATTCGTAGTCCTGAATGCCGTCACGAATGGCTTTCAGACGGATCCCGGGCGCCGATTCCGTGGAAGCAATCGGTGCTGGCGGGTAGAGGAAGATGCCATCGCCCGGTCTACCCAAACCGCCGCCGCAAGTCGTCGTGTCCACATTGTTCCAACTGGCTACAGTATTGCCCTTAGTCCAGCCATCCGCGCGGTAGTAAAGAATGCCTTTGGCTCCTTGGGTCCAGTTGAGGAAGCCGGCCTGAATGCGTTCGTTGATGGGCGGATAGTCCACCATCCATTCGGGAGTGTTCCCAAATCCGGTGTTGCAGCTGGTGTAGCTCCAAAGGTCGCTGCCGCCGCCGCTGAAAGGGAGAGCTGGCCACTGTTGCACGGAATCGAGTAGGACCCAGTGATCGATGGCGCTGCGGCCGTCATCGTCCTTATAGAGACCGGGATCCGGCTTGTTGGTGGTCAATATCGTCTTCACTCTGCGACTTGCCGCGTGTGCCCGCGCTCCAAAGCTCTTGAGCACTGTATGAGCTTGGGGGCAGCCGTTCAGTTCATCGGCAAGATAGAAATCCAGCTCTAAATCAGCAGGAAAGTTGGACGCGGCGGCATTGATCTGTTTGATCGAAGGAAGGGTGCCATGAGAGCCGTCGCATTTAATGGAGACCTTGTGGTAGCCGTGTAACCCTGATCGATTGAGCCCTAGGTTGGACATGTTTTCGGAAGCGTTGGAGGCAACGTCGTACCAGCTCATGACTTTGTTGCGCATGAGAGCTTTTGCCAGTGTGGCTGTGGTGTTGCCGCTATTTGCGGGCCAGAGCGTCCACAACGAGAGTTCTGATGGCTGTGCCGGCAGTTCGAAGTTCCATACCGTCAACGTGACAGGAAACGTCACGTTGCCTTGATTGCTGGTGATGGAAATCGTGCCGGTGTAGGTTCCCGCAGGACTGTTTGCAGCTCCGTGCGGCACGCTGATGTCAATCCAGTAGGGCTGATTCTGTCCGGCGCTGACGGTGGCATTGCAAGCCTTCAGCACCGCTGAAGTTCCGCAGAGAGGCGAACCCGTCGCCGGATCCACAAAAGGAATAAGCGGTTCGGGATAGGTGCCGGAGCCGAGCGGAGGATTGCTGCCGCCGCCGTAGCTGGCGGTGCCAGTGACCGAGATGTAGTGCTCGCGGTAAAGGGTGATATTGGAAGCAGGGATGGTGGCGCCGTTCGGACCGGTGAGTGCGGAAGCACTCACGTTGACGTTGGTCAGACCCGAACCAATGCCCCGCACAACAACTTGCGTATCGACAGTTTCCCCGCGTGCTCCGGACAAGCTGATTGAGGAGGTCGTCTCCGCCCCATCCGTCTTCCCCACTCGTACCAAACCAGAAACAACCCATGCGGGAAACGGTGTACTCGAATTCGAATGCATCTTCATAATGAAGAGAATGGAAGTCACGATCAGCACATTCGCCAAAAAAAGTGTGCCGCCGACAATCTGAAACTTTCCACGCATGTTCCCATTGCCTTGCTGGCTGGACTCAGAGTGCATGCTTAACGAGTTCAGTTTTCCCAGGATTTAGATGCAAGAAATAAAGACCTGTACGACGAGGGGCTAGTCTGGTTACCTTGACTATTCGTTTGATCTGGGCACCAAACCACCACGCCCATTAGCGAACGGTTGATGAGAAGACGGCGTCATTCTTGGTTCGATAATTGCCGAGTATTCGCGATGTAAGGCTTCCCAAACTCGCAGTTGTTGAAAATTGCGTCTGACTTGCAGCTGTCCGGCAAGTCCGAGTTTGGCGGCTAGAACTTCGTCATCGATCAACGTCGTCAGTGCTTTGGCAAGCGCCCAAACATCGCCCACGGGGAACAGAAGACCGGTAACGCCGTGCGTGATGACGTCCACAATTCCCGTCGCGGACGCTCCGATAACGGGTTTGCCGGCCGCTTGTGCTTCGAGCACGACCGTCGGCAAACCTTCCCGATGGCTCGGCAGAACGACCATATCCGCCATCGCGTAGTAAGCGGGCGTGTCGTGTACGGCTCCGGTGAAAATGATGCGCGGATGAGATTGCAGCAATCTTCGAGTGCGCGCCGGAAGAGGATCTTCATTCTCGAAGCATCCCGCCAAAACTAGACGGAACTCACCAAACTGTTTCTCAATTCGTAGAAAGGCTTCTATCAGCTCCGGTATACCTTTGTCCTTCGTCAAGCGGCCCACAAAGATAGCTACCGGCGCGTTCTTGGGGATATTCAGCTGGCGACGTAAGTCCGCGGCACGCTTTTGCACCTCTATTCTCGGTGCAAAACGAGAAGCATCTATTCCATTGCAGCTGCCAGAACCCAAAACAACGGTGCGCTCCCTGCTTGAAAGTCCACAAGCGATTGCCTCTTCGCGCACGCTCGAACTTACACAGACCACGCGATGGGCGAAACGGCATGCAAGCCGCTCCGCATACACAAGAAGCCTGCGCTTCCAACCTTTGCTGGTTTCAAACCGTAAACCGTGCAGCGTGTAAAACCGGCAAGGAACTCGATTCAACCAGGCGGCAAGACCTCCCAGCAGTCCCGCCTTCGGTGTTCCCACATTCGTAATCGCAGGGGACAATTTGCGCATCGCGCGCCACAACCGCCACAGCGACACGATATCCTTCAGCGGCGAGATCGCTCGCTCCATCGGAGTATTAATGATGGGAATCCCGATTGGACGCGCGACTTCCCACTCATCCTTGCGCCGCTCTGGGCAGAAAACGGTAACGTCAAAACCCTTTTTTTGAAAATACTCGAGCTGTCCCTGCAGGAAACCAAGGGCAATCGCGGAGTTCACGGCAACAACCAAGCCGTTTCGATTTGAATTCTTGTTCATTCTTGTTTTATCTAAATAAGGCCAGCCGGGAATTGAAGATTCCTCGATTAGGTGACTTAACGCGCGGCTTGCGTGAGGCTTGGAACAGGTGTGCCTTGCGACGCACGCGAGCCAACTTTTAAGTAGAGCTCCTGGTAGCGTTCGACTATGGCGGGCAGTGCGAACCGCAGCTGCACGCGCTGCCTTGCGGCGATTCCCATCTCGCGACGGGCTTCAGGGCCGGCTTCCAAGAGCTTGCGCCAACATTCAGCCAAGACTATGGGATTTCCGGGCGGCACGACTTCGCCTGTGTCGCCAACAATCAACGCACAATCGCCGACATCAGTAACCACGCAGGGCGTTTCGCACGCCATGGCTTCGCCAATTGCTATGGGAAAGGCTTCGTTGCATGAGGCAGATGTTGCAAGGTCTGCGGCGGAAAAGAGACGAGGAACATCGCTGCGCGCGCCGAGCAAGTGACAACGTCCACGGATTCCAGCAGCATCGATCCATCCGGCAAGCTCGGCGTTTTGCCAAGTGACGTTCATCCCACACATCAGGAAATGAACGTCCGGCATTTGCTGGTGCAAAAGCTGTGCCGCCCGGACAAAATTTCGATGGTCCTTGTGAGGATGAAACCGCGCGACCATTGCAATGAGAAGAGTGTCATTAGGAATACCCAGTTCAGCGCGCACTGACTCGCGGGCTGCGAGTTCAGGCTTGGCCTGATCCAGATCGAACCCATTGGGTATCAGGCGCAACTTCCTGGAGGCATAGCCAAGTTTTTCATGAATGCGCAAGGAAGCTTGCGAACAGAATACGATCTGTGCAGGGAGATAATTCGACAGAAGAGCGCAGGCACGATTGACCCACATCGTGCGGCGCTTATCCAGGCGGGCATCGAGCACGCTATGGTGGACACTCCAGACCACGGGAACATTACCAGCAAGTTTTGCCGCAAAGGCGCCGATTAGATTCGCGTGATACATCCAGGTATGAATTACGTCCGGCTTTGATTCGCGAATCCATTGCGCCAGGCGCATCACAAGCATCGGGTTGGGCGCACCTTTTTTCATTCCGAGCGTACGTACGCGCGCGCCGGTGGCTTCCATCGTGTCCGCCAAGTCCAGTATTCCGGTCAGGGACACCACTTCGTTCTTGAACCTGCTGTGGTCCATTCCTGAGGCGATCCGGCAAAGCATCGTTTCGGCTCCGGCTGGTCCAAGAGTCGTGATGACATGCATGACTTTGATCATCTTGTTTGCCCCAAGGCAGAATCCATTCCTTGCGATCAATTCACTGCTATTTTTCTAAGCGGGCAGAGCGCAGTCGTTAGCCAGTGCTCCGGGAGCTAAGGGCCCGGAACCTTGAACCAGCTCGTCGTAAACTTCCCCGTAGGCTTCGATCATTTTTGATACGTCAAATTGCTCGCGCGCTCGGCGCGCTGCAGCCCGTCCAAACTCGCGCCGGCTTTCCTTTTCTCTCAACAGAAGGGTCATGGAGCTCGCGAGGTCCGTGACATCTCCCGCGCGCACGAGCACGCCTTCCTTGCGGTCTTCCACCAAATCCGGGATACCGCCCACGGCCGTACTTACAATCGGCAGACCGGAAGCCATGGCTTCCATCACACTGAGGGGGTTACCTTCAAAATCTGAACTCAGTACAAATACATCCATCGCGCCCAGCACTTCGGGAATATCTGTCCGCAGACCTAGGAACCGAACTTGATTCCGTATGCCCAAATCCCGTGCTTGTGCCTCTAACTGGTCCCTGTTTTTCCCGTCTCCAACCAGAACCAAATGAGCTTTCGAATCATGACCAGGTCCGCACGCGAACGCATTCAGAAGCAGAGTGTGGTTTTTTTGCGGAGCAAAGCGCGCGACGCTGACAAAAAGGACATCATCATCCGCGAAACTTTCTCTCCTACGCCATTCTTCTCGAGTCATCCGTGGACGCGCGTACTGGCCGGTTGGGATACCGTTTAAGATCACCTTGCAGTCTTGAATTTGATAGAGCTGCCTGAGACTCAACGCAACCTTTTCGGCGACAGCGATTGGAACGACTCCATGCCTGAACGAATAGCGCTGAATCCATCGCGCTCTGGGCTCAACCTCGTATTCGGCGAGGTTGTGGACGGTGTGCAGAAATCGCGTGTTCCTAAATACGAGTGTCGTCGGCAGAACGTATCTGAGGACTTGAATATGGGTGTGAACGATGTCGGGTCGGTAGTCGCTAAACACACGCAATAGCCTGGGGTACATGCGGTGATCGAACCCTGGCATTTTGCCAAGACATTTGATCTCTATTCCCGCTTCATCGAGCAACCGTTCGAGATCGGATCCCACCCTCGGACCCAGCGAAAGAATGGCCGCCTCGTAACGATCAGGATCCAAGCCCTTGGCAAGGTGAACTGCAACGCGCTCCGCGCCGCCGGGAGCCAGCATTGGAACAACTTGTAAGACTCTAATTTTTTCCATAGTCTCAGTGGATCAGAAGTCCGGGACTCTTTAAACACGGGAGCGCGATTCGCGCGCGGGGAGAAAATCGCCGGGGCCGTGAAACGCGGGCTGATGACTGTAATCCGGCAGGTTGCGCTTGCGCGCTCGAAACCAAGGTATTTTCTGAGTCGCGCCAACGCCTTGCGCCAAGAGCAAACCGAACAGGAACCAAGTCGGCTTCCGCATTTCCCAGGTCAAGCTCGACACTCCGACGGCCCAGACTGCGAGGCACACTATCCAAAGCTTGCGGGAAAGCGCCGGCATGTTTGCAAGCGACAGAACGAGCGCACCAAGCAGCGCGGCAAAGATCAAAAAACCAATCGCGCCTTGTTCGACAAGGACAGACAGGAACGTGTTGTGCGCAGGAGGCGCAGGCGATTTCGGGTTGCCCATGCGAATCGGTTCCTCTAAAACACGGCTGACGGTGAGTCTGAACGCATTGGCTCCGACTCCTAGATACGGGTGTTCGCGGAAAAGTTCCCATCCCGCAGTCCAAATCAAAGTGCGACCCGTAAGCGTTCCCCTCGAAAATTCGTGTGGGGTAGTGGACAGGCGCTCCCAGGACGTCTCTGGCGTGAAAATCATTACGCCCGTAGTGAGCAGCACCAGCGCCAAAACGGCGCAGATTTTTTGACGCCCAGTCAAGCCCGCGTGAGTTAAGGGAATAATCATAAGCGCCACAAGTCCCGACAGCGCTGCGCCTCTGGAAGCCGTCAAAACAATCGTGGTTCCCGCGAGAACCAGTTGCAAACCATAAATCCAAGCCGTCCTTCCGCGGGACCGAATGAGCAAATAGTAGGAGATTGGAATACTGAGAGCCATGATAAGCCCGAGGTCATTCGCGTTTAATCCCGCGCCGGCGTAACGCTGATAATCAGACTCCTTGTGCCACAGAAATCGGATGACCGTATCAGTGCCGGAAACAAAGGTCCCCAAGACATACGCTTGCATCAGGCGCGTCTGGTCCTGAGGACGAACCGCAAACTCCCAAATCAACCACGCCATCATGAAGAGCTGCAGGTAGGTGATGACCTGTGTCAACGTGCCCTCGGGATAGAGACTCCACGAATAGCTCGCTGCAGCCACCCCAACAAACAGAGCCATGATGACGTGACCGGTTGATGGCCGGCGGATTCTCCCGCGTTCGAAGAGTGCGAGCGCGCCGAGCCCCAAAGCAATCATGCCAACGAGACGCGAGGTCGTTCCGAAGCCCGAAATCGTGATGGCATCTTCCCAAGGGATGGCAAACACCAAGAGCCACAGCGAAGCGAACGCAAGCTTTGTTAAACCAGAAAAGTTCTTGGGTTTAACGGCGCGCGCGGGACGCAGTTCCACACTCGGTGGCCTCCCTTTGCCGGAAGCGACCGGAGACCACACCGTGGGGAATGAATTTCTAGTGCCCAACATTGAATCGCGAACTCCCTTCCGAAAAAACCGGTGTCATGTTCACGACACCAGGCCGTTCGGCACCTTTGCTGGCCTGAGCAGAGCGTTTCCGCATGTCTGCCGCCAAAACAATGACGCTCCCCACTAACTGCACGGCCGCCGCGATCAGCATAGCCAAAGCCGCGCCCAGTAAACCCTGGCGTGGAACCAACCAATAGCACGACGCCAACAGGCTAAGATTGGCGGCAGCGTTTAGTACAACTTGCGACTTGTAGAGGCCCGCCGCCGTCATTCCGAAACCGATGAACTGAGCCATGAACAGAACGCCGCCTGCGGCCATGATCCACGGCAGAAGATCCGCTCTCTCCCCGTATTCCGGGCGGAACAAAACGATCAGAATTTCGCGTCCGACGAATTTCGAAAGCAGGATTCCGCCGGCGCCCACCGCAGCTCCAAAGGCCACGAGCTTGGCAAGCAGCGAACTGAATGCTCTCCCGTCTCCCGCCGCGTGCTCTCGGGCAAGGCGCGTAAACGCCGACTGCCCCAGCGACACGACCGCCATATTTCCCACGGAAAGCACGAACCCGAGCGCGGCGAAAATGCCAACTCCCTTTTCCCCGACTGCGTGTTCAATGAAAAAGTTCGGAATGCTGGAATTGAGACAAACCAACAAAATCACAATTCCGAGAGGAAAGCTGAGATAGAGCAATTCCCGCTGGAGCCTGAAATCGAAACTCGGACGCAATGCTTCCCTTCGAACAACCTCTTCCCTTCCCTGCAAACCTTGGACGCTCGGGCGAGTGTCATAGCAAAAAAGAACGATCAGCCGGGCGACTGCAATCCCGAAGATTCCCAAAAGAAGCGTTCGGCTCGCAAATGTTGCCGCCGCCAGCAAGACAACCGTCAAAACCGCTCTCGCCATCATGGATTTGGAAATGGCGCTCATCCTGTCATGCAACTGCAGCCGCGCCCAATAAATGTCGGTGATCGTTTCAATACTGTACGCAAGCCCGACCATCAGAACTGCAGCAGTCAGCGCGCGGTCGTATCCCAAAACTCTTGTGATGGCGAAGACGACCGGAAACGCCAAGAGAGTCATCGTTAAGCGCAGGCCAAGATAATTGCCAAAGGAAATATCCTGACGGCGCCCGGAGGTCATCACGGCCCGCAACTGAAGATTCGTGAACATCATTACGGGGTACACGACAGCCAGGCCCAGCGCATACCGCCCTACCATTTCTGGCGGAAGGAGTTTCGCCAATACGACGAGCGTCGCGAATTGCCCCGCCGCATAAATCGCGTTCCCGAAAAACGTCCAAACGAAATCGGAACGCAATGAAGGGCGCTGCTGTTCTTGCACTGTTGCGGCCGTATTGGTCATAGGGTCCCGGGCGTTCTCGTGCCCTCACGTGTGACTTTATCGCTTGCAATCGGGGTATGTCCCGAGATGTCTACGCGTTCGCGTTGCACCATATTCTTCAGCGGGACAATCCGCTCCGGAAGATCCTTGGCCAACGCCGCTGTGAACAACACTGCGCCATCAGCATTAAGGTGCATGCCGTCGGGCAAGTAATACCGCGCGGGAACCGTTGCGGGGGCAACGGGCACCGATATATCTACGTCAGCCTTTTGCGCCGCGCGCGCCATATCGTCCACGGCATGCACTGAAGAGAGTGTTGGCGGGATGAGCAGAATCAGTTTCGCTCCGTTCGCCTCACACAACTCATGCAGCCTTTGCAAACGAGGAATCGTAATTTCTTCTAGTTGTGGACCATCGGGAATCGCCGGCTTCGGGATCGCAATCGAGAACAAATCCTCCAAATGAGGCACAAAGTGATTCAGAACCTGCAGTCGAATCGCGTTCCTCGTGTCCCAGAACGTACTCACGTGCGCCAGCCACAGATTCGTCGTCGCTGTGTGGTCCATGTGCAGATCGGAGGCTACGGAAATCGTGTCGCGGCCATCCCAAAACAACATCGGCGCGTAATCTTGCCGTACGCCGTTCTCAAGGAAGTAGTTGACTCCCACTCCGACCACCACAACATCGGGCCTTGCCCCTTCACGAAACATCCGCCGCAGCCCGTACAACCAGTCGTAGTACCCGGTCGCCTCTAGAAAGACGGGATAGACGCGCATCTTCTCCGATGTCATCGCCTGCAAACGATCGAGCTTGACTCCGTGCAAAAGCAACGAGTTGCCTACCATGAGCACGGATGCAGGTTCACCGGGCGCGGAGTTTCGTATTTTCAGGGCTTCCTCGCGCTGTTGGGAAATGCGCTTGTAGGTCGGAGAGAAATGCTTGAGCAGGTACACCGACGTAATTTCAAATCCGGCGATCACTACTGCGCAAATCACCAGCAGGACCTTCGCGTAGGTCATGGCGCTGCTTTTAGAAGCGAAAATAGACGAACGCATAGCTGTTATTCCCCGAAAAAAGTGCCAACACAAAAAGCCCAACCGTAGCGGCCGCAGTGCGCACCGCATACGAAGAATTCGCAAACAGATATTCCTGATTGCTCGCTTCCAGCATGAGATCCACCAGGAATAGAGGTATGGCGAAGAGCGCCAGCATGGCGAATGCGGATACATATTCAGAGCGCCATGCCAAGTTGGAAAGACCGCTCAAAAACTGCACCGCCGCGCTCAATGAAGTCGCGCGGAAAAATGCCAAGCTTAGACAAAATATGTTGAACGTCAAAATGCGCTGGCCCCAAAGACTAACGAAACTGCGGAAGGGCCGCGCCGAATTGGGATCAGTAACCTGCTTCTTGCTTGGAAACAGAATGCGTTCAATGGACAAAACGAAACCGTGGATCGCTCCAAAAATTGCGAATGTCCAGTTGGCTCCGTGCCATAGACCCGCAAGCACCATTGTGGCCAAAAGGTTCCGAGACGTTTTCCACGTCCCGCCTGCGCTGCCGCCCAAGGGAATGTACAAATAGTCTCGAAGCCACGTGCTCAAACTAACGTGCCACCGCCGCCAAAAATCCTGCAGCCGGTTCGCCAAATACGGCTGCCGGAAATTGATCATGAAATGGAAGCCCATCAGCTGAGCGCTGCCGCGGGCGATGTCGCTGTAGCCGCTAAAGTCTCCATACACTTGCCACGCAAAGGCATAGGTGCCGATCAAAACGACCCAAAGATTTGGTCCTCCCAGTTGGCCGCCAAATGCAGCGTTCGCCAACAAAGCACAGTTGTCCGCCACAACGCATTTGCGCAGAAGGCCGGAAAAAATCAGCATCATGCCGTCGAAAAAGCGGTCGCCATCAAAAGCGCGCTCTTTCTGAACCTGCGGCAACAAGTGTCCGGGTCTCTGAATCGGTCCAGCGATCAAATGCGGAAACAGGCTGACGAACAGACTGTATTCCACAAACGATTTCGCGGGCTGAAGGCGCCCCTTGTAAACGTCCACGATGTAGGCGACTTCCTGAAACGTGTAGAACGAAATTCCAGGGGGCAGGAGTACGCGAATCAGCGGCAGGGGAACGTTGTGAACGCCCAACGTGTTGAGCGCCGTCGCAAACGACCCCACAAAAAAATCGAAATACTTGAAAACTCCCAGAATGGAAAAATTGATGATCAGCGAAGCGACGAACCACTTCTTGCGGCTGGGGAGGTTGGCTGCAGGATCTATCTTTTGAGCTATGAGGAAATCTATCGTCGTGCTGCCAATCATGAGCGCAAGAAAGCGCCAGTCCCACCATCCGTAAAAGAAGTAGCTGGCGAACAGTAGAAAAACATTTTGCGCTCGGCGGTTAAGGCGCCAGTACAGCAAAACGACAGGAATCAGGAATACGAAATAGGCTGGCGAATCAAAGAGCATGGCGGCGAGTGAACGTCAGTCGGCTAGTGTCCTGCATACTCTCGGTAGTCGGCATAGCCCGCGTAGCCGTATCGTTCGGTCGTTCTCGGATCCCAGCTATTCAGCACCGTTCCAAGCACGCGCGTTCCGTCCTCCGCGAAACGCTGGCTCGCGAACATCGCGCTATCCGTCGTAGTTTGCCCGGAGCGGACCACCAGGATGACGCCGTCAGAGAGGCGCCCCAGCACACGCGCGTCGGCAAGATGAATCATAGGCGGCGCATCAATCATCACCATGTCAAACTCGTTGCGAAGCCGCTGCAACAGTCTGGACATTCTCGGCGAGTAAAAGAGGTTCGAAGGTGTCGCGCCGCTTTGACCTCCGGGCAGCAAATAGAGACCCGAGACTTCGGTTTCTCGAACAAGCTGTGAAAGCGGAACGGACTCGAGAGAACTGTTTCCCACCAGTGTGTCACTAAGTCCCCAATCGTTGGTCTTGCCAAAGACTTTGTGCAGCCGTGGGCGCCGCAGGTCGCCGTCAATGAGCAGCACTTTGCGGCCGATCTCAGCCATCGCGATGCTGAGATTGCAGGCAACGGTCGTTTTGCCGTCGGCTGCACGCGGGCTCGTTAGGACGATGATGCGCGGTGTATCTGCATCATTGCCCGGCAACAGTATCGAGGTAAGAGTCGTGCGGGCGCATTCGGCCAGCAAAGACGGCTTGCGTTTCCATGTCGCCAGTTCAGGGCAATCTCCCAAGGGAGACTTCGGACCGCGCTGGGGTGGCAGCGGCGCGGCGCGGCGCGGATGCAAACGATCCAACACGCCGCTTGGCAGACTGAACTCATCTGCTGGTATGACTCCCAATTCTGGCAACCCGAGAAAGACTTGGGCTTCACCCGGTGCGCTTATCCTGCGGTCAATGCGTTCCCTGACGAGAACAAATCCAAAACCCAGAAATATTCCGCCAAACAAACCGATAGCGGAATTCATCGGCAAGCTCGGACGATATGGTTTGAGTGGTGGCCGCGCGCGGTCAACCACGATGGCATTGCTGTCACGCATCGCTGCGGTCAAACTCGCTTCCTTGACTCGCTGCAGCATCATTTCATAAAGACGCCGGTTCGAATCCACGTCGCGCTTTAGCGTGTCATAGTGAATCGCCTTGCCCGACTGATCCTCCACAATTTTTTCCTGATTGGCGTGAGCTTCCATCAGCAATCGCTCGCGCCGCAACGCGGCGGCGTAACTGTTGCGGAGGCCTGTCAGCACATTACCGTGTTCCTTTTGCATCTCGGATTTCAACGCATCAATTTGCGCCTGCACGCGTTGCACCTTGTAGTGCTCCGGAGTGAGCGTCGCGCTCAATTCCGCGTACTGTCGCTGCAAGTCAGCCAGCTTTTGCCGGTAATCCCGCACTGTGGCGTCCTGCAATACCTCTGGCAGCGAATCTGTAGATTTTTTCTGCGTTTCCTCGAACCTCGCTTGCTTTTCAATCCGGTCGGCTTGGGCTTTGGATAGTTCGTCGAGTAATTCCTTCAGCCGGTTCTCCGCCGGGTTTTCCTTTTCCGATGTGATTGCCAACCCGGACTGTTGCGCATAGTCCTGAAGTTGCTTCTCGGAAGATTCTAACTGCCCTTTCATTTGGTCCAAGTGGCTTGTCAGCCAGTCGGCCGTGCCTTGCGCGGATTTCCATCTCTCCTCTTGGCTCAATTGAATGAATTCGCTTACCAGCGTGTTTGCGAAATCGGCCCCGACGCGAGGATCCGGCGATTCATAGAGCACTTCCAGCAATCGCGAATTACCCGATGTCCGTACCGTCAGATTGCGTTCGATCTGCCGCAGTAATTCATCCCGTTCCGCCAACGGCGTGCTTTTCGGCGCGAAGATATGGCGCACGCCCGTCACAAGAACTCGCCAACCGCTGGGCTTCTGCGCATGGAGTTTTAGCTTGTCAACCACGTCTTCCAGAAGAGATTCGCTTTGCAGCAGCTTTACCTGTGTCTCCATGTACGATTCCGGCGAGCTGTATCCGCCGGAGGCATCCCCGGATTCGCCGGTCTTTATTTCAGGATAGTTTGGACCCTGAATTTGCAGCGAAGTTCTGACGCGATAGATGGGCGTCTGCACCAGGCTGATGACAATTGCTCCGACCAGTCCGGCAAGGGCAAACGCCCCGAGGGTCATTCTGTGCCGAAATAGCAGGTGCCACCAATCGGCTAGATTGTAATAGCCCTGCGATGAGCCGTAGTCCGCCTCAGTCTGTCCCAAGTATCTATGGAGCGTGCCGCGCTGCTCCGCTCTGGGAAGCAGCTCGGAACTCCCTCGGTTTGTTTTGTCCAGTTGGAATTCAGAATTTTCCATTTTTGTAACCCACTTTTTAGGGCACGCGCCAAATGGCCATGCCGGTTCCTGCTTGAACAAATGCTTCTAGAGTCCGCATTGCGGTTGACTTGGCTATGCTTCCAGGGATAAACAAAATGTCATCGGCCAAGAGAGGCACATCCGGTTTTTTCCCTGCAAGAACGCCGCTCACATCAACAGATAACTCTTCGCGCTTATCCGCGTCCTGCTTCAACCGCAAGATGCGGGCATGGTGCCCATTGGCGGTTCTATTGAGCCCCTCCGCAAGCGAAAGCGCTTGGAGCACGGACATGGTTTGCTTTTCACCCAGGGCGAACCCTCCAGACCGCACTACATCACCGATCACATAGATCATTTCCGCCTTGGGAACCGAAATGACGTCGTGCGGAAAGATCTGAATGTTGTCATCCGGATTTTTTGCCTCGGTGATTTCTTTCAAGTTCACTGACGCCACGCTGAACTTTCCCGACTCATCCATCTGTGCACCTGGCAATGGGAGGCACCCCCACTCGAGGCGTCGTGTGATGCGAATGCTGTACCCCGCGTCCTGCCGGACACCACCTGCTGACGCCAGCATTTCAAGCAACGTCTTGTGCCCTTGTACTTGATGAACGCCCGGTGTGTTGACCGCGCCCAAAACCGAAACCGGCTGGCTCCGCACTTCAACGATGCTTACGGCCGCCTGCGGCTGCTTAATGTATGTGCTCAATCCTTTGTTGAGCTCCTGCTCGGTTTGCTCCACAGTCATTCCGGCTACGTGAACTCGGCCAACAAGAGGAACCTGCACATTGCCCTCGCCGTCAATTCGCGTGGGCTTGTTTGCAAGCTCAGCTAATTCGGGAGCAGAGATTTCTATCTGATCGTCGGGCCCCAGAAGATATGTTGAGCGGCCCGGGCTTCCGCAATCCGGCTTTGCAGGCGTCGTCTGCTTTGCGGAGGACAGAGTGGCGGACGGAGCAGCCGACTGAGCTTCGATACCGCCGGCCAAAAACAATGACGCTAGTCCTGTTAGAAAAACTCTGACGTACTTCATAATCTACCTCCCCGCGAATTCAAGAAGCACTCGCCGGAAGACGGCAACCTTAATTTGCACCGGTAATGCGCGCGGCTTCCCCTAAGAATGCCGAGGCTCATCCGGACGCTCGCGCAACGAGTGACTCGCGGCCCCCTGAAGCCATCACTGGATCAATCTCGCATCCGGGCTCTTTCTGCTTGCGGGCGTTGGCATATTGGGCGTCTTGCATTTTTCTAATCGCTGCCGCCAAAATGCTGGAAAATTCCGTTCCGGTGAAAACATCAAGATCCAGCCAAAGCGGGCACGTCGCGTTCTTTCGGAACAACGTAAACTTGCCCAGTCGTCTTCCGTTTTGCTTGGGCAGGCGGAAAGTTAAGCTCCAATTTGTTTCCGACGAATTTGTTCCGTTGTCCCAGAAGAACGCGAATTTGGACCCGCCCGACGGTATGAGAGGACGAAGGTCAATCCACGCCGGTACTTTTGCCGCAAAATTCAAACCGAAACCGTCAAACCCAACAGCCTGCAAACAGTCCTGCATGATTTGGCAAAACTGTTCCGGTGTCGTGCACGCGCCAAGCGCCTCTTGTGCCTTGCGCAGATTCACGTGATTCGCGATCACGTGACGTTGATTGAGGGCGCGGCTCGCCACTCTTCCTAGCTCGAGGAATTCCGGATAGCGCAACTGCCGTACACCGATCATCACGCCGAACCCGCACACCACGAGGACGATTGCCGCTGCGGTGCCGCCGGGGTTGAGCAGCAGAAGACTCAAGAGTCCGAAACAAGCGCTTACCCCATAAAGGACCAGAACCGCTTGCTTATGCGAAACGCCGCGACGCAACAGCTTGTGATGAATGTGCTCGCGATCAGCGCGAAACAACCTTTGGCCGCTCAAGAACCGGCGCAGAACGGCCACCGCCACATCCAAGATCGGAAGCCCCAGCGATACGATCGGAATCGCGACTGCAACGATTGTTGGAGATTTCTGTGATCCGGTAATGGCAAGTCCGCTAAGCAGAAAGCCGATCAGCAGACTTCCGCAATCGCCCAGAAAAATGGATGCGGGATTGAAGTTGAATCGCAGAAATCCCGCAATCGCTCCTGCCAATACCAACGTGAGGAAAAGAATCCCCTCGCTGTGAGATATCATCGCGACGATGCACGTGACTAAGGTCGAGAATAGCGCGGACCCGGCCGCCAATCCGTCAAGCCCATCGATCAGATTGAAGGCGTTGGTAATCCAAAGGACCCAAACAATTGTCAGCGGCAGTCCGATGAACCATCCGACATGGCCATCGCCTCCAAAGAACGACAAGCCCGATATTCCGAGGCCGTTAAAGTACAAGAGGGTTGCCGCGCCGGCTTGCACGGCAAATTTTACATATGCGTTGAGTCCAAACAAATCGTCAATCAGTCCCAGCAAAAAGACGATGCTTGCGGGCCCCATGATCTTCAGCGAAAAATAAGGCAAAAAAGCCGCGGCTTGGCCGAAGTGGTCAGGAACCCACCTCGCCAAGAGCACCATGCACCAAAGCGTGAGGAAAATTGCGATTCCGCCTAAGCGGGGCACGGCGTGAGTGTGGACATGCCGCTCCGAATTCGGAGCGGAAACCCATCCATGTGCAACAGCGACATTTCTCACCCAACGGGTGAGCACCGCAGACAGCACTAGCGCGATGGCAAACACGAGCAGTGGCATGATTCCCTTCTTTTTGGGGACAGCTTCATTTGTGAAGACCTACCGGGGTAGGTACGTTCACTCTTCGTTTCGGGCTGGAATCTGGGCGCGTGGGAGATGACGCGCCGGACGGTCACGCCTGGGCCGACCTTGCCTTGCTCGCCGTTGGTTCGTCGAGCGGTCTGGCCCATGTCTCATCAATTTGTACTGCCATAGACCTCTGCAAGAGGGTTATGGACAAAACCAAACGCTGATTGCCCTTGATGCTCAGCAGGACTCCTTCAACACCATTCAGCGGGCCCTGCTCAATCCGGACTTTTTGCCCTACATGCAAGTACGAACACGGTTCGTGGTGCAGTCCGGAGTGAACCGCAGTTTGAATCGCTTCAATTTCGCTTTGGTCCACTTCCGTCGGAACCTTGCCAATGCTAACCACGTGCACAATTCCCGGTATGGAAACAACGGGAAACCGGTCCAACGGGTCAAAACGGCAAAAAACGTAACTGGAAAATAGGGGAACTTCCATTTCCCGAATCCGATCCGACCAGTGGCGCCGGCTTTTGTACATGGGTAAGAATGATTCGAAACCCCTAGCGGTCAGATGCGATGCCACCGCGTTTTCAAACCTGCTCTTCACCCGAAGCGCGTACCACGGTTGGTTTGCTTTCTCTGTGTTCATCTTATTCCTGGACAAAAATTTGGATTCCAAAATCTCTGGATGCCATTTTCGGTGAGCTACCGCCCTGTGGCTCACAGTTTCAGAACCCCCTTACAAAATCATCGAAGCAGTGAGGACCTTCCCTTTTTCCACTGCCTTCTGCAAAACCCCGGTCGGGTCAGCTTCTAAACTTCACTTTTCAGCTAACCACCGCAAGTGTCGCTAGAAATCTTTCCAACTCGGTCCCTCAACCGCGTCTCAAAGCGGATCGTTCCTCTTCGAAACTCACCGCATGAATCGGAATGGACTTGGACCGCGCGGACGTTCGTCGCGCAAGAGCTCCCTCGTCATCTGTCTCGCGGATCCACTTCTCGTCTACTTCGACAGCGATTGATCGCTCGAGGATTTCCATCGACAAAACCAGCTTTGTCCCGGATTTGCTCTCGACCACGATTCCCGTCAGGCCCTTCAGTGGCCCGTCCACAATTTCCGCTCGTTGCCCGGCTTGCATGAAAGGCCACGGAGTCGTTGGCAGCAAGCTCTTCTCCACGCGCCGGATAGCTGCAATCTCAGATTCGTGAATGGGGACAAGAGAGCTGCCTACTCCTACGATTTGAATCACACCCGGCGTCGTCAGGACCGTCAACCGATCGCGCGAATTCATCCGGCAAAACAGGCATCCGGGCATAAACAACACTTCTAACTCTCTTGTTCTGTTGCCAAGCCTTTGCGGATACCGGCCCATCGGCAAATAGCACTCGTAACCTGCGTTCTCGAGTTGCAACGTAACGAACTTTTCGCTTCCTGCCCTCGTTAGAATGGCGTACCAGGGCCATAGCCGATTTCCAAAATCCATGATTGCTCCGTATGACACGCTACCGCCCTTTAAGTCACATTTCTCGTGCATTGCCTGCGTCATTCATGGGCATTTCCAAAACCGGCTGGTCAGTCCCGCAATAGTTACGGCGACCGACACATGCTCGGCTCAATAGCGACCGTAGCTCACGCCAGGCAGACCTCACAATCGGGTCTTAACCCCATATGGCACAGGGGTTTTCCCCGATTCCTTGGTCTGAATTCCTTCTTCTTTTTGAAGGTCGCTGGCGGGCCCAGGGTTATAGCTCTAATTTTCTGAGTTCACACAAAAAATGGCCGCTGGTGGTGGGATATGAAACTCCCACTCAAGCTTCAATTCTGATCAAACTCACCGAAGCGTAGTCACTTCTTGTTCAACGCGATGAGAACGCCGCGGCGAGAGGAGCCGCGTGGTGATGATGGCCGCAGGCACGAGATAGACGACAGTTACAACGGTCCACATCAAAGCTCCCGCACATTCTTGATCGGCGAGGCCGGAGAGGCCAAAGTGCCGTGGCGCGGAGAAGTACACCGGATAGGCGATGCGTTCCGAGAACACGAGAAAACCGGAGAGAATGTCGCACGGCAAAGTGGCGAGAAAGAGATACAGAAGGATCGGCCAACGCGATGACGCTTTGGATGAGGGCCAAGGCTCTATAACCGGCCACCAGAAAAGAAATCCCGCTCCGAAAAACGATGCCTGCTCAAATGCGTGCAGCGCGCTGGAATGCAATGCCGCAGTAAACACCGACGGGATGTGCCACGCCACGAGCGTGAAGGCGGAAACCGTCCAGCACAATGTGAGCCGCGAAAGTGCGTGCGCGAGTCGTTGCATCCAACGCGACTGGAATAGCCGACCGAGTGCGTCTCGTGCGACGCGCGGCAAGCCATGCCACACGGCCAGCACGGGTTCGCCCAACAGAATCAGCGCGGGAGCAAACGTCATCAGCAGAAGGTGCTGGATCATGTGGGCAGTCAGCAAGTCGTGATCATATGTAGATAGCGGCGAGCCTAACGCGAGCCAGATGAGAAACATTCCCAGCAGGAAACTAACTGCGCGCCAGACAGGAGTGACTCCCATAGAAAAAGAGAAGGTGCGACGCCAACCACGCAAGTAGAAAAGAGACGCAAGAATGAGGATGAGTATCAGCGCCACGACGGACGATGTGGATTCCATAGCAGCGTGATGCGCAGAAGTCATAAAATTTCCTAGTGCTGATTGCCGCTTTGGCCGAGGACAAAGTCGCGCGCAGCGTCACGCGCGGGGGATTGTCCCGCCGGATGAAGGGTTTCGAGAAATGTCACGAGGGCCGTTGTCTCCGCAGGACTTAAGTTTTTGCCGTAGGCGGGCATATTGCCGCCACCCTGGATCACCTGCCGAATGAGCTGATCTTGCGTGAGCCGAACCGCTACGCTGTCCAGAGACGGACCTCTTTGGCCGCCAGTGTCGCCAAGCGAATGGCAGTTGCGGCATTGTTTGACCTGAAAAACGAGCGCGCCTTGCCGTTCCAATGCAGTTGTGCCATGCAGATATTTGTCTGGCACGGGCTCGCCGCTCCAAGCATTCATGTGCGGACTCCAGGGCGCGGATTGGGCAAGACGAGTGAACGTTCCGAGCATGATTGCAAGCAACAGCACGGTTAAGACCGCGATGGGCCTACGCCGCCAGCTTTTTTCTCCTTCGCCGGAGAGAAACGGCAAAAGCAGCAACGCGATGATGACCAGGACGGGACCGATAAGCAGCGCTGGAGTTTCCAGGGACGGAGGGAGGAGCGAGAGCACGGCGTAGAGCCACAGGAAAAAGTAGTCGGGTTTTGGCGCGGTCTGAATGATTGTCGGATCGGGCTGGCCCGTTGGACCAAACGGACCGAAATAAATTGCACACGCGGCGACCGCCAAAAGAACGAATGCCGCAAAGAACATATCTTTCCATATTGCGTATGGAACGAAGGGGGCGCCGTCTTTTTTCGTCAATTCATGATATTCGGCTTCATAGGTCGCGCGCTTCACGATGCGGCCCGGCATCGGCCACTCATTGATGCCGAGTTTGAGGACCATCAGGAGATGCAAGCACACGAAACCGATCAGCATTCCTGGAATTATGAATACGTGCAATGCAAAAAAGCGTGAGAGTGTCGCGCCGGCGATGATCGGTCCGCCCAGCATCAGCTTCACGATCGCGGGGCCGATAATAGGTACACGGCTCGCGATCGACGCGCCGATTCCAAGCCCCCAGTATGCATCCTGGTCGAAACGCAGCACCTGGCCGCTGAACGCCATGCCGAGCGTCATGAGCAAGAGGAAGACGCCGACGATCCAGGTGAGTTCTCGCGGGAATTTGTACGCGCCGAAGAGAAAAACCTGAACCATGTGAATGAGAACAATCGCCACCATGAAATTCGAGCCCCAACCGTGAAGAGCACGGATGAACCAACCAAGCGTGACATCGTTGTTGATGGAATGGAGACTGCTCCAGGCCTCGCCGGCGGAGGGAACGTAGATGAGAGCGAGGAGAATTCCGGTCACGAGTTGCAGCATGAAAACGACGAGAGCGGCGCTGCCGAAAACGTACCACCAGCTTGCCGTGTTTCGCGGCACGGGATGCCCGGCGGCCTCGCGGATTGGAGCCGCGATCTGCAGGCGCCTTTCGAACCAATCCCCAAGCTGAGCTAACCAGCGCATGGTGGTTTCTTTCCGAGAAGAGCCGCGCTCCCGCCGGGCGTGGGCAGTTCACCGGCCTGAATGGTGACTAGACCGTTCTCAACCTTATGTGGATATTCGAAGAGTCCGCGTTCCGGGGGACCCGAAGCGCGCGAGCCGTCGCGATAGTAAGCTCCGCCATGGCACGGGCACATAAACAAACCGGACTGTGGGAACCAGCGAACGGGACAACCCAGGTGGGCACAGTTCACCGCGAAGACTTGGAATTGTTCGCCTTCGATGCGTCGCACCCAACATGCCGTGTCAACCGTCTTGCCGTCGGTCGGCATTACATAAGGATTGCGGAACGTGGCCAGTCGCGTCTCGCCTTCAGGAAAGTCGCTGACGGAACCAAGAGGCACCCAGGAAAGATAGGCGCTCGCACGGCCGCGCGTGACGGAAGAGAGAAGAAACCGGACGATCGGAACAGCAAGTGCGGTTGCTACCAGACCGTTGAAGAGAATGCCTAGCTTCATGAAGAGGCTGCGGCGGGAAATTGTATTTTCGTTCGACATCTCGAGACTCCTAGTGCTGGG
>Ga0137404_10000554_pt1 | contig 24562 bp, 19 predicted proteins | sample CZOMad2_1_16fung_FD_108285 | JGI IMG/M metagenome (GOLD analysis project Ga0137404, IMG submission 108285) | Vadose zone soil fungal communities from Angelo Coast Range Reserve, California, USA - CZOMad2_1_16fungal (Illumina Assembly) | ecosystem: Environmental > Terrestrial > Soil > Vadose... | reverse complement strand
TCGAGGCTTTATCAGCGATGGCGGCGCAGGCAAGGTGGTCATATTTGATTTAAAGACCTTGAAGCCGACCGGAGAGGCTAAAGCAGATAAGGACGCGGATTCCATAGTTTACGATCCGGCGTCAAAACGTGTTTTCGTCATGAATGGAGATCCAAACAGCTCACGGTAATCGATGCGAAGAGTGGAAGTGCTGCGGGTACCATTAACCTCGGTGGAGCGCCCGAGTTCGCCGTCGCCGATGGCAAGGGAACTGTTTATGTGAATCTGGAAGACAAGAATGAAGTGGTCGCTATCGATTCGCAGAAGCTGACAATAAAGTCCCGCTGGCCTGTAGCGCCCGCCGGAGGCCCTACGGCCCTGGCGCTCGATCAAACGCACCGCAGGCTCTTCAGTGCGGGACGCAATCCTCAGATGCTGGTGGTGATGGACGCCGACAATGGACACATCATCCAATCGTTCCCAATCTCCGCAGGCGTTGATGCCGCGGCCTATGAGCCAGAGACGGGACTTGTGTTTGTCTCCACTCGTGAAGGCATGATTCATGTCTTCCATGAAGATTCGCCGAATAAATTCAGTGAGGTCGAAACAGTCAAGACCGAGTTCGGAGCGAAAACGATGGGGCTGGACAGCAAGACTCACCATCTCTTCGTGGATACTGCTGATTTTGGTCCGCCGGCACAGCCGACAGCAGAGCGGCCCCGGTCGCAGCGGACGGCGATTCCCGGCACATTCCGCGTTCTGGTCTATGGCCGATGAGTAAATTCGCTCTGCGAGGATCGCAAGTTATTGAAAAAACTGGTGAGCGCGGAAGGAATCGAACCTTCAACCTACTGATTAAGAGCCACTTCCCGGCAGCTAGTGAAAGTCGATGAATTCTCCTGTCGATTGATGTTGAAAAGACTTCGGCTGCCGTTGTTGGAATATCTTGAAATTCTTGGATTTCTGCTGCCTTGGCCAGCTACATTTTTTTCATTGCGAAATATTTTGATCTTCGCCAAAGGCGATTAGAAGTTGAATTTCGGCGGCCAAAAGCCTGATCTGCGCACATGGAGATCAGAGCGGCGTGAGGAGACTCTGCAACGAGTTGTGCGAAATCTATCGAAGTCGGGATTCAGAATACGTAACGGATTCCTCCCTGAATTGTCGAAAACTTGGTAGCTCCTCCCGAAGTGTTTACCGCATGGAAGTTGTAGGAGCCTTGCAGTCCGAAGCGTCCCGCCGATGGCCAGTGAGTTTTAGTCGATATTCGTCTTCAGGGAGAGAGGAGACATCCAAGTCAAATAGGAGCGTATTTCCCCCGGTCCAAAGGATGCATGTGCGATAGTTGCAAGGGACTTGCGGCTCATGAGAGTTCCTGACTTCTTTTCCTGCGCTGTTGGTTACCACCAAGTCCAGCGATTGCAGGTATTGTTCATGCATAAGCTGAAAAGTATATTTTCCTGTCGCCGGCTTACCGTCGTCGGTAGCGACATCCACCGGAAGAAACACGGAACGGCCATTGTTATTCTTATAAAAAGCAATGACCGCAACATTTTGCGAATGTAGTCGCAGCGGGTCTATTATGTCCTTGGTGGGCCAAGGCTTGAAAACATTCCAGGCGTTTTCATGCCACTGAGTAGAATCATTGGACCGCATAAAGTAGTTGAATAAATTCTGAATCTCAACCGCCTGTACAGATATACTGTGCGCTTTGCTGTCTTTCAAAGACGGTACAAAGAATCCAACCTTCAGATTTGAGTTGCTGCTAAATTGCTGGAACCTGCTGTAAAGCCCGATCAACTTGAAGTCGGCGCCTGCATTCCGCCTCACATTGCAGCCCTCTTGCCGGTTTGAGAAGTTTTTCATACCCTGCTGCTTGCAGGGATCTGATGGGAGCAGCAGGAGCAACATGACGGTAGTCAGCCAGCTTGTTCGAACTTGAGGGTTGTTTAGCATAATGGTGATCTCTCAGCGCCAAAAGAGTAGCGGAAGCAAGTTAAACGGGAGCAGCGGAATTGAGCTTATCGAGCAGCAGCGAGTGCACCTTGTTTTTTTCGAACGATCATCGCTGCGCATCGCTCCGCCAACGCTCCGATCGTTCGTGATGGGTTGACCCCCAACGGGGTGGGAATGATCGAACCATCGATCACATAGAAATTCTTGTATCCAAACACCTCGCCGGCGTGGTTTACGACGCCATCGTCTGCTGTGTTGCCGATATTGCATCCACCCAGCGGGTGTGGGGTAACCAAGCTTTTCTTCCAGAACGGTGAGACGAGCGGAGTTCCTCCCGTTTTGTGCGAAAGCTCCTTGTGCGTGTTGAGGACGGCGTTGAAGACGGGCAGAGATTCCGTGATGTCCCAGTTCAGGTGCAGTCGTTTCTGGCCAAAGAAAAACCAGGGCCGCTTCATTACGAACTCACCATCGCCTTTGTCTACTCCCTGGGCGAACCAGGGCATGATGTGATCGACTGGATCAAGAGACTGCAGCTCTTTTTGCAACCACTGGACAAGTTCGTGGAAGGGATGGTGTGCATTGCCGCTGTTCTGGGCCGCGAGCATGTGGTGTTTGAAGATTGGCGGGAGGCCGCCATCCTCGATCCAGAAGGACTGGCCCTCGCGGCTGCGGTCGAGGAAATCAATCGCGCTGCTGATCGTTGGGCCCACTTCCGGAAACAGCTTCCGGTTTCTGTAAAAAGCAGGCACCAGGAAGTCTCCGTTGCTGCTCCAATTTTTACCTAGACGCTGGCTTATGTTGGGCAGGGTTTTAAACTCGTCGCGGCAGCGGAGGAGGAGTTCGGTAGAGCCCAGCGATCCTGCTGCCACAATGACCATGTTGGCGTCTTCAAATCCGGCATTGAGTTTCTTGTTCTCAATCTTGTCAAAGTGCACGCGATACCCTGCGCCGTTTGTTTCGATGCTGCGGACGAAATGCAGAGGACGAACCTGCGCTCCCTTTTGCTCAGCTACCGCAATGTAATTGACGTCCAGTGTGTTCTTCGCCTTGACCGGGCAGCCAATGTCGCATCGCCCAGCGTGAATGCACGTTCCCTGCTCAACGCCATGCTGGTTCTTTTTGAAGATGGAATTGGCTTCTCCGGGAGGATTTGTGGGATCGAGAGTCAAGTCTTTACGAAAATTCACCGCAATCGGGAGCTGCTTAAATCGGTTAGCCGCGCCGATCTTCTCCGCTCCTTCTTTCATCAGACGGATACGCGGGTTCCACTGGTTTTCCGGCAGAGGTTGAACGTTCATGAAGGCAGCCACCGCATCGTAATGCGGTTGAAGTTCAGTCTTATTGATTTCTGCAGGCCAACCGCGTTTGAATACGACGTCAGGAGCCTCCACGGAGATGCTGGCATAAATCAGCGAGCCTCCACCAACAGCAGCTCCCTGTGCGACTGACATGCCGCCAAACATGCGGAGATCGAGCCAGCCGTTAAAGAGTTCCGGATTCTCCTGGTCCCAGACCCAGCGATCGTCGAGCACGCCAGGCTCAGGATAGGCCGATACTCCTTCCCGGGATTTGTTGTCCCAGCGCCGGCCGCGCTCCAGGATCACGACCTTTATTCCGGCTTCGGCTAGCCGGCACGCAGTAATAGCTCCGCCAAAACCGCTTCCAATTACGATCGCTTTGTCAGTCACAAAGCACCTCCTGCTGCGGATTGATGGTTTGTCAGATGGTGCACATAAGAATCCCAGAGCTCACGCATGAAGAATCGCCCGAATTGAGATACCGCCTTTGTCTTTTCCTCCATGTTCGACGCGTTTGTGGCATGCATTGACTTCACCAGCCCGATGAGTTCAGCTACTCCCAGTTTCAGGATTCCAGCGCCGACAATATTGCCGCTGCTGTCTTTTCCTTCATGCAGCAATGTGTAAAGCGTAGTGGTCTCTTTCCAGGCGTCGACCACAGGGTCTTCGCGGACCTCCTTTTTACCAGCCATGTAATAGTCCTTGCCGCCGAATTCGAACCCCAGTTCATAGACCATCAGCTTCAGCTTAGAATCGGTGGTTGGGGAAAATAATTTGAAGATTCCATTCTTACATGGTATGCCATCGCCAAAGGCCGGATAGCTCACATTGCCGGTAATCTCGCCCTGATGGTCTGGGTCGTTGGCAAATTTTACGACGTCAGGAATGGTGATCGTGCCGCGCATGGTAAAAACGGTCTTTGCGGCTTTCCCCTGCTCGTATCCGCTTTGAGGATCGGTGGCTCCTAAGGTCAATCCTCCGGACATAGTTTCGCTGAAAGTTATCCCGACTCCAGTGCTTTGCATTTGTGTTACCTCCGGTATGTAAGGCAGGCCTTCGATTTTCCTCTCCAGTTCCAAATAGCGTTTGGCATCGGAATAGCCCATTTCGATAAGGGTATTCGCGCTGATCCGGCCCATGAAAAAATCCGGATCGAGCGGCAGAGGATACAGTGGCCGGATTACGTGAAGCCGAATTGGCCCGCGCTGGCCGTAGGGACTGTCGCCCTTGCGGATTCGGGCATTGATCTCCTCGATTTGCTGGAACTCATCAAATAGTTTTCCGTTGGCGCTCATCTCGATCATGTGAACATATTGATGGAAAGCGCCTAGCTTGTACTCCCGGATATTGCCGATGCACCAGACGAGCCACAGCTCTTCGCTGCCCCGGCGGACGGCTTCCATAAGATTGGCGTCTCTAATCCAGACAGAATCCGTGTACCAGTCTCCATTGATCCTGACTGCCGGCATAAAGATCGGAAGAGAGATCCCGGCGATCAGCAGATCGGGAGTGACTTTGTCCTGAGGAACAATCTCGCTCAGCTTCCGGCTGTAGTTGCAGACGTTGAATGTGCCCATTAGGCCCGTAGCTCGATTGATCTTTCCACAATCGATGCCAAGATGGGGAAATACATAGTCTCTGATGCTGTCAGCGCTCCCGAGTGCGGGCATGTCCCAGACATGCAGGTACTCGGGAATGGGCATGAGTGCGGCGAAGCGATGTACGTCCAGGGTACGCCACCTTTCACACATTTCATCAGGCCCCAAGCCGGAGAGAAGCATGGCGAGGTTGATAGTTCCGCCCGAAGTTCCATCCGCGTGATGAAAGCCGAGTCCGTTTTCAAACAGCGCCTTGATCACGCCCGCCTGGTAAGCCACCCGCATGCCGCCGCCGGCAAGAATGAGCGAACGTTGCACCGGTTCCGGCATGATGTTATGAGGGTCGTCCATAGGATTCTCAGTCCAGTTCCTTGCCGGTCTTTGTCCCCATCCAATACCAGCCCACCAGGATGCCGCTGGCAAAATCAAACGCCGCAATCGCCAGGGCGATCCGCCCGAACACATTTCGTTCCACCCCGATCGCTACGGCAGTGGAAGCGCCGAATTTTTGCAGAGTCGCCCAGAAGATTGCTACCGGCTGCTTCACCGGAGCATACAAGGCGTGCAACAACATTCCTCCAAACAGCGCCATAAACATTCCGACAATGCCAAAGAAATGATTTGTGGACGGGGTTCTTGCGGCCGCGACCAGTCCCAGGACAAAGCTCGGATAGACCATCTGGACAACGCCGGAGACGAGTGTTGACGCGGCGATGAGCCACACCAGCCAGTAAAGTATTTTGCGGGGATTCATTTGGCGGGAGCTCCCAGTTCGTCCAGCAACCTGCCCTTGGCGATAAAGTAGTACATCATCACCACCCACATGATGGTAAGAAGCACCCAGCGAATGTCATTCAAGCTCATCTAGCGCTCCAGCAGCGAGGTGAGTTGCACCGGATCACTGGTCGTCTGGGCCAGTATTTTGTTGATGGGAATGATATAAAGCTGTCCAACAAAGGTTGCGCCGCCAATGCACAGGAGCGCCGCGATGGCCGTCCAGCGGAGCTTCCCTTTCCATTCCGAAAAAATCATGACCAGATTGCAAAAGAGCATGATCGGAACCACTACCGTGAAAAACCGGGTAGCGGCGGAGGTCTGCGGGATAAACTGCTGGTAATAATTGTCCGGCGTGAGATGACGCCAGGTGGGAAACCAAAAGAAGCGAAGCGCCCATAACACGCCACAATAGAGCGTGGCTCCAAAGAAAATGCAAGCGTGATTGAGAGCGAGAAGCTTTGCTTTCATTCTTGATGTCTCCTTATCGCGCGAATGTGGTCAGACCTGGTCTCCTGCCGCTGCTTTGGCCCTGGGCGGAGCAAGCCATTCCTGGCTCAGGCCCAGATTGATGACCGATTCCATGCCCTCGGGTTTCGTGGTGATTTTCTCCGCAGAGCTCAAGAACCAGCTTTCAAAATGATCATCCAGAATTCCCCGTGCATCCGGAATAAAGGCGGTCAATACCGGTTTTTCGCCGATCTCGAGTTGCTTAAGGGGCTGAAGGCGTGGAAGGTCGCCGATATAAAGACGCGCCGAGCCCCGTTTGAAAAGTTTGAAGCCGACTTTACCGTGGAAATAAATGGATGATTTCATCAGCATGCCGCGAAACTCGCAGAAGTTGGCGGCGCCCATGCGGAAAGGCAGCCAGGCGCTGTTGGGGCGGTCGATCTCAATCCGCATTCCGAATTGTCCGTCGAGGTCGTATTGGCTGCTGACCATCGAGTCGGTAATCTGGAAGTCCAGATTGGACTGGTGCTTGGGCATACCCCAGATCCCTTTTCCGCCCTTCACCGAGATTTCGGTTGAGACCGGCAGATCGAAAACGTATTGTCCGGTATCATAGTGCTTTGTGAAGATTGCGGGCAGGAACCGTGGGGCCCGTTTTTTTCCATGGGTGCATGCAATCGCGATGCTGTATTCAATGTACTTGCCGATGTTCGTGATCTGGTAATTCACCACCGTGATTACCAGCAAGCCCTTATTCCACAGGCGGAAGGCATAAACCTCGTTGCCTGGAAGCAGGCGCTGGGCCGTGTCGGCATTGATGGGAAACGCCGCCATCAGCACCGGAGTTTTATCGCACGCGACCGGCAATTGGAAGGGAATTCCATCCACCAGTGAATAACGGCCTGCTTGTTGTTGCAAACGTTTGGGAACACCCATGAGCGCACCTCAATTCCATTCCAATTCCTTGTAAATGATGGGAAAAACATCGTGTGCCGCATTGTTTCCGAAGAACACATCCAGGTGCCCGTAATTCGCCAACAGATGCAACGAGTGATAGTTCCGGCGGTCACGATCAAAAAACTCAAACGTCTTTACTTGGCTTTCAGGAAGAAAGCAGTGATTGTTCTTCCCTGCGAGAAAGGCAAAACGGGCATCTGTCCGCGGCGCTTGCTGAATGAAATCAGCCGGCAGTTCCTTGAACCCGCGGACTGGCACGAGATGTCCGCGACGCACGCAGCGAATCATCTGCTGGAAAAAGCTGATTGGGACTTTGGCAAACTCCTGCCTGATCCAGAGATGGGTCTCCTCGCTGATATTGGCATGCGACCAGAGCGCTGGAAATCCTGCACCATATGTAAAACTCACCATCTTGCATACCATGTTGTTGCATTCGTGATGGCTAAGCCGTACCAGTCCCGCGATTATCTTGGCTGTAAGATTGGGCCTCTGAATGCCCCATTGGGGATCCAGATATGAAGTCATGAGGTTCAGCACCGGCACCGACAGCTGCATTTTGAACGAAGCAAAAGACGGAATAATAGGATGCAAGGAGACTGCATTGCTAACGATTGTCTTTACCTCCGGCAACAATCCGGCAACGGCGGACATCATGAAGCTCGTGGATCCCTGGCAATGGATAACTGCCTTGATGGAATCAGCGCCAGTTTGTTCCCTTACCTTTTTGACAGCCGCGGGATGGTCATACACAGCGGCCTCGTCCAGCGTCCATGAATTGAAGCGAAGATCAATACTGGCGCGCCAATTTTCCAGCCATACGTCATATCCCCGCTCCGCCAGATATTCCACCAGCGTACATTCGACTGGGGCACGGAATAAATTCGCGCGGACACCGGCCCCGTGAACCAGCAGAACCGGACCTTTGCTGGGAGAAACTGGTCCCTGGACGTGGATCAGGTTGCACTCGAACCCGTCTCCTGCAGTGAAGGGCACCACCGTTTCCCGCCATCCGGCCTTGTTCCTTAATGTTGCGGCTGTATTCAAGCGATTCCGTTCAAAATGGTGCGTTGCCAAAAATATCTATGGTAAAAAAGTGATCGTCTCCTTGATACCGTTTCACTCCTTTTCCCGCTTTACCGGCTAACCGGCGGCTTGCGCCAGTGCAGCTTTGGGAATAGCGCTTCCCCGGCTTAGTTTTGCGTCGATATTCAAAAACGAGTGGGCAATACTGCCATTTGTGCCTGCAGTAAACGTTTCAGTCAGCACGCTTCGATTCGTGACATCACGATGGTCCAGAGTCACAATGTCACCAGCGATCTGTAAATTGAGAAAGCCATTCATCCCAAATTTCGTGTCTTTATCTTCTAAGTAGATTCTTTCGTCAAAGTACTGCAGCGGGGCTCCCGGTGCTCGGGGCTTGGTGATCTCAACAGGCATTCCGGCGTGCCCCAAGCAGCGGCCATAGGCGGTAAGACTTCCGTCCGAATGCTTGTCGTAAACTGCCCAGCGATGCTCATGTCCCCATATCCAAAGTAGATCCTGGCCGGCAAGAAATTCCATCAGCTGCTTTGCCGGGCGTGGATAGCCTTCTTCAAAGGAGCTGAAGTACTGGTGATGAGTCAACAGGATGGTGGAGCGCACCCGTTCTTTGGGTTTGACCACGGTACGAAGCCACTCGATCAAGGCGGCTTCCAATTTGCAACTCGGAGCAATCCCAGGGATTTTCTTTATGAAAGGCAGTTGGCTCAGAATAGGCATTCCGAGAGAGTTGTAGCCGGTATCCAGAGCCAGAATGCGCCAGATATCATTCTCAAGACAGAAGAAGCTGGCCAGCTGTTTGCCATCCTTTGAAGAGGGAATTCCAAGGGTAGGCAGGAAAAGGTCGAAATATCCATTGCCATTGGCATACATTTCATGGTTCCCACTCAAACTAAAAGAGCCTAGCTGTCCCTTCGGCCAGTTCACACCTTCATATCCTGCTTCCGATTTTCCTAAGCAATTCTCCTCCACCTCGGTTGAGTCACCAACATAGTAGACATCGCCGAGATGGATGGTATAGTCGGGAGTGAAGGCGGAAATTCCCGCAGCCACTCTGTATGCCTCATTCGTGCCAGTACCCCAGTCTCCAGCAATTGCAAGTTTTACGACCTCGCCTCCGTCTGCTGCTTGCAAGCGATATACCCCGCGCTCTCCTGTAGATGGATAGGTCTGGAAAGAATGCTTCCGTTTGAAAAGATATTTCAAATACCCGGTGACCCAGGGCAAAAGATTCTTGGGAAGAAATGCCTTTAATTCTGGAAAATGCACGTCATCCGCCAAATCGTCCACCTTGCGGCGGTAGTGCGAGTGCAAAGCGGAACGTTTCAGGTTTTGAAGATCGGCTAACGCTTGAAACCTGCGACTTGGCTGAGAGGATGTTGAGGGGCTTGCCATCCAAATACTCTCCTGTTTTAGTGGTTTTTGGCTAAACTGGTTCCGGCTGTTTCAACCTTGAGATTGCGACACTGAAGCTCGCACCAAAAACCAAATTGCCTTCACTGAAGTCGCTTTACAATGGACGTACCAAGACCCGGTCCATTTACTTATCTTTAAAGAATACAATTGGCTGCAAAGGGAGTGGGGAGGAGTATCCAACTACTTTCATGCGCTGTCAAGCACAATCATTGAAAACAATCACTTGTCCGAAGATTGGCTGGCACATTAAGAAATACTTAAAGTTAAATTAACACTTCTACGAACGGTGCGCTTGCAGTTTTGGCGAGGGACGAGGGCAAAAATTAGGAAAAATCCAAAACTGATCGCACCCCACTCTCATAATCGTCATCATGCCATCAGGAAGCCGCGCGTAAACCCTCAATTTCTGTCGAGACTTGAACCGAGTTCGATTTAAGATACTGAGCCGCAGCCAGCATCTCGGGCCAGGCGCACAGCAGCTTACCTGCTTTTTTGATTATCTCTCTGGTCTTATTCTTGGCAACATGCAGTGGATACCGCTCCCGATATTCGACTGGAATACAAAACAGTGAATTATCCAGTAAGGCCGCCCAACCGCCATGATAATCCTGGAGGTCTTTTCGCCAATGAGGAGGATAATCATCAAACATATTCAAAAGCATGTTCCAACCCCGCATCCAATTTGCGACAGCACTCATGGCAAAACCAGAAGTCTGGCCCCAAAATTCTTTGTCAGGCGCGGTAGCTAGTTCTTGCAGGAAACGGCCCGTCAATCGTAACGCTTCAGCTCGGTCCGTACCCGGAGGCACGTTGTAGGAGGAAATCAGGAATGTGATTAATTGAGTCATACGGAACTTAGGAATGTCGTCATAGGTTCGGCCAGATTCTGTATTGTGAAGCAGCGCGACTGGAAGATGGCCTAAGAAACAGCTGCTAAAGCAGTGCATGGCCGTTAGGCCAAAAGTCATATCTTCACCACGAGCGACAGGAAAAAATGGAGGTAAGACATCGCAATTATCCAAACCAATGTTGAGTGTATGGCAAAACGGTAGGTGGCTTATGGTATAGCCCTTGGCCACCGCTAAAACCTCGCGGCTCGACATTGCCGTATCATAGACAGAGCGTGAACTTAAAAGATTGATCTTAGTTTGTCCGAGACAATTCAACAGGAATTTTGATGAATTTCCTCCACTATCGCCTGCGACTCCTCCGATGGTAATTGAGATTACTGCGTCGCCACGCAGTACTCCCATGAGGATATGGTTACAAGTATCTTCCAATTCAATGGTGGAGTTCGTACGATACTTCAAAATCAGATCTCCGACCGGCGCTCCCAGCAGTTTTTCGTGCTCCTGCAAAATATCCACAGAACTCCAAGGTAGATGATGGAGCACTTCCTGGCGCTCTCGGAAGAACCACATGTCTCGGGGAAAGAGATGGCCGCATATTCGAAGCTGATTGGAGTCGCGCGGGTGCAGTGTAGACCGGCACACCACATCATCATCGATATTCAAGACGCATTCACCCACGGTATCCATCAAAACGCAGTTCCTGTTGGCTCCGAATGTGCCAAGTCCATCATCATTTTCTCCCAGCAAGGCGAAGCGCGCTGTTTCCGGCTCTATACCCAGTTGCGCCAGCCTTGAAAGGTAGGCCTCCTTCTCCCGGCGGCCGGCGTAACGCACATTCAAACCAGGCTCGGGGGAACGACGTTCCAACTCGTGCCGGTACCTGGACTGCATGTCCGGCGAAAGAGAATCATCCATAAGGCGGAAAGTGACAGTCCGGGAATGCTCCAATACGTTATCTGCAAAGCTCCGTAGAGCGTGCATGCATGGCTCAACCCTGTTCGCGGTTACGATGGCTATAGACGAAATCGGACGCCGCTTACGATGATTTGGCTGGATTTGAGCGTAGAAGTCGTCTTCGGCAAGCAGCAGGCTTTTTCTAATCAGATCCTTCAGATCTTCAGCAACGCGTTGCGACTCATGATCCGGCAGCTTGAGTGTCTTGCAAATGTAAGCGACATGCTCAGGCAAAGACTGAAAATTCCGGCAAAGATCCATGCGCAGCCGGCTTACCGCTGGCAGTGGAAGAGTCTGGCCCGTAGACAGTACTTTGATGAGGTCCTTGCCAAAACCCAGTGGGTACGACTCTACCGGAACAGCGCGATAACGTTCGCTCACTCCAATTCTCCTTATCAGTGGCTTGCACCAGCTCGTAGAAAAATTCGCTTCAACATTAGATTATGGTCCAAGAGAAACATGCTTTTTGACCATATGGCGCTGGCAACCATGCAGACTGGCATCGGCCGTCTGACCGGAGCCAACGGGACCGATCAATTTGTCATCGAGGGAAAAATCAGCGCTACGCCGACTGAGATATTGGTGCAAGAAGAGGGCGATACCAGCGCTGCCAGTCGCGAAATCGCAACTGAATCTGTAAAGCTCATAGCCTGGGAAGGCCGCGCCTTTCGCCGTGTTGACCTGGAAGAGCAAAATCCCGCTGATGAGCCGCCGCAAGGCCTCCGAACAACTTGCCCGGTAAGATTCCACTTCCCGAAGAGCGAGCAGAAATTCACCAATTCCAGACAGCCCAATGAAACGTCCGGGGGAGATTCCGTACTTGCGATTGGCGTCGGGTAGCATTTTATCCAGCACTTCCAGGTAGCGCGGACTAGCCAGCGCGCGATAGTACCGTACCAGAGCCAGACCAATGCCTGCCGAGCCATACCTCAGATACGGGACCCCGGGTGCGCCGGTGACGCAGCGCACTTGCCAGGTCAAAGCGCCTTCCGCATTTGGTACAGCCGCGGCAATATCAAAGTCGAGCGCTCTCTTTCCCAGATCCAGAAACTTTTCGTCTCCGGTCACCTGGTAAAGATAGAGTAGGAACTCGCTGATACCGCTGGAACCGTGCGCAAACCCGGGGATGATCGCGCCGTTCGATTGTGGCCAGTAGCAGCTCCCGTTCTCGTCCTTCGCGCTGGCGGCGAGCCGTTCTCCTGCATAGATTGCTTGCTCCAGATATTCTTCATTGCCCGTGTCCAGAAAAAACTTTAACTGTGCGAGTCCCCAGCCGGACAACCCGTAAAACATGTCCGGCGATTCGTTGAGCGCCGGGTGGACCCAGGTGGAGCGCATGAGCTCTTCTGCTCTCTGGTCGAGACCCAGGTCTTTAAACACCCATGCAATTCCGGCCGTCCCAAAATAAAGTCCGGGTGGATACAATTTCGCCTCGATCTTTTGCTTGAGCATCCACTCGGTTATAGAAACGGGTACGTCTCCGGTAATGGTCTTGATGGCATAGGCCACACCGCATGCGCCAAAAGCAAGGCTGAGCGGGTTGGTGACAAATGCTTTCGGGTCGGAGGGAAAAAGCCGGTCAGTACGCTCATAACTGGCCATCGCCACGATATGCTGGACTATGCTTTGGACAGTTTTTTCGCACTCCTGTTCAAGATCACCGGGCGCCTGGTAGCCGGGCTCCGAACTGATTTCCGCTGTTTCGAGCGCCGTGATGGCCTCGGCCAGAGAGGGGCGCAAGGCCGCTCTAGGCTCAAGGAGCCCGCTGATCAAACGTGTCAACTCATGGGGAAGGCCAAAGTCTTTTGCGATCGATTGCAAGAATCTGACATGGACCTGGGGATCGAGAAGAATCATTGCGTTAATCGGCATGATGTAGCTCAGCATTGCCGCGCCGAACGAATAATAGTCATTGGCAAATCCCGGAGCAGCATTAAGGTCTGAGACTGACGCAAACCCTGGTGTAAGAAGATGGCTGGGAGCGTCAATCCCGGCTTCGAAAGCGCCTTCCAGATCGATGAGCTTTAAGTCTTTGCCACCATCCGTGATGAGAACGTTGTTGTAAGAAAAATCCATGAACACGATGCCATGCTGATGCAGGATTTCCAGAAGTCGCGCGACTTGCAGGAATATGCGTTTATATTCCTTCCAGAATGCCTCAACCTTCTGCCGGGTAGGGTCGGTCAAAAGAACTATGGTCCTGGAACTTGAGTAAAAACGCAATGTCATTGCTTTAGGAATGAATTCTTCAACCAGATAAGACTGTTCTCCCTCTTTGAAGAAGTCGAGCGGTCGGGGCGCAATCCCGGCGTTTTCGACTTTCTTAAGCAAGCGGTATTCTCTTTCCAGAAGTTCCACCGCATCTGCGCCGCTGGGGGTGAAATTAAGGAGCGGACGCGCCTGTTTGATCACGACTGTCGCTCCGCTGACTGCGTCTGTTGCCAGGTAGACTCCGCCGCAATTGGAATTGGCAAGAGACGAACGAACCGTATACCGTCCTTCTTTGAGAACAGTTGGCTGCTCGCCTGGCGACGCTTCATAGGGACCGGGAAAAGGGTCCTGGACCCAATCAGGAAGCACAAAACGGGAGAGGCGTTCATCGGGTACCGTGCGGCCATCAGGCGCGGAGATGACCAGTAACCTTTCCCCCTTTCCCGTCAAGACCTCCATCGGAGTAATGCCGCCATAGCGGTAATAAATCACCTTGCTGTCAGCGTATCGCCTGTCGGAAAGAATGTAAGGGCCTTCGAAGCCCACGGTCACACGATGCAATTCGGCGGCCATCCGCACGAATTGCTGTTCGTCGTCGAAATAGATGGTGATGAATTTTCCCACGCCGGCCACGCTCCAGCCTTTGCTGGTCATGATGGAAAGTACTAGAGCGTCCAAGGCAAATTTGAAGGCTATCTTCCCGCTCACCAGGACAGGAACAATACGCTGAAGAAGCTCTCGAGCATTTGCCTGGGTCGCTGACACGTGAATCTTCCAGCCCTGAAGGGGCAGCATTGTTGCTGGAGGCATAACGTTGAACCACATCCCGCTGCGGTCAATTTTCCAGTCTGCAGGGAGTAAAAACCTAACGGGTTCAAGAAAGGACTGTTCGTCCACGGTGTAGCGATCCAAAGTCTCGTAAAAGACTTTGTTCGCGATCGTGAACAACATTTTGGAGATGCTTGACACGCTTGTTCGAAAACCCTTACGCAGATGAAATCAGAAACTGATACAGAGAAGAAGGTTGGCCAGTGCCGTACCGCTATGCAAAAACACCGGTCAAGGTTGACACCCCGCAAACTTTATTCATGTTTAAGCGCGGTGCTCGGATCCACCAGCGATGCGCGCCGGGCAGGCACATAGGCCGCAATGAGAGCGACTGTAACCAGCGTCAGCATCGCCAGCCCAATCGTCGCCGGATCGCGAGGCCGCAGCTCAAAAAGCAGGCTGCGCAGCACTTCGCTCAGACCGAGGGCGCCAGCGGCGCCGGCGATGATGCCAATCAGTGTAAACTTCATACTTTGTCCCAAAACCAGCAGCAGGATCTTGTTGCGTGTAGCGCCCAGCGCCATTCGTACACCGAGTTCCTGCGTGCGCTGTGCAACAGAATAGGAAACGACACCATAGATTCCGATTGCAGCCAATCCCAACGCAATGGCAGCAAAGAGACCAAGCACTTGGCTATACAACCGGGGTTGTGCCACCGATTCCGAAACCACGCTTCCCAGACTGGATGTACTCAGCACAGCTTCGTTGGGCTCCAATTCCAGAACGAGACCACGCACCGCGCCGCCCAGTGGTTCAGGCGCGCCCACCGTTTTCACCGCCAACGCAGGAGGAAAGGATTTCAGCAGGGAGATAAAAGGGGGGGGGACCTGCCGATACGGAACATATATCTCAGCAACGCTAGGTGTATCCACCGAAGCATCGCGCACGTTAGCCACCACACCAATGATCTCTTTGGGTTTTTCTGCCCCATCAAAAATGTTCAAGTATTGTCCAATCGGGCTTCGTCCGGGCCAATACTCTTTGCTCATGGCTTCATTGATGATCACCACAGGCTGGGTTATGCTTGAGTCCGTCTTTTCGAACCCCCGGCCCTGCAACAGAGGGATGGACAGAACTGAAAAATATCCATCGCTCAAGACTACATATTGCGCTGTGGGAGGGTGATTCGGTGACATGTCAGAGCGGCCTTGGACCAGGAACGGGATGGACGGACTTGGGGAAAGCAGTGGCGGGCTGCTGACGAAGCCGGCATTACGCACCTGGGGGACACCAGCCAATTTGTCCAGTAGAACTTCATAGAAGTTCGCCATTTTCTCGGCGGTATCGTATTTGTCGCCAGAGAGCGCGGAGAGGCGCGCGATCAGCACGTGGTCCGATCTGAATCCCAAATCCACTTTGCGCAAGTTCAACATCGACCGCAGTAACAGGCCGGCGCCAACCACCAGCACGACCGCAAGACCGATCTGGCCAGTCACAAGCGCAGTCCTGAGGCGGGCTCGGCCCACACCGCTGCCAATTCGAGACTGGCCTTTCAGGTGGTCGGCCATTCCCTGACTGATGACTTGCATCAACGGCACCAAACCCGCGAGTGTCCCCGTTAGCAGAGAAATGCAAGCGGTAAAGAAAAAGACGCGGGTATCCATGGTCAATGGACCAATCCCCGTCAATACCGAGCTTATGGTGGCGCCCAGCGAGCGTACCACTGTGACCGCCAGGGCCAGACCCAATCCGCCACCAATGACGGACAGCACGATGCTCTCGATCACCAACTGCTGAAACAACCGCGCGCGCGGAGCACCCAGCGCGTTGCGTACGGCCAATTCGGCCTTGCGGTCAGAGAAATAAGACAACAGAAGGTTTGCGACGTTAAGCGATGCGATCAACAACACGAAGATCACGGCGCCGAACAGGATGTAGGCCTCACGCTTGTAACGTTCCAGACCTCGGAATTGCAAAAGACTCAAATGGATCAAGCCTGGTCCGCTCCTTTTTGAGCCTGTGGCGCTTTGCTCGGCGATCACATTCATTTCCTGCTGTGCCGCTTGCAACGAAGTCCCGGAATTCAATCGCCCAACTACGGTCACCCAAATTGCGCTCCGGTTTTCCAGCAGCAGTGGAGTTGAAACTATTCCGATCATAGTGATCGGCACCCACACCTCTGCCTTCTGCGATATGCCCTGAAAACCAGGTGATAAAACACCTATAACGGTGAATGCGCGCCCGTTCAGATGGATAGTCTTGCCGATGACGTTCCGGTCTAGGCCATACCGCCTCTTCCACAACCCATCGCTCAGGACCGCCACCGCGTTTGATCCCGCGGACGCAGTCTCATCCCGCGTAAAAGTCCTACCCATCGAAGGATTCATCCGCAAGACGGAAAAATAGTCCGCCGTAACCAGTTCGGCGCCCAAAGGTTCAGCCGCGTCCTCGCCAGACAAAATCAGATTCTGCTGGCTGGTGGCGGCAATGCCTTCGAAAGAGCGCGCCGTCTTTTTCCAATCCTGAAAGTTTGGATATGAGGTCGCTTCTATTTCCTGGCCATTCTTCAAATAGGATTTGAAAATGATCAGTTCGCTGGCATTTGAATAGGGTAGCTTGGGAAAGAGCAGGGTCTTGAGAACGGTAAACATTGCAGTGTTCGCGCCGATACCTAGAGCGAGCGTAGCAATCACGGCAAATTTCAGCGTCGTATGTTTGGGCAAGAGCTTAAGTGCAAGACGTACGTCGGCAAGCAATCTATCTGGGCTGAACATGATGTCCATCCTTGCCTTGGGTTCTTTGAGAGAACCCGAATAGGGTGAGTATAGCAAAGAAATCCCTCCTATCAGATGGTGCAGAGAATTCCCATTTTGGGAAATCCTGGTTGGATGACAATTACCCGCCATGCGGAGAAAACTTTCAGGAAATTGTTTATCACACTGGCAACCTCCGCCAAGCCAGAGCTATCTGAGTTTCTGTCCTGAACATGATCACGACTTCAGGAACAAGAGCAGTTAGCTTCTAAGCAAGTAGCAAGTAGCAAATATGCACGCTTCCGGTTGTAGTTCTCCCATTCGCCCGGCGCCGCAAAAAAACACGACATTTGTGCTTCTCAAAACATTCTTCCAGGATTTCCTCTGGCCCCACAAATGGACTTGTACCAAGATAGGTGCGCTGATGGTCTTCAGCGTGGCTCTCCAACTTCCGGCACCTATCTTGACTATGTACGTCATCGATCGCGTTCTGCCCCTGAAGAATCCTGGACTGCTGAACGAAATTATTGTTCTGCTGCTGGCGCTGACTCTGCTGCGTCACATTTTCAGCTATCTAAACGAGACCGCCACCTTGCGCCTCCGGGAAGCAATCATCATGGAAGTCCAAAAGCGCCTGACGCTGCACATCCAGAGATTGCCGATCAGCTTCTTTGCCGACAAACAGTCCTCCTACCTGCAGTCGCGCGTAATGAGTGATGGGCGCGCGATTGAAGGAGTGCTGATCAAGAGCGTGGTGTCCCTGGCCATCAATCTACTGCTTTTTCTCACCGGCTTGGTCTTTGTCCTGCTTATCCGCTACGAGGTTGTGCTCATCCTCCTGCTGTTTCTGTCGCCGTTCGCCCTGATACGCTACTACGCCAATGAAAAGATGCGTGAGTTAAGCCGGGACATGCAGGAGACAACCGCGCGTGTTTCGGCGTTCATTGCCGAAAGCTTTGCGGGAATCCGCGTCATCAAAAGTTACGTCAGGGAAGAATTTCAGCAGGAGATGATTTCGGAACGTCTGGAGTCACTGAAAAAGATTTTTGTGCGGACCAATCTGGTGGCCGTGTTCAGCACCGTATCTACCGGCCTGATCATGGCGCTCAATGCGGCGTTCATCCTGTGGTACGGATCAAAACGCGTTATCACGGGACAGATGACGCTGGGCGAAGTCGTTGCAATTCTTTCGATGTTCACATTCTTCTACCAGCCCATCAACGAATTCGTTGCCGCTAACCTGAAATTCCTGCAGGCCGCCGCCTCTGTTAAGAGAATCTATGAGTTCTTTGGCCAAAAACAGGAGCGGCGCGACGGGCAGCGTATTGCTGGAAAGTGTCTGGGACGAATCGAGTTTAAGAATGTGGAATTTGCTTACGTGGAAGGACATCAGATCCTGCAAGATATCAATCTGTTGATCGAGCCCGGCAAACATGTCGCGCTTGTGGGCCGAAGCGGCGCCGGCAAGAGCACAATAGTCAATTTGCTGCTTGGATTTTACTCTCCGGCCGCCGGAAAAATCCTGGTTGATGGTGCGCCTGTTTCTGACCTGTCGCTGGATTCACTGCGCCAGAATATCGGGATCGTTGACCAGAACGCTTTCCTATTCAGCGGCTCAATTGCGGACAATGTCCGGCTCGGCAAACCGTCTGCCACCACCGAGGAAGTGATAGAAGCATGCCGGCAGTCGCATGCCGACGAGTTCATTGGCAGACTGCCCGAGCGCTACGACACGCTGGTCGGCGAGCGTGGCGTGCGTTTGTCCGGCGGGCAGTGCCAGAGGATCGCTCTGGCCCGGGTGTTCTTGAAAGACCCATCTATCCTGATACTGGATGAAGCTGTTTCCTCGGTTGACTCAGAATCGGAGTCCTACATCCAGCGCGCCATGAGCCGACTAATGGCGTCACGCACAACCATCATCATTGCCCACAGGCTTTCTTCCGTACTGGTCGCGGACGACGTGATCGTTCTTGAAGACGGGAAAATAGTGGAAAAAGGCACACATCACAGCCTACTGGAAAAGAACGAGTCGTACGCTCGGCTGTTCCGGGAGCAATTTGGACCCGCGATTCCGGACCGCGGTCTTGCCGAGGTCTTTACAGCGAGTTCTTGAAAAGTCTTGGTAAGGAGTTTTGCTATGGATCGAGTTTTTCTGCCTCCCCGCTGCCGCACTTGGACGAAAGATGGCTGGCACATTTACTTTGACCCCCACAACTTTGTGGTAGTGCGTGTCAACGACAGCGGGCGCCTGCTGCTGGAGATGCTGCGCAAATACATGTTGCTCAGTGAAATTGCTTTGACCGTGAGCAACAAGTTCGGCTTGCCCCTGGAACGGGCGCAGACGGCTGTGCAGGCATTCGCCCAAGGCCTGATCCGCGCTGGCTTTCTGCATCAGAATGCGTATAGCGAACGATCGCGGTCAGAGTTTCCGGAAGTGGGCTTTCCCTATGACATCTATATCCATCTGACGAACAAGTGCAATTTGCAGTGTCCGTATTGCTACAACAAGACCGACCGCGAAACCAAAATAAAGCTGGAAAAGGGCGGCTTGGTTGCGCCAACCATGAGCACCGATGAATTCAAGCATCTGATTACCAGGCTGGTGGAGAATGGCGTGCGCCGAATCCTGTTTACCGGGGGAGAGCCCTTGCTGCGTCCCGACGCCATGCAATTGGTGGCATTCTCCCGTGAACGATCGGACGAAAGAGTGCGTGATGGCGGAACGGCTGTTAATCTGGAAATGCTTACCAACGGCACTCTCATCAAGCCGGACGTGGCGGAAAAGATGTGCCAGCTCCTGAACACGGTGACCATCAGCCTGGATGGCCATGAAGCCCACCTTCATGAGGATCAGCGTGGACAAAGAACTTTTGAGCCTACTGTTCGGGGCGTCCGTACTCTGGTCGCCAAGAAGAAGGAGCTCGGCGCAAATCGCCCCAGGGTCTGCATGGTTCCGGCGCTTACGGCGAAAAACATCATTTGGATGAAGGAAATCTTCGAGTATTGCCTTGATGATCTCAAGGCTGACATGTTGGCGCCGATCATCTTCCAGGCCGGCGACCATCAGCAGGTAAGCCTCAACCAAGTTCCCGAACTGAAGGTCTTTCTGCAGGAACAAACCAGAACAAATCAATTCTTGGAGGAGCGGAACGCCCGCCTGGGCACGCCGCCCCCCAAGACCCCGTCTCCTCTTATACCTCGCCATCACTGCGGCGTCGGCAACCACGAGATCAGTGTTGATCCAGGCGGATTTGTTTATCCCTGCCAGTCTCTTCATTTCAACGAGTTCATCTGCGGTAACGTGCGGGAAACGGACATCAAGGAAATCTACGATGAGTCCCCGGTGATGAAGCGGATGCGGGGCACAACCGTGGAGACATTGAGCGTCTGCTCTCATTGCGATTTCAAGTATTTATGCAACGGTGGATGTCGCGCTACTGCTTATAACGTGTACCGCGAATTCGACCATCACAACGAGATTTACTGCAAGATGTTTGAAACGACCTCCGTAGCCAAGCTCTGGGCGGCAGCGGAAAATCAGGTTTCTGCGTAAGCCGGTAATGGTATCCACGTCGAGATCACAGGTTTGTTCAAAAACTAAGAAAGGAGGTTAATCCCATGTTTGACCCGTTAGCTTTTGTCTCGGAAGACTCGGCCGCGGCGGCAGCCTGTGGCTGTACGTGTAGCTGCGGTGGTTCAGCTGGAGCTGGCTCTGGGGCCGGTGGCGGCAGCTAAACCCCATAGCCTGCGTAACTGCAAGAAAACCGAGAGCACTATTCTTCGTTGATCGGCCGACTGCGGTGGATAGGCTCTCGGATTGAATCAACCAGTTGAGGTGGTTATGAGAACAGGACGAAGAAGTTTCATAGTGGGATTGCTCGTCTCCGGGTTTGGTTTGTCCATAGGATCTAGGAGCACAGCTCAAAGCGCGCAAAACTCGGACAACAGCAATCCGTTCCATCTGAGGAATGGCAAGGTTTTCATTAACGACCAGGCACAGCCGGGAACATACTCGGCGGAGATGACCAACTTCAGATTTCTTTACTTCTACATTCCAGCCCAGGGATTGTTTGTCATTTCGGACAGTCAATTTAACCATGCCGTTGAAGCCGGTAAATTTGAGGATCGAGAACTGCAATTCGACGTCTCTGGAATAGCATTCAAGCTTGTTTCTTCCCGCACCATGCTGGGAAAAACAGGCCGTCCGCTGTGGCTGAATTACGATCCCCGATTCACGCTGGATGTGAAATCGATTATGTTTGGCTACGGAGATTCGGAGTCTGCGCCCTATGATTGGCCCAAGCAAATTGGAAAACATATTTGAGATAAAGGAATCTCCGTGGAACGTGGGGCCTGGCCGGCTCATGTCCGAACTGAAATCGCCTCAGGCAGACAACAAAGACTGTGTCCTGTATGACGTGATTCATCGCAAACGGAGAGAGGCTTCCCTTAATCTGTTGGACCGCGCCGGTGTTCGCGGCCGTGCCGGCGGCGGGTTTCCTACCGGGCACAAATGGTGGCTCGTCTCCTCATCTGAAGCTGAAGAGAAATTTTTCATCTGCAATGCCAACCTTGCTGAACCTGGCCGGGGCAAAGAGAGCTGGTTGATTCTTGCCAACGCAGCCAAGGTGGTAGAAGCTGTCGCCATCGCCGCTTACTCCGCAGGCGCGCATCGTGGCTACATCGCGTTGCCTGAGCACGCACAGGCAGAGATTGCCGCCCTGGAGGGCGCGCTCAACAGCGCTTATCAGGCTGGTCTGCTGGGAAGGGACGTGTTCTCTTCTGCCTACGAGCTAGATCTTATGTTGGTCAAGACGCCGCCGGCCCATCTGGCGGGTGAAGAAACCGCTTTGATGGAGTTTATTGAGGGGAAAGCATTGCAGCCGCGCAAAAAGCCGCCTCTGCCGACGAGTGCAGGCCTGTTTGGCAAGCCCACGGCCATCAACAATCTAGAGACGGTGCTGCAGTGCCGTTATGCACTCAAGGTCGGTGCCGAAGCCTACCGCGCGCTCGGAACTCCCCAGGCGCCGGGAACCATGATCTTCAGTCTTTGGGGATGCGTGAATCAGCCGGGTCTCTACGAACTGCCGCTGGGGACGACACTGCGTGAGTTGATCGTCACAAACGGGGGCGGCGTACACGCCGACACCGAGCTAAAGGGCTTATTTCCCGGAGGAATCGGTTCACAGATACTGAAGCGCGATGCGCTTGATACGCCTCTCGATTTTGACTCGTTGCGGGATGCAGGCAGTGATTTAGGTTCCGGCGTAGTGATCGTGATCGGTGAAGGCACATGTGCGGTTGAGCTCGCGACGCGGCTGGCCCGGTTCTTTCACGACGCTTCCTGCGGCAAGTGCAGGCCGTGTAAAGATGGCACGGCGCGAACCTATACCATGTTGTCGAAAATCGACCAGTTGGAGAGGCCCAGCGTCGACCTGCCGGATGCTTCACTACCTGCCTCCAAACGCCCTCCCCAGCCGCAGCTTACGATTCTCAACAATCAGGCGCGAGGCATCAGTTACACCGATTCGGCAAAAGGGCTTGACAAGATCTCTCTTCTCTGTGAATTTTTCAAATATCGCGGCGATTGCCATCATAGCACCGAGGCAGCGGCTTCTGTGATGAGCCTGCTCGATGCTTTTCCTGAAGAGTTCAACCAGCACATGCTGCATGGCACGTGTAAGGGTCCGGAATTCGAAACAGTAAAAGGCCCGGCAATGACCGCGGCCAGGTAGGCTGCATGTCCGATGATCAGAGGAACGAAATGCATAACGTACTGAACATGGCGGCTGGTTCTTCTTGCTCCCCGCTAACGCAGAGCCAGTGCGATCCCGCCGAGAAGAAGCATCGGAAAGAGCTGGTTTTGTTTGGGAGAATGCTCCACAAGAGGCATTATGTTTCGGGCTGCGATGGAAACCTCTCCGTGCGCATGGACGGAGATCGCGTTTTAACCACGCCGACCGGCATGTGCAAAGCCTTGTTGAAACCGGAGCATATGGTCCTAGTCGATCTTCAGGGGAGAAAGCTGGATGGTCACCTTCAGCCCTCGACCGAACTTCAAATGCACCTAACCATCTATCAAAGAAGACCTGACGTGGGGGCCGTTGTTCATGCTCATCCTTGTGTGGCCACCGGAATCGGCTGCGCAGGAATGAGCCTGACCGAGCCGATTTGTTCCGAATTAGTCCTGACCCTGGGAGAAATTCCACTGGCGCCTTACGCGGTTCCAGGCACGCCCGCTTTGAGCGAGTCTCTTTTACCGTTTATCTTCGATCACGAAGCAATTCTGATGCAGAATCATGGCGTGGTGGCCTATGGGCAGACACTTTCCCAAGCGTATCTAAACATGGAAACCGTGGAGCACAGCGCACGCATTATGCTGGTCGCAAGACTGATGGGATCTCAAAAGGTTCTAGATACCGAGCAGGTATGTCATTTGCTCGATTTGAAGGCAAAAAGACGGGCTCCCAGGGCGCACCTCAGAGCTGAAAACTCTAATTCTCACAGTTAGCGCCGACAGTCGGAGTCCCGCAGGACACTGCTTTAATGAATTGCTCAGTAGACCTCAACACATTTCAACAGGTTCCAATAGCGTTCCAAGGCAATTCAACAATTCCACATCAAAATTCCTCATAAAACAGCATGATTCTACGATTAAAAAGGGATAGGAGCAACTGATCTGGTTCGGCCAGCTGTACGTCACTACAAGCACAAAACATCGTACTGCGAGTCGGTCCCGGTACGATTTGCGCAGAATGCAACCAAGCGCACAATTGACGCCTTGCACCAGAAGGAGATCAAACAGTCAGTTCGTCGGCGAAGTCCCTTGCGCGGTCTTTTGTGAATCGATTAGGTTTTTTCAAAATGCAGTTGAAAGCTTGTACAGGGGAATAGTGAGCGCGGAAGGAATCGAATTCTTCAACCTGCCGCTTAGCGGCACTTCCTCAGGTTCGGAGGCTGGCCGCGGCCCAGGGTGAAGGTTCCTACATTGTCTTTTTCCAGGGTGACGGTTAGGGTCATAGAATCGCCATCCACATGTCCTGAGTAGCGGGCCTGGAGTGAGGCTGGAGTCTCATCTCGACGCACGGGACCGCCGTGCTCCGGAGTAAATGTCCCTGGAAGGTCAAAGCCGCCGTGCCCGTTGAGCGCCAAGGGCTGCGTGATATGGCCGCGCGCGCAATCAAATTCGACCTCGCCGCCATTTCTGGATACTTCCAGAAGAATGTGCTCTCCGCCCCACATGCCAGTGGCAATCGTCTTCGAGTCCTTCAGGGCGTTGACGCCGGCGGAATGAAACGGGGCGCAACACCAGGCCAGCAGCACAATTAGTAAAATTCTCACGAGTAGCGTGACCACCTTTGCCTGAATCGAATCGTCAATTCTTCCGTCCGGAAAGAACGCACATAGACAGGATAATTCATGGGGATGTGAATTGCATTTGGCAGCACAGATGTACTTTAAAGACCCAGTATTAAAGAACTCTCAGCCCCATGAAGCAAGACAAACCGCCCGATTAGATTTTTCTTCGAAGAACTCACGCATGAAATTGCACACTGACT
>Ga0137404_10000553_pt1 | contig 24636 bp, 22 predicted proteins | sample CZOMad2_1_16fung_FD_108285 | JGI IMG/M metagenome (GOLD analysis project Ga0137404, IMG submission 108285) | Vadose zone soil fungal communities from Angelo Coast Range Reserve, California, USA - CZOMad2_1_16fungal (Illumina Assembly) | ecosystem: Environmental > Terrestrial > Soil > Vadose... | reverse complement strand
GATTTCGCCTGGAAGGCTTTTCAGTCGATCAATAGACGCGTTCCCGAGGGTGAGGCCATTCGACCTCAATGGGCTCCCGGCCCGTTGCTGAAATCCTATGAGCGAACCTCCCCGCCGCTGGGTTTTCCCCGCGAGACTGACAGTCTTTGCCCACGCTGTGTGAAGGAAGTACGTAACGCCGTTATCACCGGCGCCGTGTCGCTGGATACTCTGATGAACGAGCATCCCGGCGAAATCAAGGCCCAAATACTCGAAGAAGATGGCCGCGTAATCATGCGCAAAAGCTGTCCAAAACACGGACAGTTCGATGACGTAATGTCTACCGATCCGGCATTTCTCGAACGGATCGAATCACTCTTCTTCGGACGTGATTTTCGGGCCGCCGAAGACGCAGCGGTACACCGGCACGGAACTTCAAATATAAAGTTTGGCCGAGGCGCCGTACTTACCGTCGATCTCACCAATCGTTGCAACATGATGTGCAACCCGTGCTTCATGGATGCAAACCAGGTTGGTTATGTCCACGAACCGACTTTTGAAGACACCAAAGCGATTCTGGACAGAGCAGTGTCATTCAAGCCAAAGCGGCAAATCATCATTCTCTTCTCGGGCGGTGAACCAACCCTTTCACCGTATTATCTCGAAGCCGTGGCTTATGCCAAGAAGGTTGGCTTCTACCGAATTCTGGCGGCCACTAACGGCATTCGCTTCGCGGAAGACATTGAATTCTGCAAGGCTGCCAAAGCTGCCGGCCAGCACGGTGTGTATCTGCAATTCGACGGCGTGAGCGAGGAAAAAAACAAACATCGCGGCGTCGGTAATTTGTTCGATGTAAAGTTGCGGGCAATTGAGAACCTGGCGAGCGTGGGCATCAAGGTGACCCTTGTCACTACCATCGTAAACAGCATCAACAACGACGGCATCGGACAAATCGTTGAGTTTGCCGCCAAGAACATCGACAAAGTCCAGACCATCGCCTTCCAGCCGGTCTCGTTTACAGGTCGAGACGAAGACATCTCCGACGAACTGCGCATCAAGTGGCGTTACACACTGGCCGGAATGACCCACGATCTGAAGGATCAGCTAGGCGGTCAGCTTCAACCTTTACGTGATTGGTTTCCGCTGTCTTCGTATTCCGCATTCACGAGTGTGATGGACATGCTTCAGGGTGCCGATGCGCCCTGGGGCTGGTCGTCATGTAACTGCCATCCAAACTGCGGCATTTTTACGCTGATGGTGGTGAATCGTACGACTGGAGAGTTTAAGTCTCTTTTTGACTTCTTCAACTACGAACAGTTCATGAAGGACGTGGCCGTCATAACTGACACGGCGCGCGGCAGGAAGCTCTCGTATGCGCAACTGGCGATGGCCATCCTGCGAAACTTCGACGCTGAGCGTGCCCCTGAAGGGTTTCCCATTTCACAGATCATTAATCTCTTCCGGCCGTCATCGACGAATTCCAGCTCAGACCGGAACGATCGTATGAAAGCCCAGCGTGGGGACGACCCGAGCGATGTCTGGCGCGTGCTCTGCGTCGAAGGAATGTGGTTTCAGGATCTGTTCAATTACGATTTCCGGCGCACAGAGATGTGCGTGATTCCTTATGGAACCCAGGAAGGTGAGATTTCCTTCTGCGCCTATAACACTGGCGTCGGCTGGCGACAGATCATCGAGAACATGCACAAGACCGCCAACCTCGCTGAGTGGTATGAAGAGCATGGACGTCATCCCGTCTATGCTGCCGGTCATTCAGTGCCGCTCCAAACAACAAAGCATTCACTCAGTCTGCCAATTATTCAGGCTGTGTTGGAAGCAGACGCTGATGAGCCACCGCCACCACCGGTCACACCTTATCTGGTCGAAGAAGAGGACAGAGTTTCCGCCTAAACCTCCCTCAAAGCACCTCCAATCTCGCGCGCACTGGTTCTAGTCGTAAAGAGAAATTAGCCCCAGCTTCGCGTAACGCAAGCTGTTAGCTTGCGTCGCAAGATTGGGTTGGCTCAACTCGCGCGCCTCTCTTTACGTCAAAATCGGGTTACGTCGCAAAATCGGGGCAGGCGCAAGCTAACAGCTTGCGTTAAGCGTTAGTCTGCGGCTAAATCCCAGCTAGTTCATTCCTGGATCGGGTTCCACAACGACTTTGGTCGTATAGTCTTTTCCACCCACCGACAGCTTAACGGTGTAGGTGCCCGCATCGAGGGCGGGACCCTGATTAAAAAGGCCTCCGAATCCACCGCGACCGCCACCTCCGCCGCCAGCACCACCTCCGCCGCCGCCACCGGCACCGCCGAAGCCCTGGAAGTTCGGGGGGCGTGGTGGGGGATCGCCACGCAGATTCCATTGCACACGGTTAATACCGGCTTCTTTCGTACCCACAATGTTACGAACGATCTTGCCGCTATAGTCCGCGATGGTGATCTTTACATCAGCCTGGGGAGCTGACTTTAAGTAGTAGCTAATCCCGGTTCCTGGCGCCGGATTTGTGCCGCGGAACCACTTCGATCCGCCTGTGTAACGGCTAAGGCGAATGTCGTTCATCCAGATCGTTCCGGGCCGAACGTCGAAAAGATGCGCCTCATCATCCGTAACCTTGCCGGTGAGCTGTTGTAGCGGAGTAATGTCGTCAAGAATGTAGATTCCACGACCGTGTGTACCGACGATCAAATCGTTGTCTCGGGGATGGACCAGGATGTCGTCGACGCACACCCGCGGCAACCCGGACATGAACGGCTTCCATTCGCCACCACCATTTAACGAAATGAAGAGGCCAAACTCCGTCCCTGCGTATAACAGATCCTTGTTCTTCGGATCTTCGCGGACCACATTCACATTACCTACGGACGGAAGATTCTGGACAATCGAGGTCCAGGTCTGCCCGTAATCGCGAGTTACGAAGAGATACGGCTTAAGATCATCTGAGCGGTGTCCATCCACTGCCAGATAGCACGTCGCCGCGTCAAAATGGGATGGCTCAACGCGCGAGATGTGATAGGTCTCGCCTATCCCGGGCACATTCTTCGCGACATTTGTCCATGTTGCTCCCCCGTCGCGGCTTAGCTGCACGTTGCCGTCATCCGTGCCGACCCACAGGATGCCGGGAAGCTTGGACGACTCGGCCACCGTCACAATGTAGCCATAGCTCGTGTACCCATCGTTCTTCGAAGCCATCGGATCTTTGCCGGAAACACGCATGATGGCCAGGTTATTGCGGTCGATGTGTTTTGTGAGGTCCGGCGTGGCAGTCCAGGTGTCACCTCGATCAAGTGACTTGAACAACCTGTCTGCGCCTACGTACAGAATCCGCGCATTGTGAGGTGACATCACCAGTGGTGTATTCCAGTAAAAGCGATACTGCTCGCTGGCTGGTGGGGTCGGTACAACGTTGGACGCCAGCAATGCCGCTGCGGGACCAAAACCCTGGGCCGCAGCAGAGGCAGCCACTGCTGTGCCCGGATCTTGCGGTTGGCCGTCTGGAGAGACGCTCGGCGAAGCTGCTGGTTGAGCTGGCTGGCCCTGTCCTCCCGCGCCGGCGCCGCGCGGCCGGGGTACACCACGAGGCCTGATGCTAACACTGCGCCCGGTGCGAAGGTCGATACGAGTCATCGCCCCGTTTTGCGATTCCGAGTACACGGTGTTGTAGTCCGTCGGATCGGCCTGGGCGTAGAAACCATCCCCTCCACCCACCCGGTACCAATCAGCGTTGGTGATCCCGGAGGGATTGCGCGTTTGGCTGGGTCCGCCCCACGAGCCATTGTCTTGCAGACCGCCGTAAACGTAGTAGGGCCTGCGCATGTCGGCCGCAATAGCATAAAACTGAGCGGCAGGAATGGTGTTGACGAATTCCCAGGTTGCCCCTTCGTCGTAGCTCACATCCAGACCGCCATCGTTTCCGATCATAATGTGGTTGCCGTTGTTCGGATCGATCCAGATCGCGTGATGATCACTGTGGGCAATCCCTGACTGCAAAGACTTGAAGGTCTTGCCGCCATCCGTGGACTTGCTGAAATTCAAACCTCCTACGTAAACATAATCCGGATTCTTTGCGTCGACGCGAATCTGACTGTAGTACATCGGTCGATTGTTTTCGTTGCTGACCACGCGCCAAGTTCGCCCCTTATCATCGGAGCGCCAGACTCCTGACTTTTTTGGATCAGGCGGCGTCGGCGTTGGTGAGGCGGCTGGACTCGCGCCCGGCGAAGCCACTGGTGATGGTGAAGGACTCGGACTGGGGCTCGGGTTGGCAGCGCCACCGCCGACCACCGGCTCCTCACCGCCCGTTCCGGTGCTGGCCCCAACTTCCATTTGCGCATAGAGGATATTGGAATTCGAGCGCGAAACGTCGAGACCAATACGTCCCAGCAAGCCGGCGGGCAAGCCGCTCCCTTCGAGTTTTTTCCAGGTCTTTCCCGCATCAGTAGTCTTCCAGATTCCGCTGCCCGGACCACCGCCGTTGAATCCCCAAGAAGTTCGCCGTCGCTGATACGAGGCTGTATAAAGGGTCTTACTGTCAGAATTGTCCATCACCAGGTCGGTAAAACCCGTGTCTTCGTCAATGAACTTGATATTGTTCCAGGATCGGCCACCATCCGCAGTCTTATAGATTCCCCGCTCTTTGTTCGGCCCAAAAAGATGGCCAAGTACTGCAACATAGACCGTGTTCGGATCTTTCGGGTCGATGACGATTCGGGATATTGCCTGAGAATCGCGAAGCCCCATGTGCGTAAAAGTCTTGCCGGCGTCCGTTGATTTGTAGAGACCATCGCCGAAGCTGGAGCTTTGACGATTGTTCGCTTCACCAGTTCCCACCCAAACGATATCTGGATTGGATTGCGACACGGCGATATCGCCGATTGAGGCGGTCGAATACGTGTCAAAAATCGGTTGCCAGGTCGTGCCGTTGTTCATCGATTTCCAAAGGCCACCAGTCGCAAAGCCCACATAGATGATGTAGGGATTACTTTCGACAACCGCGATGTCATCAATGCGGCCGCCCATGCTGGCAGGACCAATACCGCGAAACACGAATCGCCTGAGCATTGGATCCTCCGACCAGTTAATCGGCGTCGGCGTCGGACTTGGTGAGGGAGTTGCTGCGGGAGTTCCGGTTGGTGTTGCCGTTGGTGTTGCCGTTGGTGTTTGCACGGAGCCAGGGTCGTCCGGAAATGCTGACAGCCTATCGGCGGCGGGCAACGTGCCCGGGTTGCCATGCGCGTGCGCAGGGCCGGCAATCGTGGCCATCGCCATAAAACAAGTCGCTACCATCAGTGCGGCCAGGACATAAACAGCACGAGCCTTCTCTTTCATAAGAAAGGGTCCTTTCAAATGGAGTCATGCTACTGCGTGGGATTAAAAGACCGCCCGGAAAGGCATGGTAGACGAACCTTCTTACACACTAACTCGCCGATCGTTTCGGCGGATAGCGGGATCTTACTAAAGTGTCTATCTGGAACTTGACTTAGCAACTTAGAGGCGTTGCAGCCAAGCCTCGTACTTGAGCTTCTCACTCAACAACCACGCGTGAAAGTCCTCGAGACGGGCCTCCGGATGTTGTCTTTCGAACGTACTAAGATTGTCGAGCAGGGTCTTTCTGATATCGTGCGTGACTACCTCAACTCCATTTCTCAGGTCCACACACTCCGCCGTGGTGAGGTTCGGAAACTCGCTTAACACCTGGGCATAAGCGGCATTATTCAGATCGGCATCCCTTTGAGAGAGTTGCGTCCTGAGGCTCTCGATTGCCGAGGTTGTCGTTAAATCGGTGTTCGAAGAAATGCGGTCCAGATTCTTGATCACACTGGCGATTTGAAACTTACGACCCGCAACGAACGCGCGAAAAGTCGCCGCGTAAGAGGGAATGCCCTCCCAAGTGCCATCCTCGAAGACGAGCGACCCGAGGACAACATCCTGCGAGTCTAGCGGCTGCGGAACATAGCCTCGGCCAACCTCGAGAGCTCGCGTCACTCCGAAAGGTCGTGTCTCGTACACCTCACCCGCAGCAATCAATGGTTTGCCCTCGGGGTGATGAAGTAAAGCAGCTGACTCAAGCTTACCGTTGTGTTCCACGGCTAACCAAAGCGCGCTAACCGACTTACTAGAGAGGTTTCGCAGAGTCAGTTGATACTGCGGCAGGGTTGAATTAGCAGCCTTGATTGTAATCACTTCGAGTGATTGCGTTTTGTTGATGACGTTATTCGGGTTAATGACCGCTGGGGGCATCCTGATAACTTTAATTTCAAACGGTTCTACGCCGAATGACTTCAACTCGCCAACAATTCTCTTTTCATTTTCACCGAGATGGTATACCGCAACTGAGTCCTCCTGGTCATGAAACTCTCCCCTGAGGACGGATACGTAGATATCGACTGTTTCACCATTGAACTGAGAATCGATCTTTACAGCCATGACAGGCAAGGCGCCTTCAGGTAACTGCCAATTTGGCGTCCTTGAAAATCTTGCGAACCATCCGCCCGAGCGTTTGCCTTCAGGACCGGGAACGCCCTGGTAAGCCGGCGCCGCACCTGGAAAGTAGAACACCTCCAGGGCCAAGCGGGTTGGACCAGCGTTAACTATCGGTGACGGTTGACTCTTTAGAGAAGTCCGGTTCTCCTGACTGCTGGCCGCGGTGGGGAAAACTATTAGAGCGACTGTTGTAAGGATAAACAGTGTTCTCATGGGCTGAGTTTCTTAGCTTTGCGAAGTGGCGCCTCGCGCGCTTTCAGCCAGGCGTTTGGCATCCGGCAGCGCTTCAATTGCGCGCAACACCTGGGGATCGCTGTCCAGGAGCACGCGCGTGCCGGCGTCGTTTGAGAACCCGGCAGTGATGATTTCTTCACGCAGCCGCAACTTCACAAACTCCATCTCTTCATCCAGTTGGGTGGGAGTAAAACCGGACAGACTGTCGTTGTGCACGAACTCTTTGAAAGCCTCGACTACTCGCTCGGTGATTGGATAGTCGCCGGGCTTGGGATTGCGCCCATACTGAACCTTCTCAACTTTGTAGGCTTCGAGACCGGCGATCGATCCGGCTGCCAGTTGACGCGTAAAATAAAAAGCGCTTTCGGCGATACGCTGTCTCAGTGGCGTTACATTTAGCGGCTTGATTTCGATATCCGGAGTGATGCCGCCTCCACCGTAAAAGACGCGGCCGGCGGCAGTTTTCACGGCCGGACCGGTCTGCGGATGCGGTGTTGGCGAAGCAAGCGCGAGCGGCGCCTCCAAGTTTTTTGTACCTGGCGCAGGGGATAGCTGAGGTTTAGGGTCGCCCGGCTCGTGCCGGGTATAGTAGTCGTAGAGTGAACCGCTCGAGTAATCCCGCTGCAACGAACGACCATAAGGGGTGTAATAACGTGCCGTGGTAAGTGTCAACCCCGTGTTGAATGGCAGCTGAAACACGCGTTGCACCAAACCTTTGCCAAAACTCGTTTCACCCACGATCAAGCCGCGGCCATGATCCTGAATGGCGCCGGCAACGATTTCAGACGCCGAAGCAGTATTACGATTGATCAAAACCACTAAAGGAAGATCTTCGGGATCGGCGCCGACTGACTTATAAACAACCGGATCGCTGTATTCGCTGCGTCCTTTAACCGAAACCACGACCTGTCCGCGCGCGAGAAACTCGCTCGAGACATCAATCGCCTGATCCAGCAGACCTCCCGGATTGCCTCGCAAATCCAGAACCAGTTGGCGCAAACCCTGCTCTTTAAGCCGCTTCAGAGCGTCTTGCAACTCCTCGTCGGTCGTGTGTTGAAAACCGCCTGTCAGACCGACATAACCCGTGCCGGGTTTGATCATGTATTCATTGCGAATGGAAGGCAGCGGCACGGCATCGCGCACGATCGTAAAGTTCATCGGCCCTTCTGCCCCGGCCCGTTCAACCTTTATGGTAACTGGCTCGTTCTTGCCGCCGCGTACATTCTTTGAAACCTGCTCGCTGGTCCAATCACGAGCGTCCTTACCGTCAACCTCGACAATTCGGTCGCCATATCTCAGGCCGAGCCGAGCCGCGGGTGTTCCTTGCACGGCCGACTGGATATAGACGCCGTCCCGGTGCTGAACGATCGTTACGCCGATTCCATAGAAGCGGGAGTCCTGATCTTCCTTTAGTTTCTTGAATTCAGTGTAAGGAAAATAGACCGAGTGGGGATCCAGTGTGGACAGCATGCCTTGAATTGCGGCCTGGGTGGCCTTTTCATAATCGATTTCTCCCGCATAACTCGAGGAGATGGTGGCCACGGCTTCGTTATAGTCTTTTTCGATATCTTCGGACGCGCGATAGGCCGATGCGACACCGGTCGAGGAGGATCGATGAAACATTCGTGAGTTTCCGATCGTGCCGCCAAACAAGGCGGCAACCAGAATCACAGCCGCAGCGACCAGCACAAATCTCTTGTCCATCAATGTGCCGTAATTTGTCGCATCATTTCCGAAACGCTTGGCCACTTCCATGAGGCAAAATATAACACAACGACCGGGCAGGCTCCGAAGGTGCTAAAACGCAATACTGAATTTATCGGGTCCACCGAGCGCCGCGGACTGGAACAAGGACGAGGAGTCCGGCGCCGTTTTCCTATGATATATTGCAAGCTGAACCAATGTCTGTACCGCTCTCAATCATCATCCCCGCATACAACGAATCCGCCCGCCTTCGGAAGACACTACCGCAGGTCATCGAATACCTGAACAACAGTATTCCGCAAGCAGAGCTCATCGTCGTTGATGACGGGTCGACTGACAGTACCTCGGCAGTGGCGCACGAGGCGATGAGCGATTCGGGAAACATCCACACTTCAGTTATTAGTTATCAATCGAATTTGGGAAAGGGACGGGCGGTCAGATTGGGGCTGCTGGCATCACGTGCCGATGTTGCTCTGTTCTCCGATGCAGACCTCTCCACTCCCATTACTGAAACTCCCAAGCTGGTTGAGCCAATCAAACGTGGGGAGTGCGATGTGGCTTTTGGTTCGCGAGCCATCGACAGAAGCCTGATTGGGGTACATCAGTCCTGGCGGCGCGAACAAGGGGGACGGGTTTTCAACCTGGCGGTGCGCCTGGCCACCGGTCTGCCCTTCTGGGATACACAATGTGGATTCAAAGCATTTCGCATGACCGTTTGCCGCCCAGTGATCGAAGCCGCAACGATCGATCGCTTCGGCTTTGATGTTGAACTATTGTATGTCGCCCATAGCGCTGGATTGCGATTGAGGGAAATTCCTGTTCGTTGGGACCATTACGAAGGCAGCAAAGTAAATCTGGCGGGCGATAGTATGAAGATGCTCAGCGAGGTGGCACTCATTCGCCGGCAATCGCGCCGTGGGGTTTATGATCAGGCCATTAGATCCGCTAAGCAGTCGGGCCGCGGCTGACGCCTCGCTGAGGACGTTTCGTTTTCGTATACTTCCGGCAGACGAGTGCGACTCCGGTTTGGAAGGTATCGAATGACTGCGCGACTCAACGTTAACATCGATCATGTAGCAACCGTGCGTCAAGCGCGGCGCGCTCCTGAACCTAGTGTCGTCGCGGCGGCAATGATCTGTGAGCAAGCGGGAGCAGATGGAATCACTATCCATCTTAGAGGAGACCGCCGGCACATACAGGATGCGGATGTGCGCATACTGCGCGAGTCGGTTAGCACCTACCTCAATCTCGAAATGGCTGCGACCGAAGAGATGTTAAAAGTCGCCCTGGATAATCGACCCAACGCCGTCACCCTGGTGGCAGAAAACCCTGGAGAGGTGACAACTGAAGGTGGGCTCGACGTCAAGGCAAACATTGCCATCGTACGTGCAGCGGTAAATCGGTTGCGTCAGGAGAAGATCCTCGCCAGTCTGTTTATCGATCCTGACCCGCAGCAAATCGAGGTGGCCCGGGAAATAAATGCCCAACAAGTAGAGCTTTGCACGTCAGCCTATGCAGATGCCACGCTCGGAGCACGTGGAATTCACGGTGAAGGCGCAGTGAGAGCTGGGCATGAGTTGAGACGTTTACGTGAGGCAGCAGCGCTGGCAGCTCAATATGGATTGCTGGTAGCTGCCGGTCACGGTTTGACTTTCAAGAATGTCGGCGCGGCAGCGGCGATTTCCGAGGTTACCGAATTCAATATCGGTCACAACATCGTGGCGCGGGCCGTGTTTTGTGGTTTGGCACAGGCAGTTTCCGAGATGCGCCTGGCGATCAGGTTAGGCAGCGGCAGAAGTGGCCTCAACCAAACCTAATCATGCTGAGCCACCTGAAGCGAGCTTCAGACGAACCATTGAGCGCTCGAGTTTAGCGCGTGATTTTTCGAAATCCTCTTCCGTTCCACTCCACGAGCCCAGTTCCTTTTCCACATGCTCGCGAGTCAGGCGAGCACGAGCCGCATCAATCTCTTCGGGCCGTTCAGCAATTTCCGCCAGCACCGAAACGTTATCGTCCCGCACCTCAACAAATCCGCCCGAAACGTGCAATTGAAAGGTTTTTCCCTCTTGCACATAAGAGAGCACGCCGGTCTGAAGTTGGGAAATTAGTGCGGTATGGCCCGGGAGAATACCCAATTCTCCCCCAAGTCCGGGTACGGTCACCATGGCGACAGACTCGGCGAGCACGCGCCGTTCAGGAGTGATTACTTCCAGTTGTAGTTGTTGAGCCATATTCGCTTACCGAACGGGTTTGGGAGAAGCGGGGACGCGGGGAATCGAAGATTAGGCGACTTGTAGATAGTGCTGCCTCACACTTTCTCGCCTTCATCATACTCCCCGCGTCTCCTCTTTCACCGCGTCTCCCCCTCCCCGCGTCTCCCCTTCATCGAATCGCTATCGGGCTATCGTCTTGCCCTTCTCGACTGCCTCTTCGATGGTTCCAACCATAAAGAAGGCTTGCTCGGGCAGATCATCATGTTTCCCCTCGACGATCTCGCGGAAGCCTTTTACCGAATCCTCCAGCTTCACATACTTACCTTGCACGCCGGTGAACTGCTCAGCGACATGGAAGGGTTGGGAAAAGAAACGCTGGATCTTTCGCGCGCGCCCGACGATTAACTTGTCTTCATCTGACAGTTCGTCCAGCCCGAGGATCGCAATTATGTCCTGAAGATCTTTATAGCGTTGCAGCACTCGCTTCACATCCTGCGCGGTGTTGTAGTGGTCCGCGCCGAGGATGCGTGGATCCAGAATACGCGACGAAGAAGCCAGCGGATCCACGGCCGGATAGATACCCAACTCAACAATCTGCCGCGAGAGTGCGGTAACGGCGTCAAGGTGAGCAAACGTTGTGGCGGGTGCGGGATCAGTGTAGTCGTCCGCCGGAACATAAACTGCCTGAATAGAAGTTACCGACCCAGTCTTGGTTGAGGTAATGCGCTCCTGCATTTCGCCCATTTCGGTTGCGAGGTTCGGTTGATAACCTACCGCGGAAGGCATGCGACCTAGCAGGGCCGACACCTCCGAACCTGCCTGAGTAAAGCGAAAAATATTATCGATAAAAAGCAGGACGTCCATTCCCTGATCGCGAAAATACTCCGCCACGGTCAGCCCCGAAAGTGCGACACGCAGTCTCGCTCCTGGCGGTTCCGTCATCTGTCCATAGATCAGGGCCACTTTGGATTGCTCCAGCGCTTTCATATCGACCTTGGTCATGTCAAAGTCGCCCGTCTCTTCAAGATGGTGGTAGAACTTGTCGCCGAAATTGATGACTTTCGATTCGACCATTTCTCGCAGCAGATCGTTTCCCTCGCGCGTACGCTCACCGACCCCGGCGAAAACCGAGAAACCTGCACGCGCCTTGGCGATGTTGTTGATCAACTCCATTACGATGACAGTCTTGCCAACGCCGGCGCCGCCAAACAAGCCGATCTTTCCACCCCGCAAAAACGGCTGAATCAAATCGATTACCTTGATACCTGTCTCAAACATCTGGAGCTCGGTAGATTGTTCTTCGAAGCTCGGGGCATGGCGGTGAATCGGATAGCGCTCTTTGTGCTTGACGTCGCCGAGGTTATCCACCGGATTTCCGATGACGTTAAGCACGCGGCCGAGGGTGCCCTCGCCGACAGGCATCGTGATTGGACCACCGGTGTCGATAGCCATCATGCCTCGGACCATTCCGTCGGTGGGCTGCATCGACACTGTGCGCACACGACCTTCGCCCAGATGCTGTTCGACTTCCGCAATCACATCAATCGGCGTAGGTACGTCAAACCCATCCGAAACAATCCTCAGCGCCTGATAGATTGGGGGCAAAAAGGTGTCTTCGAATTCGATATCTACGACCGGACCGATTATTTGCACCACCTTACCGGCGTGTTGACCATTACCGGTCGCGTTTGAATTAGGCGTAGCCATACTTAACTATTCAACTCCTCTGTTGAGCCTGATCAGGCGGAAAAACTGGAAGGCTTAAAAGCCAGACAAGATAACATAGGGATTACCTCACACAAAACGGATCTTAGCTCACTAAAACGTTGAATGGAGGCCAGCAGCGGGGAGTGGCCGCCACCAAACCCAAACATGATCCACGAAATCACACGAAATCGACCAAAAAACATTTCGTGTGCCTTCGTGGATCGATTTGTTTACTAACGCTACGCTCAAGAAAGAAGAAACTCGGGATTTTCTATACGAAGAAATTCTGAGGTTCCGCAGTACACCGGAGGCTTTCGGGCGGAACATCCACTACTGAGGCAGATGAAGAACCATGCGGTAGGCTTGAAATCTATCCTTAACAAAATTATCCACGCAGCCCCACAGATAAATCTGAAACTTGCGATAGAGGGATTCACTCCAACGCCTGGCCACTTCTTCGCGGTGGCGATCCAGATTCTCGGCCCAATGTTTGAGCGTCAGGTAATAACTATGACCATCGTCGTACACACCTTTTAACTGAAACGGTGTGTTCGCAAAATGTGCCAGATAGTCATGCAGGCATAGCTGCGAATGGTTGCCGGGATAAATGTGGCGCGTCCCGAATGTGACACTGCGGTATTTCTCACGGGCCGCGCTTGCATCCAGATAAACGCTTCCCCCCGGCTTCAACAACTCGCGGTATTTTGCCAGGGAGGTACGATAGTCGGGCAAGTGTTCAGTAACTCCACAATTGACAATAGCGTCATAGGGTCTGTCAGTTTTGTGCTCGAAAAAGTGCTGCCGCAGGACCTCGCACGGTAATTTCTCCTGCGAGATCAACTCCTCGACGAATTTTTCCGACTGCTCAGAAATCGTTAGGCCGGTCACCTTAATACCCTTACGTCCGGCATGTTCGACAAAGGCGCCCCAGCCGGCGCCAATATCCAACACGCGGTCTCCGGGTTTCAGACCGGTCGATTCAATCGCAAAATCCAGCTTGCGAGTCATGGCATTTTCCAATGGCTCGTCATCGGTGAGAAAAACTCCCTGCGAATAACAGCGATGCTTTCTGTCGAGGAACAGGCGATAGAAGTCGCCATCATAATCGTAGTGATGCGAGATCGACTTCTTATCGTTTGATACCTGTCCGAATACGAGTGGACGGACGAAGCGCCAGACGAAATGCAAGGGATGGCGATCGGAGAACATGTCCCTTAGAGCAAAGACTTGCAGTATGTCCCCTTCAATATCCAGACCGCCCGACATGTAGGATTCCGCGACATTAGTAGCATCAAGACTACAAAGCGCCGCGAGCCCCTTCGCGTCGTTAATCACCACCGTGAAAGCAGGCGCGCCTTTACCGAAGATTTGAGGGGAGCCCTGGGCCAGCCGCAAAGCAAAGGTAGCCGGCATCTCGGTGCTGGAAGTCTTCTTGCTGACGAGTCTAATCAGATAGTTGAATTTCTTTTCCACAGCGGTCCAAGCCTCGGTGAGTAACGGCCATCGTTCGTGACTCCTACGGGTACAAATTCCGGAAGGTCTCGAGTCGGAACGGGGCTATTGAAGTTTGCGTTTCGAGAACTCTATTCCTGCCCGACTTTCATGTCAACATCATCTGGGCTCTATCAACTAGGAAATGATCCCCGAAGTCACCCAAAAATTGTTTCCATAGCAAGAATATTAGCCACAGATAAACGCAGATAACGCAGATCAGAACAGACAAATAGCTGAAACTCCTACGAGTTTTTCGTGACCAGGTTTTGTAAGCAAGACAATTGATCCACGAAAAGACTCGAACCCAGCCACACGAAGTAACACGAATATTCTTAGTGTTACTTTGTGTAATTTCGTGGATCGTCTTTTGGTTTTGGCTTGGTTGCGGCGCCTGGCCGCGCTGCTTCATCCGCGTTAATCTGTGGCTAGTCTTTTTCCCCAGTTTTGCTGAAACTATAGTTGTACTAGTTTCGTAGTACAAGTCTGAGATTGGCAAAATGTTTCCCATTAATCCTGCAGACCCGATGCCTCTTTACGCCCAGTTAACGCGAGCGATTCGCTTCGCAGTCGCTACTGGCCGCTTAAGGATCGGGGAGCAGTTACCCACAGTAAGGCAATTGGCCGTGGACTTGCGCATCAACGCCAACACCGTGGCCAGGGTTTACGCCGAACTGGAGCGGAGCGGAATCGTCGAGACACACCGTGGGGTGGGAACATTTGTGTGCGCCCGCTATTTCGAAGCAAAAGATCAGCAAGATCACGAGAAGGAGTTGCGTGCCTTGAGCGATCGATTTATTGCCGAGGCGGGAGCGCTTGGCTTCACCCTCGATGACGTTCTTGATCATTTGTACGGCAGGCGCAAGAAGGAGATAAGAAAAAATGGCTGACATGACAAGTTTGGTCCAAACCAGAAGCAATCTGCCGGCGCAGAGCAATCCACGCGTCAACGTAATCTCTGCGCTTGCGTTTTTGACACCACTGGCACTCGGTGTTCTAACCTTCCTGGCAACCAATAACCCTATTGGTGTGATTGTCGGTGCGCTGCTGGGTATCGTGCTTGCGCAATCTCCCAAGATCGCAAGGCAATGGGAGCGCGCCGTTGTACTGCGCCTGGGAAAGTACATCGGCTTGCGCGGTCCGGGGTTGTTCTGGATCATTCCGTTCGTCGATTCGATTCCAGCGTGGATCGACCAGCGAGTGATCACGACAAGCTTTGCCGCCGAAGAGACGCTGACCTCGGACACAGTACCGGTGAATGTAGATGCGGTATTGTTTTGGATGGTCTACGATCCGGAAAAGGCCGCGCTGGAAGTCCAAAACTATCCGCAGGCTGTCAGTTGGGCTGCGCAAACCGCGCTGCGCGACATCATCGGTCGCACTTCGCTGACGGACTTGTTGCGGGGGCGCGAGCGCATTGAAGAGGAATTGCAGAAACTGATCGATGAGCGCTCGAATCCCTGGGGCGTCACCGTACAATCAGTGGAAATGCGCGATGTGATCATTCCCGCCGCGCTTCAGGATGCGATGTCCCGCGAAGCTCAAGCTGCGCGGGAAAAACAGGCGCGCATAATTCTGGGCCAGGCGGAAGTAGAAATTGCGAAGTCGTTCGAAAAAGCGGCTGAATCGTACCAGGATAATCCGACCGCACTGCACCTGCGGGCCATGAACATGTTGTATGAGGGCCTAAAGGAAAAGGGTGCGCTGATGCTGGTGCCGAGCACCGCGGTTGAATCGATGGGTATGGGTGGTTTGCTGGGGGCTGCGGCTTTGCGGCAGAAGAAGTTGACCGAAGGCGAGGAAGACAAGGACTAACCTAGCGTTCTGGCAGTTAAGACATTTTCCATTCGTCATTTTCCATTTTTCATAATTTTTCATTTGTCATTGGGGAACTGGGAGGGTTGGCGTCTCGCCGCCTTCCTGGATCTGCAATGACAAATGAAAAATGGAAAATGACGAATAGAAAATGTTACGGTTCGGGGTCGATGCGAATCTTCATGCGTTGCAGGACCTGGACATCCTCATCCGTAAGATCCAAAGTCGCGTCGCTGTCTTCGTCATCGCCAGCATGTGGGCGCAAGCCGATCTCTAGTCTGAGGGTCAGCTCCATCTCATAGCCGGCGTCTCGCAAGCGTTCGATAGCCTCGGCGACCTTTGCCGAATTCTCTACCGACTCATTGATCGCCGTGCCTATCTCGCGCACGATCTCTTTTGCTTCGTCGTCGATATCCAAAGTGTCGCTGCCTTCTTGCTAACGCGCATGCCGCGATGCCCTCATCGAGCGCCCTGCTATGCTACGCGAGCAGCATTTGAGGGTCAACCCACTCAATCGAAGGAGCGCAACTCTTTGGAGTACGCTGCCTTGTCAGCGCTTTTTCAAACCTAGAGTCGAGCCAAGCGGGTAACAATAGCGCTGACAAGGCAGCGCACTCCAAAGGCTGTCGCTCCTTTACTTGAATTCGTTTTCCACGTCAATTATCTTTACTGAGAATTACAAACGATCAGCTGCCAGAAGGAGGACTCTTCATGCCTGAAGTTGGAGATGCCGCCCCGGATTTTGAACTGCCTAGCAATCTGGAAAAAGACAAGAAGGTGAAGCTTTCAGATTTTCGCGGCAAGAAAAATGTGGTAATAGCCTTTTATCCGCTGGCCTTCACACCGGTTTGAACCGCGCAGATGCCGGCGTACGAGGCCGACCTCGAACGCTTTGAAGGCTACGATGCCCAGGTCCTGGGCATATCCGTCGACAGCGTCCCCTGCAATACCGCCTGGGCAAAGAGCCTCGGTGGACTCTCATACGACCTCCTGAGCGATTTTCACCCTAAAGGAGAAGTGGCCAAACAGTACGGTGCCTATCGTGCCGGTGACGGGATCAGCGAGCGCGCAATATTCATCGTGGACAAGCAGGGCAAACTCGCTTACAAAGACATCCACGATATCTCGGATCAACCAGACAACGAAGAGCTTTTTGAAGTCTTGCGTAAGTTGTAGTTTGCGTTGCGAGTGACGGGTCAGAGTTGGGTCCAGACGGGCGGCTCTGACCTTTCGATTTGTTATGACTATTTCGCGCAAGTGTGTGCCGTTCACGCCATTCGATGGCGAACTCTCAAGGGTGACGGTGGCTATTGTCACCGCGGGTGGTGTGCACTTAGAAGATCAGGAGGCTTTCAACATCGCCGACGAACTGGGCGATCTAGGTTACAGAGTTATTCCTGAAAACGTCGACTCGTCCCAGTTGATAGTTACTCATCATCGCTACGATCATTCAGATGCCGACAAAGATATTAACGTAGTTTTTCCGATAGATGTGCTGCGAGATTTGCAGGACGAGGGATTCATCCGCAGTACTGCCCGCAAACACATTGGGTACATGGGCTATACCATGCAATTGAAGGCCATGTACGAGGGCACGGCGCGGGAGATCGCGAATGAGATCGATAAGGGGTCGCGGGCGGACGTGGTGGTTCTGACAGGCGGTTGACCCAGCGTTTGTCACCGCACGGTCGTAGCGGTCCAACGCGAAATCGAGATGAAAGGGATTCCGACCGTGTTGATAACTGTGAGTCCGGAGGTTTCGGCGCAGATGCGGCCTCCCCGGGCGCTCTATCCAAAGGGCTTCAAGATTGGAAATAGTCTGGGAAAACCAAATCATCGCGAGCTACAGCGGAAGGTCTTGAGGGATGCACTTGAGTTGCTGACGAAAAACACCAGACCGGGCGAGATCGTTACAAGGGAATATCCTGAATATGGGGAATATCACGAACCGCCACACGTCAAGAAAATGGTTTAAACTTGTCAGTGGTCAGTAGTAATCAATGAAAACCATCGGAATCGTAACAGGCGGAGGTGATGCTCCAGGATTAAATGCCGTAATTCGCGCGGTCGTCAAAACCGCCGCGTGCGAATACGGCATGCGGGTCATCGGTATTGAAGACGGGTTTGAGGGTCTGTTGGGAGACACCAAAACTCGTCACTTAACTCCCGGTGACGTTCGTGGTTTGCTCCCGCGCGGGGGCACAATACTCGGCACTAGAAATCGAGGAAAATTCGTCGAAAACGTCACGGCGGGGGTGGCAGCTAAGCCCGAAGATGTTTATCGCAACGCCGTCGCGAATCTGAACCGGCTGGGAATTGACGGACTGGTGGTGCTCGGGGGCGAAGGAACATTGACTATTGCGGCGGAATTTAACGCCCTCGGAATTCCGGTGTGCGGTGTGCCGAAAACGATCGACAACGATCTGGCTTGCACGGAACTGACCTTTGGCTTTATGACGGCGCTGGACATTGCGACGGAAGCACTCGATCGACTGCACACTACCGCTGAATCTCATGACCGTGTGATGATTCTGGAAGTTATGGGACGCAACACCGGCTGGATTGCCTTGCACTCAGGGATCGCAGGCGGCGCGGACGTGATTCTTATTCCCGAGATTCCCTTCTCAATTGAGTCGGTGGCGGCTAAAGTCCGGGCAAGAGAGGCAGGCGGATCCAATTTCAGCATTATCGTCATCGCCGAGGGGGCAGTCGAAATCGGTCGCGAACAGATCTATCAGGATAAAGGGGATCCGCTGCACGCTCCACGGCTGGGAGGGATCGGAAACTATTGCCGGGTGGAACTGGAGCAACTCATGACCAAAGAGGTACGTTGTGTGGTCCTCGGACACCTGCAACGGGGCGGGCGGCCAAATGCGTTCGACCGCATGCTGGCAACGAACTTCGGATCGTGCGCGGTGCGCACGCTGGCAGAAGGAAAGGAGGGAGTGATGGTGGCCCTTCAGGCAGGAGACATCGTTCCCGTGCCCATCTCTGAAGCGATTGCGAATGTCAAGACTGTTCCGCCCGGCGGTCAGCTGGTCCGCACCGCACGCGATACAGGCATCTCGTTTGGCGCGCCTAATGAGGCCGAACATCACCGTCAGCTGACATAGGAAGAGAGCCGCACATTGTCACAAGAGATCAAACAAAAACTGCAGGGTGAGCTCGACGAACTAGAGACTGAGCTGCGCATTCATCTGCCGAAAGAAATTAAGCGGGCGCTCGAGTTTGGAGATCTTCGCGAGAACTCTGAATACCGGGCCGCGCTTGATCGGCAAAACGTTGTGAAGGCGCGCATCGTTGAGTTACGCCAGCGCATTAGTGAGATTGCCTCGATCGACCTCAACCGAATTCCACGGGGCAGGGCTGGATACGGTTCGATGCTGATGCTTTACGACGCCGAACGGGATGAAGAGGTTACCTACAGGCTGGTCACACCTGAGGAGAGCGATCCGCAAAAGGGCTTGATCTCGACGACGTCGCCGGTGGGCAAGAGCCTGATGGGAAAAGAAGAAGGTGACGAAGTAGTAGTGCGCACTCCCGCCGGTGCGCGGAATTTTGAGATCAGACGACTGACCACGCTCCACGACGTAAAAGAGAACGAGTCACCATAGGATGATCACGCGGTCTGTTAGTGTTGTTTCGTGGATCCGTTTTCAGCGTTCACCTACGGCACTTTTCAGGCACCCTCAAGAGTGCTGCCTTGGTTACTGACAGTTTTCCTTCTTTTCGGCATAATGGCTGGCAAAGGAGAAACCGAAAAGAGTGTTTGGGGCCAGCATCGGACGCGCCTGCCAACGGATCATCGACGCGATGGTACGCTGGCTGGCCCACGGCCACATTAACCCCAACTTCCTGACCGTAATCGGCGTCGCTTTAAACGTCGGTTGCGGTCTGCTTTTTGGCTTTGGCCGTTTTTTCTGGGCCGGAATCGTCCTGATCGTAGCCAATCTCTTTGACATGCTGGACGGACAGGTCGCCCGCCTATCAGGCCGAGTAACCAGTTTTGGCGGATTTCTCGATTCGTCCCTGGACCGGCTATCAGACATGGTCGTGTTCGTCGGGCTAATGGTGTTTTACGCCCGTAACACGGAATTTCACTCAACTCTTAACGTTTTTCTTGCGGGCGCGGCACTGATGGGGTCGGTTATGGTAAGCTACGCGAGCGCCCGAGCTGAAAGCCTGATTCCCAAGTGCGATGTAGGCTTTTTGCGACGCCCGGAACGAGTGGTTCTTTTCATTATTGGAGCATTAAGCACGCACCCCGGATCGAATAACTTCTTCGCGAACCGGATGCCGGCGGTTCTGTGGGTGCTGGCGATCGGTTCTTACTGGACCTTCGCTCATCGGATGTACCATACCTGGCGCGAACTTAATCGGGCCAATATTGAAACTGAATCGAATACGCAATCGTCCTATTCATCATCTAATTCGGGACCTGAACGCCGGACCGAACAGACTCTTGTACACAAGGCTGGTTAACAGACCCGAATGTCATCAAAGATAAGCCCCTTTTCCTCGCGCTCGAGGTATGAACAAGTGACTATCTGTCCCTGCTGCGGCCTTAAGTTTGCTGGCGATTTTAGCAATGGCTGCGTCTCGTGCGGCGCCCAGTCTGTTGGTGAGCCACTACCGAAACCTGAACAGGAACTGCCCTCTTACGGCCGAGCCTTGGTGCTCGCAACGATGGGCTCTCTAATGGTTTTGGCGCTTGTGGCCCAAATCGTTATTGCTTTTTTTCAGCGCGTTCCGTTCTCTTTCAGCCTTTGGTCTCCGGCGATAGCCGCCCAAACTGCCGCCTGGCGAATGAAGTGGATCGCGATACCGGCAACCATCTTTGTTCTTTTCGTGAGCCGAAGGATTTATAAGTCGATCCTGCGCGACCCTGTCCGTTTTTGCGGTCTCAGATATGCTCGCCGCGGTTTTACAGCCGCTGCGTTGAGTTGCGGTCTGGTCGCAACGCTGATTGCGGTTAGCGTGCCGGCGCGACTGCGCCATCGACAATGGGCGCTTGAAGCCGCATACAATGCCCGGATTTACAGGATGGATCGGGCTTTCGTGGAGTACGGGATTCGCTACCACTCGCTTCCCTCGGATCCGCAGGACCTGCTGAAAAGCCTTCCCGATCCGGACGGTTCGCTGGCTGAAGCCCTCAATGGCATCGGCCCTCTCAGCCCTGGTGCTTACAAGCCTAGTGGAGCAGATCTGGCTGCCTTGCCGCAGCGAAAACCGCGCACCCTGCAAGGCGTGGTGATTCGCAATGCCTCGGTTGATTCAACCACGGACGACAGGCTGCCTACCGGCTGGTCTTTTACGAACTATGAACTGCGTCTGGCCGGCCCAGATAAGATTCCAGGGACTGAAGACGATCTGATTGTTCGTGATGGTCTGATAACCAAAACCTCTGAGGCTGGTCCGGGCGTAATCGGCTCAACCGCCTCGACAAACGCAATCAAACCCTAAGCTACACTCCATCATGTCGTTTCTCGACCGCTTCCGAACGAAGAAGGAAGACGAAGCCTCGCGTATTTCGCGTCTACTAACAACCGGTCGCATTGTCGAGGGTGAGATTCTTGACAACACACTGGACGAGGCTGGTCGCATCACGCACGTTTTCTACACTTACAACATTGCCGGGGTTGAATATGAATCCTCACAGGCACTCGACCTCCAGCAGCAGCAGGATCTAAGCAAGGACTATTCTCCCGGCGCCAAGGTGGTTATTCGCTACGACCCTCGCCAACCGGCCAACTCAGCAGTGGTTTAGTTTTGCCAGTGGTCAGTTGTCAGTGGTCAGTTGTCGGTGGTCAGTTGTCGGTGGTCAGTTGTCAGTGGTTAACTGTGGTTTAGAACACTGAAGAACAAAGTGTCGAGATGCCCTGCGAACTATTGAACCACGGACTACTGACTACTGACCACCACTGAGCACTGACTACTGACAACTGACCACCACTGAGCACTGACTACTGACCACTGACTACTGACTACGGACCACTGACCACCTTCCAATGTTCCGCAAACTTCTGATAGCCAACCGTGGTGAGATTGCCGTGCGGGTGATACGTGCTTGCCGCGATCTAGCCATTTCCCCCATCGCCGTCTACTCGGAGGCTGACGCCGCGGCTGTTCATGTTTCGCTTGCTGACGAGGCGGTCCTGCTTGGTCCTTCTCCTTCTTCCGAAAGCTATCTTTCCATTCCCAAAATCGTCGCCGCGGCTCTGAAAGCCGGGGCTGAAGCGATCCACCCTGGTTATGGCTTTCTGGCTGAAAACCCTGACTTCGCCCGCGCCGTTGTCGAAGCCGGCTTGACCTTTATTGGTCCGCGTCCTGAAGCGATGGAGATAATGGGGTCAAAGACGACGGCCAGGCGCGCAGCGATGCAGGCAGGGGTGCCGATCGTCCCGGGCACAGTTGAGCCTCTTGCAACTTTTAGTCAAACAAAAGAGCTGGCTGAGCAATTCGGCTATCCGGTGATGTTGAAAGCTGCGGCCGGCGGTGGCGGCAAGGGAATGAGACTCGTGCACTCGTACGATGAATTGCTCAGCGCTTTCGAAACTGCGCAGTCAGAAGCAGCGGCGGCGTTCGGCGATTCTTCTCTGTACCTCGAAAAAGCAATCGACCGGCCCAGACATATTGAGATTCAGGTTTTTGCGGACACGTTTGGGAACACCGTGCACCTGGGCGAACGTGAATGCTCAATCCAGCGCCGGCACCAGAAAGTTATCGAGGAATGTCCGTCGCCGATAAACGATCCGGAACTGCGCAAGCGCATGGGTGCGGCCGCGGTCAAGCTCGCCCGCGCAGTGAATTACACCGGCGCAGGTACGGTCGAGTTTCTGGTCGCCGGCGCGACTCGCGAATTCTATTTTCTGGAGATGAACACGCGTTTGCAGGTCGAACACCCGGTGACTGAACTCGTGACAGGTATCGATCTCGTGCGCGAACAAATCAACGTGGCCGCGGGCGCCATGCTCTCGTTTCGTCAGGAGGAGATCGGCTGGCACGGTCACGCAATTGAATGCCGCGTTTATGCGGAAGACGCAGAAAACAATTTCGTTCCCTCGCCGGGCAGGATTAGCTATCTGCGAGTGCCCTCCGGTCCGGGCGTGCGGGACGATAGTGGAGTCGAGCTGGGCTCGGATGTTTCGATCTACTACGACCCGATGATCTCAAAGCTGGCCGTCTGGGGACGCAGCAGAGATAAGGCGATCGATCGGCTGCGAACCGCGCTCGACGAGTACGCAATTGATGGGATCAAAACCACGCTCGGATTCTTCAGGGAAATCGTACGCGACCAGGAATTCATCGCAGGCAATCTGGATACAGGCTTTATTTCTCGTTTCAAGCAAAGGCGAGACCTGGCAACCGCAAACACGCCAGAAAGTGAAGGACAAATACGGGCGCGCGATTTGGCGTTAATTGCGGCAGCGATTCATTACCTCCGGCTCCAGCGCGAGACTTCCCAAAAAACTGCGGCCAGTCCCGGGCAGACGCGCTGGAAGATGTCGGGGCGGCGGGCAGTGGCGAGAGGAAAAGCTCGCTGACAAACTACTTGTCAGTCTTTCATTAACAGGCACTTATGAAACTAATCGCCGAGCTCGCGGGAACCGAACACGGGCTCATAATCAAAATTGAGCAGCAAAAGGTCTTTGCAGAGATTCACGGTCGCAATTACGAAGTTGAGATTCGTGAGCGCAATGAAAATCATTACCTGCTGCTGGAAGGCACCAGAGTCTTTGATTGTCGGGTCGAGCAGACACGCGAAAAGTTCACGGTTCACCTCGATCGAAATGAGTACTCAATCCGGATCATCGATCCGAAACGACTCAGCAGTGCGCAGTCGGGAAGCCGCCATGACCATGGGGCGGTCGAGATCATCGCGCCTATGCCGGGTAAGGTTGTACGTGTGCTGGTAGAAGCGGGTGCGGCAGTCACGACGGGCAGCAGCATTCTGGTGGTTGAAGCAATGAAGATGCAGAACGAACTGAAGACGCCCAAAACAGGAACTGTTGTCTCCGTTAACGCAGAACCCGGCGCAACCGTTAATGCCGGCGACGTTCTGGCGGTCATTGAATGATCCACGAAATTACACGAAGAAAACCCAAACGCAGTTCGTGTTGGTTCCGCATTTTGTTCGTGTGTTTTAGTGGTGCGTAGTCGACTATGTTCGCTCAAGCCAACATCAAAGAGTCAGACCTGCGCATCCTGCTGTGGGACATTGACGGCACACTGATCAGGTCAGAACGAACTGACGCCTTCAAGGATTACACGATTCCCGTCCTTGAGCGCGTATTCGGCACTGCCGGCCGCTTAGCTGAAATGCGCGTGTCCGGAATGACCGACCTGCAGATTGTTGGCGAAGCACTACGTCACGAAGGCTTTACGCGCGAACAAATAATCGAGCGCGTGGAAGAGTTGCGTTCATGCTACATGGAGGAAATGCAAAAGGTTACAGCAAACGGCAAGCAATTTTTCTATCTGTTGCCGGGTGTGTGGGAAACGCTTGAGGCCGTTGACGCTCATCCTCGCTACCAGTCCGCGCTTATGACCGGGAATATTGAACCAGCTGCGCACTTGAAAATGGATCTAGTCGGATTGTCGAAGTTCTTCACCTTGCCCGGCTCATTTGGCGACGAGTCGCACGACCGCCGCGATCTTCCTGCGCTTGCGGTTAATCGTATCCGGCTCCATCTGGGGCTGGAACTGCAACCGTCTCAATTCATTGTAATCGGCGATACACCCAACGATATCCACTGCGCTCACCATTTTGGAGCGAGAGCCCTCGCTGTGAACACCGGCCGCTTCTACTCGCGCGAAGATTTATTGGAACACCATCCGGATGCGCTGTTGTCCGACCTGTCGGATTTGGAGGCCGTGCTCACCACGCTTAACCGGCTCTAAGCTGGCTCGACCCCGCCTTCTGTTCGGACAAAAAACGATCCACGAAATCACACGAAATGACACGGACTTGCTATTCTCTTTACGTGCGGCTTCGTGTGATTTCGTGGATCGT
>Ga0137404_10000547_pt1 | contig 24746 bp, 27 predicted proteins | sample CZOMad2_1_16fung_FD_108285 | JGI IMG/M metagenome (GOLD analysis project Ga0137404, IMG submission 108285) | Vadose zone soil fungal communities from Angelo Coast Range Reserve, California, USA - CZOMad2_1_16fungal (Illumina Assembly) | ecosystem: Environmental > Terrestrial > Soil > Vadose... | reverse complement strand
GATTTCGCAGCGCGCGTGTTGACGACGCCGGAAGGCTGGTCGCTCATCATCGTCGGCTGCGGCGTCGGCTTCCTGTTCGCGGTCGTGGCGCTCTGCGTCAGTGTTGTCGCGTTTCCGTTGATGCTCGACCGGCATGCGACCGCGATCGACGCAATCCAGACATCGGTACGGGCTGTGATGAAGAATCCTCTTCCCATGGCCGTCTGGGGGCTGATTGTTGCGGTGCTGCTGGTGATCGGTTCGCTACCGTTCTTCGTCGGTCTCGCTGTCGTTCTGCCCGTGCTCGGTCATGCCACCTGGCATCTTTATCGAAAGGTGGTGGAGCCGGACCCCAATCCTCCGCAAGAACAACCCCGCCCACCGAAAGGACGGCGCTATGCGGCCGATTTCCCGGCCTCGCTCTTCCCCTGGAGCCATGAGGGCAAGCCGTAACAGCGAGCCCCCGGAACCGCGCCGCCGACCCCGACAAAGGTTGCAGCCGATCGCACCGTAGGTCGGCGGCCGCAAACGCCGGACCGTATACAGCGTCCCGTTATGGTTTACGCTTGAAAAGCTTGGTGGGCGCACCAGGGCTCGAACCTGGGACCCGATGATTAAGAGTCAGCAAAAAACGTTGAGAATATTAGGGATTTTCACGAACCACACCGATTTGGCTGTAAGATAAATCAATGGGTTGCAGGGGAAATACAAACTAACCGACCCCTCAGCTATGCCACACCGGGATCGGCGTCTAATCACCATGGTAACACGGCAATCCGCCAGTCACTCCGCCCAGTCGTCTCGATGGCGGTTCACTGGGTTGCCGTCTTGCCGCCAAACGGGCGCGACCGGAGATGCCCTGCCTTGATCGAAAGAACGATCTCAAGTCATCGGTTGCCCCGCCTTTTGACGCTGTATATTGGAGAGCCCGGACCCATCCTGCCCTTCTGCTGGGGATCCGCAGTCGCAAATGTGGCCTCGATCAGAATGCGGCGGCGCCCCCGCTGCTCCGTTCGAGAACTAGTCATTCCAATCGCCTCCGGGCCGTCTCCGCTTGCGGTTTACCTCAGCCGCCAACCGAGCGCATCCGGCCAGCCCACCGTTGGCTCGGATAAATCTCTTGAATTCCTGCGTCGGCACGTCCTCTGAGGCGAGGTATTCCAGGGCTCTCACCCACCGGCTCTTTTCCTTTAAATCCGCATCTGGAAGCGTCGCCTCGATCAGGACGCGGATCGGACTCATGCCTTTGCGCCGAACGATGTTCATTTCGTCGGCGAGTGTGCGGGCTGACACTTTGGCAACTCTTTGCCGCTCCCAAGTTCGATAGATGCGATGGATGGATTTCAGGAAATTGTAGATTTCAAAGCGACCATGTTGTTGGTGCAGGACCGCTGCCGCTCGCTTGGCGGGGAGGATAGCTTCGATGGCTTCGGTGCGGGATCTTGCGGGTCTTCGCGATTTGCCCTGATACATTTTCCGTTTTCCCCTGAGGCGATAATCATCAAATTAGCTTTTCGCTTCAGGCGATAATCTACGATCAGTTTCGGTTTTCTCGGGCTAAAGCCTGCGAACTGAGCGCCGCGCGCTATCCGAAGGCGTTTCCATGCAACACCGCGCCTCGCTAGGTCCGCTTTGTGGACTGGCGGCCTTAACTGGAGAACAGAACCCTAACTTAAAATCGAGGGCGTTTTAGAGGAGCAGGCTAGCTACATGGGTGACAGTGCTGGGCATCCGCCCTGCCTTTCCACATTCACTTGCGCCCTTCAAGTCAATTGAGAAGCAGTCGAACCGCTATCGCCTCTTCAAGTCGCATTCAACTTCAACGTTTTCGTCTTTTTTGATGGCTGCATATCCCTGCGTCGCAGTGCAGAAATCGAAGGACATTCCATTCCCATCGGCGTGCCATCCAACCCGGCCGCAATCGGCTTGGGTCAGATTGTATTTCTTCCCTTTCCATTCAAGCATGTTCTTCACGTCATCCACCCGAAGAGGATAGGCCTTTCCATCGACCTTGCATGAATATTTATAAGTTTCTGCATTGGCAGAAGTGACGGTCGAGAGAAGTGCCAGGGCAATTGCGATTGTGGCTTCGTCATGTCGAAGTCGTAGCCTCCATGTTTTTTGTCAGAAAAGCAGAGTGGTGCGGTTGTCGCGATACTTTGGGCGAGGACAGACGACTAAGCAGATTATTTTTCTCGTAGTGCAACGCCAAGTTTTCGACATGCGCTTGAAAGCTCGTCCATTTTTCTGGCTCGTCCAGGTATGTGGCGATCTCTTGAAGAGTCTTTTTGTCCTTGGCGTAGCCGCTACAGATACTTTTCAAATAGGTTGGACCGTATTTCATCCAGCACGATGGCGCGGGAGCACACGCCAACGCACTCGATGCAAACATCGCAAGCAAGAGCGAAATTACAAACCTGATCATTTTTTCTTATCCTAAGATTTTAAAAGTGCCTGAAGAATTTATAAAGAAGCGAAAAGCAGTAGCTGGCGTGATCGTCCTCATGAAAACAAGGTCGATCTTGCGTTAGTCAGAAGCATAGACCAGAAAATCACCGCAACTGCACAAGGTAGCTGATATTCGTGACGAACACGTCCTCTTGTTTGCTGCAGTTCTCCCGCTCAGGAATTGTGCTTTAACGTCTCACCGGTCGAAGGAGTAAGATATGGACCCTTGGTCAGTGTCTATATCTACGTGCACCACATCGCATCTACTAGAGAAGTACACATCTTCTCCCACCTGCAAAGGTACCCATTGATTAGGAGTGCTTCTTGCCTTCACCGCTGCTCCAGTACCATATGCGCGCATCACGCAATCATCCCGGTTGTTGGCGACGACGCTTTTGATCTGCAACATTTTTTGACCAATGTTGACAATATGAACGGCTCGCTTGTCGTTGATAAAGGCACTTACGCGGCTGACTTGGAGATCGGGAGAGTTGGTACTCCCGAGTACCATGATGGCTAGGAACAGAGCCAAGACGCCGAGTAGAATTTTCCACCATAGACCTTTGCGCTTGGGCTTAGTCTCAGTAGTCGTATTATCTCCAACAATATCACTCACTGCAGTATCCTTTCTAAGGAGTCTCGCGGTTATTTGTTCGTCGCCGCGCGCATCCGTTGCTGTTGGGAAACAGGTTTGGTTGATCGGCGTCTTGCTGGTCTTCGGCGCTGGACATTCGTTCAATCTTTTCTGAGCTTTCGTTTTTTGGAGCGCCAGGTAATGGGTCGAATAGGGACTATATTCCCTAGAGACTATATGCCCGATGGTGCTCGATCCTGCAATGCAGGACTGGCGCGCGCTGTTGGGGAGGAATGTTCGTAAAATCCGTCAGCAACGACGGATGACGCAGGAGAAATTGGCTTTCGAAGCTGAGATTGACCTGACCTATGTGGGCGGCATCGAGCGAGGCAAACGCAATCCCAGCCTGCTGGTCATGGTCCGTATCGCGACGGCGCTCTCCGTGCCGCTTGCCAAGCTCCTTTCTGACTAAGCCGGGCACATCGACCGGCCCGTTTAGTATTCTTCGGCTAACATCAGCGTGATCACCCGCTCGGTGAGAGCAGGATCGGCGGGATCGGACGAGGCAAACTGTAGGTCCTTGTCATAGTAATCGACCTTGAAAATTACGGCTGTCCCTTCGAAATCGAACCTTCCAAAGTCATGCTCACCATGAGGATCGTTGGCGGCGCTGAAGTCGTTGAAGGTGGCTACTGCATTGACGAGGCGATTAATTGCTTCGGTCCCAAGTGCAGCAATGCCGGGGGTCATGACTGCACCTCCATTGTATAAGTGCTGCCGCAGTTCATCGTTGAGCGAGCGGATGCGATCCGTGTCATTGGACATCGGTATGTCTCCTGTAGGATGACGTGATCTGAAATTTGGCTGACCCGCCGTATGGGGCGGGCGGTTGAAGGGAATTTGGCTCGGGCCGAAGTCCGAGCCAGTCGCTCAAGCCTTACGTCGCCGTCAGGCAGGACCTGGGTTAACGAGCGCAACCGTATTGATGTGACGAATCCACGTCCCCTGCTTTGGATAATCCCGAAGGCGGAGAGTTAGGACGTCATCTTCACGCTTGATGACGGTTGCTTCCCACCAGCCGTCCTCAGGGCTCTCATGCATCAAAACCATGTGGCCTACGGTGACCCCGTCCCAACTGCGTGGCAGGCCTGAGGTGACGGGCGACACACATTTCACCTCGGAGGGAGCAGAGCCGTCCCCTTGACCTTTGGCCTCGTTGGCAACCGTCGTCTGCCCCACGGGTGCGGCCTCTGTCTGAGGCTTCGCCTCGTCACCGTGGGTTCGTGCCGCTCCTAGTATCTGGTCGTAGAGTTCGCGCCTGATATTCGGGACGAACAGCTTCACTACTTTGCCGCCACCGTGCACGCGTCCTACGGGCAGCTTCATGCCCAACGCAGAAACCGCTTCAGGTTGGTCGATCAGCACGCGGCAGTTCATGTCCATGGCTGCAGAAACAATATTGTCCTTCAACTCGCCGAACCGAGCGCCGCGCGGCTTTCCATTGGCGTCCAGACCCAGGACGTAGATTGGATCAACTTTTGTCGTTTCGTTCTTCCCAGATTTCTTGCCCATTTGGTGATCCCCAGAAATGCAGAAGGGAGCCGATAGGCTCCCTCAATCTGCGATTGAATGGTGATTTTAGGTCCAGAAGGTCGGGGCAGATTCGAATGTTCCCGGAAGGATCTCCCAGTCCAAAAATCAGCAAAGTCGCGAATTCGACTTCACGGTATTATTATACCCTATTTTCAGGCGAAATGCAAGCCTTTTTCTTGCATTAAGTACATGAAATTACGTTGATTTTAGCGATTTTCGGCCGCAAACCTGAAACAGGTAGCAGTAGTTGATCTGGCACCGTTCGCGGTCGTTGATTCTGTTGCCATTGCACAAATCGAGACCTTCCGCGGCGCAATATCGCCAGATGGCGTGCTGGACAAAACGCGGGAATAACCTTGGAAAGCTCGGATTGAAGGAGCGGGCATCGATCCGATTTGCGGCAGCTCGGATAATCGCGGCACAACCATCCTTGCCATAGCAGGCCGGGCCATACCGATGGGGAATGCCGCAGCTTTCCAAAATGCCGGTGCGGTGCAAGAAATTGTGCACCAGGGTGTCAACAGCGATCATTGCCCTTCCGGTCTCGAACCAAACGGGCCGCTGACTGCGCGCCCCTATCAGCAGGCTGGATAGCGCCATGGTCAAGACCTTGTCAGACACTCCATAGACGTTTCGAAGGGGGCCAATCAGGGCTTCCTGTCTAGCAGTCTCTAGACCGGCTACAGACGAGCCTGTAGCGGCTTCCAATTGGCTGTCGATCCAGCCAACGAGATTGCCGCCAGCTATATCCCTGACGAATAGAAAGAGGCTGTAGGCGTTCTGATTGAGTCGCCCATTGCGGAGGCGCGGGCGCGGCACTGGGCAGGTGTCGATATGATCCGGCTCAGCACAGGTGAAGCTGCCCTTGTCGTACCGGCAGCCCGCGTAGTCGCAGAAGGCGTGGAGCTTCTGGCAGGAGGGCGATGTCTTGAGGCTTGCCTCCATAGCGGACCAGGACGCCGTCCCGTGCTTCTCCATGTAGCTCCGGGCAACGCGGTCAGAGATACCCTGAAAGCTGAACGCCGTGAGGAGCCAATCGAAAATGGGCTGCGTATCGCCCGACGCGACAGCTTGATCCAAACCCGCGTGACGAATTTCTTCGTCGATCTCATCGAGGAATGACAGGGATCCGGCGATGGTACAGACAGTGCGGATCAAAGTGTCGGCGTCTTTGTGTGGTTTGGGAAGGTTGGTAGACGGGGCAGTCAGCCTTGCTGCCTTCTTCCGCAGCGGCCGTGGGGAACGTGAGCCGGGTCCTAGATCAGAGATACCAGCCTCCGCTGCGCGTCACTGTCGCCATCGATGTAACCTTGCGTGGTCTGGATCGAGCGATGCCCGGCGAGCAACTGAACATCACGCAAGGAACCACCGGCCTTATGTACAAGCCTCGCCGCCCGCGTGATGAATGTTCGGCGACCCGAATGTGAGGAGCAGCCGTCAAGACCAATGGCGCGATAGGCGCGACTAAACCAGATGACGATGCTCCGCGCTTTCATCTTGCTGCCCCGCTCCGAAAGCACGATGGGCTGTGAAGGTTCGGATTCCCCTCGGAGCGCGGAGAGCACCTCTCGAAGAGAGGCATGGAGAGGGATTATTCGGCCATGGCCCTTCTTTGCCGCATGGTCCCTCAACTCCAATGTCGCGCCGATGGCACCATCGGGATCGAGAACCATTTCCCAAGTGAGATTCGCAATCTCGCCTGCTCGGAGCCCTGCTTTCACTGACAGCAATACGATAACGCGATCACGAAGCGGATACCGAGTCGTTTCGGCAAACAGGAGAAGGTCGTCGATTTGGTTAGGCGCTAAAATCTTTGCCTGCTTGCCCGGCATGACCTCGGTCGATTGAGTTAGATTGCGATTCTAGCTCTAGCTCTCAGTAAAGCAACTAGCGTTTTTGCGTCTGCGCGTGGAGGATCCTAATTCGGAATCAAAATCAAAGCGATGACCGGAGCGCAGCACAAAACGAACGCTCGAAGTCACTCGTTTCTCGTTATGGAGGCGTCGCTTTGGCTTCCCTCACTTAGCGGCGATATAGCGGGCTCCGCAAAAGGTCTTGCAGCCAAGGCCAATGCGCTCATAAGTTGATGCAATAGCCACCAAGCAGAACCTTTTGGAGTATGCTCGGTCGTGGTCTCACAGGACAACGTATATGCAAGCACCATTCGAATTGACTGAGGGTGAACGACGGCTTCGCGGAATTCTCGAAAAGTTTCCGCCTAACAGCCCTCACTGGAATGAGGCGCAAAATCGATTTCAGTTTGTTGACAGGCTCTTGATGGAGGTTTTGGGTTGGGAAAGGCCCCATATCGAGGTCGAAAATACAGACGATCTTGGCGGAAAATCCGATTATCTATTGGGCGATCCCGTTAAGGCCGTTTTGGAGGCTAAGAGGGAATCGGTTGGTTTCAGCCTGCCTGCAACCAGCAATCCAAACGCCGCGCGCAAAATTGAACCGATTGTGAAGTCGTGCAAAAATTTTCGGCAAGCCTTTGAGCAAGTGATTCCATATTGCGCGATGAAAGGTGCGCCAATTGCTATCATTTGCAACGGACCGCAGCTTGTCATTTTCCAATCCATGATACCAGGCGTTTCACCTATGAACGGTGAGTGTTTTGTTTTCGATGGGTATCAGTCCTACGTTGACAACTTTTCAGTGCTTTGGAGCTTTCTTTCACCAGAGGGGATTTTCGAAAATCGCGTGGGTCGCGACCTCTCACAACTGAGAAATCCGCGTATCCCTCCAAAAGCTTCGTTCGCGATTGCGGAGCCGAAGAAGTACCGTTACCGGAATCCATTCAAAGAAAATCTTCGAATGCTCGCGGCCACGCTGCTCGAAGACATAGAAGAAAATCCGGCGGTGAAGCCAGCGTTTTACCGCGAGTGTTACGTTCCAATCGACGCAAATAACAAACATCTGCTTTTGAGCAAGAAGCTAATAGCAGCTAGATATGCTCGCGTGAGCGACGGTGGCGGAGCCCCATCAAGTTTTCAAAAAGCCGCCTCGCTAGATGCGGCGGGTAATTTTCAAATTAACGATCCGGCACTAGTCGCAACCTTAAGCGCAAGACCAATTGTAGTGGTCGGAGACGTTGGCGTAGGCAAAACGTCATTCTTTGAAAACTTATTCGAACATCTCGACGCGTCTGAAAGAGCCAATACCTATTTCATTCACGTAAACCTTGGCATCAAAGCAAATCTTCGAACCGATATTAGAGGCTTTGTGATCGATGAAATATCAAGGGTGTTAAAGCAGCAATATGCCGTCGATTTAGATAATATGGAATTTGCAAACGCGATCTATCATTCCGATCTTACGAGCTTTGACAAAAGCGTCAGGGGCGCGATGAAGGGGATTGATGAGACAGCTTATCAAAAGGATCGAATCGAATTTTTGAAGGAGAAAGTTGCGAGCAAAGACAATCATCTACACGCTTCGTTGGGCCACCTCGCTCACGGCCGCAATAAGCAGATTATTTTGGTCTTGGATAACGCGGACCAGCGCGACTTCGAAGTACAGCAACAAGCCTTCTTGATCGCCCAAGAATTGGCAGCCACACGTAACTTACTCGTTTTCGTATCGTTACGACCAAGCACCTTCTTCTTGTCAAAGACAACGGGCGCGTTATCTGGCTATCAGAACAGAATTCTAACGATTGCCCCACCTCCCGCTGACGAAGTTATGGAGCGCAGAATTGCGTTCGCTGTTCGTGTCGCGGAGGGAAAGGTAGCGCCAGCGGCCCTTGAGGGAATCCGGCTTTATCTTAGAAGTATCGTTTTATTTCTCCAGGCGACGCTTCGTGCGATTCGTTCTAACAATGAGATTAAGCAATTCCTTGACAATATCACGGGCGGGAACGCTCGCTCCGTCGTCGAACTCGTTGCTGGGTTTTGCGGCAGTCCGAATGTCGATTCTGAGAAAATTGTAGAAATCGAAGGTGATACCGGTGACTACCGCGTTCCACTTCACGAATTCACTAAGCATTCCTTGTTGGGTGATTATGCTTATTTCAATCCGCTTTCCTCTACGGTCGCTTGCAATATATTCGACGTAGCAAACGCAGACGCACGCGAACATTTTCTCGCGTCGCTCATTATTATGTTTCTAAGTTCGGGAGCTGATGCCAGGGACAATGATGGTTTCGCGGTAGGATCAAGCATCGTTCGAGAGATGGTCGTACACGGTTTCCGAGTAGATCAGGTGACCAATTCACTTAGGCGGCTTGCTACCAAGCGACTTATTGAGACACCGCATGCTCACTTCCGAGAAATCCCTGTGTCGGAAAGCGAACGCGTGGAGGATTTTCATTTCAGGGTTACATCAATAGGAATTTATCACGTCAGGTTTTGGACCGGCTCATTTTCGTTCTTGGATGCGACATCAACGGATACGCCGATCTTCGAGGAGGCTACCCGGCAAGTCGTGTGCGACCTCGCTGCTTCATTCGATACTAAAGACCGGTTTAAGAAGGCCACGGAGTTTCGCGATTACCTTGAGCGACAGTGGTATGCCGCCAACATCCACACTGGCTACTATGATTTTCGCGGTACTGTAGAATTTCAATCCCGAACATTTGAGGCCGTCGCTAGTTCAATCACGAAGGCGAATAGGACCCGAGCCAAATGAGAAAACCTAGGTTTTGATCGTGCCAACGATAAACAGTTCGCCCGCAGGCGCAGCCATCACATTAGGCGCGCAGTGCGCCAGAGATGCTGAGCCCAGCCGAGACTGTAAACATAAGAGTAAAAGTGTATCGAGTTGGCGTAAGGTGCGCACCCTCCCAACTCCGCGAACGCTGCGCCAAAACAGATAATATTTGTCAAGATTTGTTTCAGACAGCCTTATCGTTCGATGGGCGGACCTTTCTAAATCTGATTCGATGCTGCCGTCCCGTGTGATCCGTCACGGACAGGACGAACGTTCGACGCTTGCCTGGCCGAAACATCGCGCGCCGCAGCGCAATGGTGCCACTCGCAAGGGCTCTTGCGTGCGGCTGGATTGCAAAGGCTTTACTCACGTGGAAAGTGGACGTGTTCTGCGTCATAAGAACGGCCGCCACCACCTCGCAGAAACGGGCCCGCAGAGGCCGAACGATGAGCGGCTTAGAGATATGGAAGGCCGAGTCCGACAGGTTTGTCACGTTCATACGGACATTGAACGAAGTGAAGACCTCACCGTTCTGTTGCCGGGAATGGCCCCACACGCTCTGCTCTTCGTCGGCCACGAAAAACAACGCCCGCTCCGGGCGTCCTTCCCAAGATCGCGCAGCACCGAGTGCAGCAAATACGACCAAGGCAACGAGTATCGGCAGGCCATACCCCGACAGCATCGTGGCAGCGGCGGTGAAGCCCAAGAGAGACCCGCCGAGCAGCAATGCAAGCGTCAGGGCGCATGCCGCCGCACATCCCCACAAGAAGTGCTGCCCGTACTCCCAGAACCGGGCAATCAGATTCGCAATCGCCTCCACTGCACGCCCCCTTCTTCGCCGGATTTTGTCGCGGTTCGATTGTTGAGCTTAAGTTACCTTCTTGTAGCTCATGACTGCGGTCCACCCCCTTGGACACTTGTTCAAGAGACCGCAGGAGCGTCTCTCATGAACGGGGGTAGGTGATCACGCTCGTACTCTGCCATTGATTCCAAGCGGTTTTGTTCGGCCCTCGCAAGCAGTTCGCGCGCCTGCGCTTCCTGCTCCGGGGTAATAGGTGCGTTAAATATCGCGCCAAATCTCTCCTGCATTAGACGGTCTACACCGCTGAACGAAAAATCGCTTTCCCAGCCGCGCCCCATCACATACTTAATAATTGCCGTGCACTTGGCAGGAAGCTCGCGCTGCTTCCGAAACTGGCTGTACAGCCACAAAACAACATCAGTGACTTGAATTCCTGCGCTCTGCTCATCTGCTTTGACTTCGAATTCGCTACCAACGACTTTTTGTAGACTGAAGGTTTCCCCGGCCCAACGTATCTGATCAGGCGCGGCAGTCGTATACAGCTCGTGGAATGCTGCCAATGACTTAGCGAATTCAGCCTGCTGATCGTGCGTTATTCTAGCAACGCGCTTTTTATATCGCTTTGAGAAGTGGTCGAGGCCATCAAGCAAGTTAGCGAACGCCACAAGGTTTGGAAAGTGCGCCTGCCGAGACAATTTTCTATCGGTATGAATTTGGATTGCTTTCGGGTGCCGACGAGCCCACTCGAGCCCCTCTCCAAGAACTTCGCGCGATTTGTAATCAGGCACCTCCAGCAAGTTGCCGTGTAGCCGAGCACATATTCCCGGCAACATCTCATAGGCTTTAGGCTCATTCGGTTCGAGAATGCATTGCCAGAACAGTCGCGCCGTTTCTTCATCGACGGTCAAGGCGAGCTTAAAAGCGAGCAGCAGCCGAAGTGGGCGCAGGTTGTAGTGGTGCCAAGCGACGCCCGCGTTCTCTCCAGAGTCGAAAAGAGAGTCGAAAAGCTTGGTCGCAAGGAGGTATTTCTTTTCTACGCGGGAGATAAAGAAGTGGGCTTGAGCCTTGCTCAGCAGGGCAAGGAAATCGTCCGCAATTTTCTCAATCCGTTCAATCCCGAGTTCTTTGCCGTGGAGACTATCGACACCGAGCGACGCAGTAAGCTTCAGCGCCGCCTCGCTGTAGGCGTCATCGAAGCTCCCTTTCGTTATCAACGCCGCTGTGAAAAAATCCGGCTGCGCCTCATCGAAGAGGTTGTGGCCGGTATTTCCAGTCTCATCGACGTATGCATAGATCGGGATTTTTGACTGGCCCATGGGCAGCCGCCCCTCTCATCTTCGAGATTCGCATTAAAGAGCGTAGACACCAACCTCCCTCCGTGGTTGTATATGTTACACGATTAAACCAACGAGGGGAGCGGAAATGACAAAGTGGATTTTGGCCGCCGTATTGGCCTTTGCTGCGACGGCGGCGTCAGCTCAGTATTACGGAACGGGATCGAACCCCAATAGTCATGCGGTGGAGGGCTACACGAGGAGCAACGGAACTTACGTTCCCCCTCACCAGCAGACAAATCCTAATAGCACCCAACGCGACAACTACACCGCGAGCGGCAATGTGAATCCGTATACCGGAGCCGTCGGCACTAGAAATCCACGCTACTGATTCAGCAAGAACTAAGCGCCAGAGGCCGACTCAGTTGGCGGCTTCGTCGCATTTGCGCATCATCGCCCCGTCCATCTACGAGACGTAACCACTGCGGTTTTTCTGGCTCGTAACCTCACCGGGAAATTAAAATGAAAAGTGATTTCGTGCCCCACGACAGCTTTCGCGAAGGATTTATCGTTGGCTATCAGACCATTCGCGGGACATCGGCAGGCATTCCGGGTATTCCCGGCCAGCCCGGCACTCCCGGAAATATGACGCCGTTCTTGATCGGCGTGAAAGCGGGACTTAGAGCTGCAGGCGTAGATATTTCATAATTTTTCCGGGTCAACCACAGACGATTGCTTCATCCCAAGACGCTGACTGCAAATGTTGCCATCTGCTCCAACAAGCCCGCGCTGCACCGACAATGACGATCAGCGCTTGATGGTGACGTCAACTTGAGTGGGGGGAATATATTGCTGCCCCCTGAATGCGAATGTCGGCAATTTCCCATCGGAAGGGCCACATTGGTAGGTCAGCGAATACCAAGTGACCGGACCCGGTAGGATATCCGCCACAAGGCCTCCCGAATGGCTGTCGCTGTCGAGAATCTGATATGGCCCCCTACACATATCCGCCGCTTGCTTCAGGCAGCCGGTTGACGAATAACTACATTTTGCAGTGTTAAGGGGAGTTCCTGAAGGACCGTTGAAAGCGGGGCCTGCCGTCTCCATGCATCCCGATAAGGCCACGGCTACAATTCCAAGCAAAAGATATCGAAACATTTGAAGCCCCTTTGGGCAGCTTCCGCTTACCCGTCCCAAGACTGGATTCTCTATTAACCCAAAGGTGAAATCAAGAAATAGTACCGCTATAAAGTTGCCAGTTGTGGGAGGAAACCGTTTGAGCTAGCGGCATACTTGCCATCCCGCTCAAACAATGGCGGACGACATCGAGAGAAAATGGGACCGCTAAAATTCACGAACGAAGTTTATTAGTTGTTCGTATACAAGGCCACCATCAGCGCCTTCCACTTCCATCCTAGCAACTAGCGGGAGAGAACAATCTGCGGTGTTTGGCTCTTGCCTTGTTGCGATGTCGGGCGTTGGATGTCCTTCGACGGGGGTAAGTGAAACTCCAGCGAGCATCGCCGCTGCGCGGGTCGGGAGCGCACTCCGATGGCCAATGCACTCATAGTCAGAAGAAATCAGCTACCGAGATCAACAAAATCCTTCAGCGCAGCGCAGTACGTCCGTATGTCAACGGATCACCAGCGATACTCGATACAAAATCAGGCGGCTGCTATTGCCACCTATGCAGCAAGCCACAATCTCACGATTGTTCGGACCTATGCTGACGAAGGCGAAAGCGGACTTCGAATTAAGAACAGAAGCGCCTTGATCGAGCTACTCGAAGAAGTGGGTTCTGGTCGAGCTGACTTCGGCCATATTCTCGTTTACGACGTAAGTCGGTGGGGACGATTTCAAGACATCGACGAAAGCGCGCACTACGAGTTCATTTGCAAGCAGGCTGGGGTCAAGGTCGTATACTGCGCGGAACAATTTGATAACGACGGAACGCTGCTGTCGAGCATAGTCAAGAACTTAAAAAGAGTAATGGCTGCAGAGTACAGCAGAGAACTCTCAGTAAAGGTCCATGCGGCTCAGTGTCGCCTATCCGGTCTCGGATTTTCACAGGGTGCGCGTCCCGGCTATGCGCTCCGCAGGGAATTGGTTGACCAACATATGTTGTCGAAGGCATGGCTCATGCAAGGTGACCGCAAGTACCTGCAGACGGATCGCGTCAAGTTGCGGCCTGGCGCGTCAGATGAAGTGGCAGTGGTGAGGTGGATTTTTCGCCAGTTCGTCGTAGAGAAGCTAAGGGGCGTTGAAATTGCACGCCAACTCAATCGAAAGGGCATACCGAACCAGCACGCACGACCATGGACCTGTAGGTCCATTCACCGTCTTCTCAGGAACGAGAAATACATCGGGAACATCGTATACAACCGCCTGTCGCGCTATCTTGGACAGAAGGTAGTAAAGAACCCGGCTCACATGTGGATAAGGGGCGAGGCTGCCCTTGAGCCGATTGTAGAGCAAGGGTTTTTCTTGCGCGCTCAAAAAATCATGGAAGGACGGCGCGTCGATGTGTCGGAAGATGAGATGTTGGCTCGTTTGCGCGCTACGCTAATTCGAAGAGGACGACTCAGTACTTCCATAATCGATAAAACAGTGGGGCTTCCTAGTACACCAACGTACAGAACGCATTTTGGAAATCTACGAAACGCGTATCGCCTCATTGGTTATACGACGAAACGCGATTGCGACTATATCGACTCCGGTCAGCATTGGGCGGAGGTGGTGGCGAAGCTTGTGCAGCAGGTCGCCGCCGCAATTGAGAGGGCTGGTGAACACTTGAACACCAACCGCGCCGCTGACTGTCTGTTGGTGAACGGCAAGGTAGGTATCTCCTTTCGGGTCGCTCGATGGTATGGGTCCGAAAAGAAGGCCAGCCACTCACCGCGTTGGGCGATTCAACGCCGGAAGCACTTGCCTCCAGGATGGGTGGTCGCGATCAGGCAAGCTGAGTCCAAGAGGACCGTGCTCGATTACTTGCTTTTGCCGACAACTGATCTGATCAAGCCGATAAAGTTCACCGAGAAGGGCCTTAGTCGCTATAACGCGCGGCGTTTCCAAACAGCAGATGCTTTAGTTCGATCAATTGTTGCGCTTACAGCCAAAGCAAGCCGCGCCTCAACGAAGTCAGGGCGGCCGAGAAAGCCACGAACAGCCAGCCGCTCCACCGTCAGCAGGAATGGTTAGCGCTTTTTGAGGATGGTATCGCTCGTCTCCCCCCGCGTGGGAGGATGTGATGACTTTGGGCGGCGTTGTTATCGATTGTTATTGGTGTCAGGCCAAGAAGTCAGTTCGACCTTCGAGGGATCACGCAGGCCGGATGCTCGGATCGACGTAACGTTCGACAGCGCCTCGGCTGACGCCTTTTCTATTGCTTCACGATCAGCGCTGTCGTCGATCAATTTTTTTTGGAGTCGCACAATGTCTGAATCTTTCCACACGATATAACCCATTCGGCACACGCAAAGCCCCAATAGAGCGCCAAGACCGGCCAGTACGGCTTTCGAACCATACGGTACACCGTCGAAAGTGGACGTCTTGTTGATGACCAAGACCAACAGCGCCACCAAGGTGATCGATTGCAAAGCAAGCACGGTAATATATTCGCGTGACAATTGGACGATTTTTTGAGTCAGGTTTTTGCGTTCAGCAATTTCTAGGCTTTTCCAATCTAGGGTTGGCATTCCTCTGTTGAGACGAACCAATAGTGCGGCGGCCATTATTGACAATGCCACAATCAACGGCTGAAGAATGTCTGCTAAAAGTTCAAGCGTCATCCATCGCCAAAACACGAAACCGAGCGAAAACATCGCGGCGACTGTAATCAGTCTAATCACTATTTAATCTTTCCGTCTTCGATGAAGCGTTTGTAAACTAGTTGTAGCTGGTCAGCTACATTTTCGAAGTCTAGAAAATTGCTTCCCTCATGCGGAAGATCGAACGGCATCTTGGTTCGTAAGATAGCGTCATCATCTGACACCTTTCCGTCTCGCCCTTCAACCAAGACTTTGCCGTCCGTCATGTCGGCGAGTTCACCGGCAAGCTGCTGCATTTGGTCTCGCGATTCGACCGTGCGCTTACCCCGCACCTTCACAGAGGCATCAACTGCCAGATATTCGTTTGGTCCCAAGCTATCAACCAGGGAGTCTGCTTTTGCTTTTCCTAAAAGGGCTTCGATCACCGGCAGCGCCTGTTGAAATTCCACTATCCTATCCGCGATCCTGCGGGCCGTTCTTTGGATCTTCTTGGATATAGAAGAAGAGGCGTCGTCTCGCGTTGCTGTTTTTAATGCCATGGAGACGGCATTACCACTAACTCTTAGACTCTGAATTTCGCCAATATCTCCGGCGATTTGTGACACATCAAAGGTCGCTTGCAATTTTACCGACACCGAAGACGGCAGTCCGGAAGCGCCAGTTTTCAGAAGCCAGTCCACGTATTGCCGCAAGTATTCTGCGGTCATCGATTGTGTTTTGACGAAAAACACGTGATCTCCGATGCACAGCCAGTACGCCATACCTCGAACGAATTGCGAGTTCGTTGGGGCGGCGCTTTCTTGCAGCTTAAATATCTCAGCGGTTGTTATGTTCGACAGCGTAACGTTCGCCGCTGTGAGTTCTAATAGTGCTTGAAGTCCATCATTTTGGACCAAACACATTTCGCCAAACACTGCGCTCGCGAGATCGGCTACTTTGTTGAGAAGAATTTTTCTGCTGGCTACATCTGGTACGTCATAAAATCGATCTCCGACGCGTTGCCACAGCGTCGCACCTGTCGTGTCTTTATTTCCGAGCGCTTTCCGGCACAGCGCCTCTAGAGTATCCGAGCCTCCGCTGTGAGGAGTGTATTTCCGATAATGAACCATGTGATATGCAGTTGGCATTGAAATCTCAGCCCCCAAAAAAGGAATCTGGGAATTCTAGCACACGTCTGGTCGTGCCGCGATGACCGTACAACCTAGTTCAACGGGCTTTCCGAGAGCCAACGCGATGGGTCACAACGCACTCAAATCATCCGGTACTTCGCCAAATTGTTTGATCACCTTGGCATCGCTGAAATCACCGGTGGCAGGGTCACCCGTGCGGCTAAAGGCGACTGCGCCGACGTGACCTTCTTTGCGAGATAACGCCTCAGCGCGCATCACGGCGGCATTCGGATTGAAGCATTCAGTTGGCTCACCAGCTGCGACACCGTCATCGGCGGCGACGAACGGCAGCGCGACGTAATAGGTGACTTCAGCCATGGCCTGACTCCAACTACTTGACCCGACCAGCTAATAATGTTCTCTATTTGTTCTTTTGTCAATCGGGCCCACCCATGACCAATGAGCGACCAGCAAGCTGGCGAATGCCCTCCCCGAAGCAGATGGAAAAGCTGGCACGGGAAACTGCTCGACTGCGAAATATCGATAGATCGAACGACCCGGCGTTGTGCGATCCGTTGCCAGATGAACTATGGGATTCAATCCTGACCGATCCGCGTGCCGCCAGACGCTCGTCGCAGCCGATCCAGCAATGTCGCCTTTCGGAAGTCCCCCACCACATGTTGCGCGTTGAGTGTTTGCGCTGCTTTCGCATCGTCGAAATTCAAAAGGCGGACGCGGTTAGGTTCTATGGGCCACATGCCGTTTGGAAGGATGTGGGTCAGCGACTTCTGGACCAGACCTGCACAAATCGCACGGGCCGCCACGAAGAAGATGGCTGCTGGCCAGACTGGCGCAAATGAGTAGGTTGGTGGATAAGCGACCCGACAAACAACTAATCCGCCGCCTCTAACAGAGCTTTCTCATGCCGATCAAGCAGAGCATTTGGCGTGTCGGTAAACCGCCGGTCCGACTCTTGGAGTCTTCGTCTCTTTCGTCCGAAAAGCTTCTTGAGGAGATGATCGTTTCAGCACCTGAGAATTCTCCTTGTGAAACAATGCGCAATTTCCAGTTGGAAAAACTGGCAACCCCATCGATTTCGCTGGCTTCTCGCTGCGCCAGCCGACTTTCCTTTCCTTGTTGCCGCTCCGCTTCCGCCGTGACCAGCTAATGTTGAGGGTGGCCTCCCGTCAACACATCCCACCCGAATTTTGCCACGGCCGCGAGGATCCCTACAATGAAGCCCTCCACTCGCTGGCGATTGCGAACCCAAAAGCTGTTTCGATAAATGATCCGGTCGATTTTTGACCTGATTGTATCCTTATTCGCCTCCAGGGCTTTGTCGTAATCGCCATCTGTGCCGGGATCAGCCTTCTCTAATAGCTTTAGGCCCTCATCGTGCGCCCGCATTGCATCCTCGAGATAGGCCCGCCGGCTGAAGAAGGCACGAGGAACGCGCGGAAATAGCTCTGCTGCATCATCGGCAAGCTTAAATCCGTTCTCAGGTGTTTGGCCGGAATCAAAGAGAAGGGTGCGAACTTCGCGCTCTTTCTCTGCAAGTTCAGCGTCCGCCTCCAGCATCTCCTGGCGTTTCTTTTCGACAGGCTTTGGCCCGAAGTAAAGATCAAGCAGGACCAGATCCGGCTTGGAAACGCCCTGCTTCTTCAGCTCCTTGATTGCGTCATCAAATGTCGTGCCGGCTCCAATAATGTAGATATCTTTGAAAGTTTTTCGAAATCGCCCAATCTCGGACTCGTCATCATCGACATAGCAAATACTTTTCATGGATGTATCTCCCTGAACCAAGCGGCCATGGAGCGGCCATTAAGTCACCGGACGATATCACAAATGGCGCAGGAGTTCGCGGGCTTCTGCGCTCTATTGCAACCTCCGCAAGTTCGTCCTTTTCTTCGATATGTTTCCACGGTCGGTTGGCGATTGGGCTGTGCGGACTTTGATAAGCCGCATCCATTTACGCTGCGGGACGTGTTCCATTCAGCGATTCGTTCGGTTTTGGTAGTCCTGATTCGAGAGACTGAGCGAGCAATACCGGGTCGATGATGTAGCAGCGGAATTTCTTTTCAAGCCCGGCGATCTTCTTTGATACGGTGGGAACGCCATCGGCCCGCTTCTCGGTTCTCAAGATTTTACGGGCGACAAGCTCTTTGAGATCGGGAGGAGAGAGCCCATCTAAGCGCTTGGATTTGACCCACAGCTCTTCTCCAACGCGAAAGCCGTCTGCCGCTTCGCGTCGTTGCGCTTCATCATCTCCACATCGACTGCCTTTCTTGATAGATATCACTGAGAGTTCTTGAATCGTCTTGTTTAGTCTAATGAGAAGGCTGTCGCTGTTATCGCTTGGTAGAGCAGGCGCCCCGGTTCCGCGAACAGTCGCGAAAGCCGCCTCCATGCATTTTGCTATTGCCGCAAGGGTGTTCTTTTCCCTCCAGGGAAGAATTTTATAGTCTATTGCGAGCGCCGCAGCGGCGTACATTACGGCAAAATTGGCCCGGATACGGTGATCGGCTCCAGTCGCCGACGCAGGTATGTCGATTGCGGTGAAGCGAGCCATGTGCTGCCTGACCCTGGTTAGCGCCGTGCCGGGATCTTTCATGAATCGTTTGAGAAACGCGTCCATCGCAAAGCCCTGGTTAATCTTTGCGTCCTGTCGGAGTTGATCGGCGAGCGCACGCCCAAATCCTCTGGGATCGTGACCTTCCGGCACATTCACACAATCAAAAACGCCTACGCCATTGGGCTCTATTGCTGGGACGTCAATAAAGCGGACTTCTTCGCCGCCGATTCTGGGGGTTCCTGCACGCTCTGCTATGTCCTTGAGAGCAAACTCGCTCGTGCTTAAGACAATCACGCGAAAGTCTCGAACCGTAAGGTTCGTTTTTTTCTGGTGTGACTTGTCCACCGTCCTTGCCCTGTTACGGGAAAATAAAAAGGCAAGTCGTTTTGCTTTCTCGTGGATAGGTACGTTGTTGTCTGCGTCACCGCTTTCATCCAATGGCAACAGGCCGTCCCGATGGCCAATGGCTAATTGTTCGATTCCGGTATTGGAGTCAGACCACTTTGGAAGCCCTTTTTCGTCGTCATTCAGGCCGGGCACCGATGCCGCTCCATGAACAATCGAACTCTTACCCTCAGAGCTAGGCCCGAACAGGTTTATTGCAAAAGAGTCCATAGAAAGGGGACGAAGCAGGGGAGCAGCGAAGGCTGCACCGATTGACAATCGAAGCCGAGTGGAACGCCTCGCGACTGTGCCAACTGTTTTCTTCCATGCCTTCAGAGAGCCCGGGCCTTTTGTATAGGCAGCCAAGTGGGCGCCGGTATTCGGGTCGATGATGATCCTCTTGGTCCCGCCGTACCGCCGCAATGGCGTAACAATGGCGTCGTCGTACCAGCCGGGAGCGCCGACAAGTTGAAAGCGTCGTTTGGGCATCTTTGCTACTACAGCTTTCAGTATCTCCGTCGAGGATGGGCCGTCACTCGGCCAAGCGTAGCCTTTGTCGCCCAATCCATCGGCGATTCTGTGCAGGTTTCTGGGACTGACGGCTGACATGTTAAATAATTCGGATACCTGTTTCTCGTCGCAGTCCACGAATTGGATTTCAACAACCCTGGTGCCGTCTAGCCGTTCACCGATGGAGTGGAAGCTGATCGGCGCGGCAATCATCCGCTTGCCGTCGGCGGTTACGAGGAACACGGCCGCCTTTTTCAATTCGATTTTTGTTCTGTTTCTCATCGTCTTCTCGATGTGCTCAGTGCTCAGGTGCTCAGCAGTAAATTAGCGTTGGCCGAAAGGTGTCTGGCGGAGGTGCGGACCTGCAATCAGTTCGGTTGAAAATCTCAGCTCAAGTCGCCTCTTGAACGGGGTTCTCTTCGTAGACTTCTCCGCAATTCGGGATTTCATCGCTTTTCGTCGATACGACGCTTTCGATGGCTGGCTATTTACCGGCGCTGGATTTTCTTGAATTCAAAGCCACCATCCTGAGCACTCACCCGGACACCGAAGAGAATCATCAATTCCAATGGTTCCGTGCGGTCGAGAGCCAGCAGCAGGTAGGGAAGGCCACGCCGGTTGTTTCTCAGCAAAGCTGGGAGCTTGATTGCCTTGTTCATGTACGGGAGGAAGCCCAGGCTGTAGGTTTCGCTGGACACGACCGGACGATCACCGCGCTTTAGCCTTGGGAAGAGCCGCGTGAGGCGGCGTGTCAGTTCTTCCCGGTCGGATGTCCACAGGGCGATGTGCCAATGAGGTTGGTAGATGCCTCGATCAGCCTCCCAACTAAGATCGATGCTTCCGAGCATGACGCGTTTAAAGCCCGCTCTCATCAGCGCATCCTTCAGCCATCGGTTTAGCTTTTGGACGTTAAGGTCGGCGAGTTCCTCGGGCGTATACGTGATCATCAGCGGGATGATGTTCGCCATCACCAACAGCTTGTTGTTCCGTGAGACCTTAAGCTTGGTGATCGTGATCTTTTGACCGGCCACCTTCGCTTTTTGGAATGCACGGTGACATTCAGTACAGGCCAGCGAGCCGCAACGACGCGCCGGACGACAATAGAAAAGATTGTCAGCGAGGATTTCGAGACGGTCGGCAACGCCAGCATCGCCAGCGCGCCGTTCACGCTTTGCAGTCCGATACAAAAGACCGATGATCTCGGTCTTGCGTTCCTTGGCCTTTGCTGCCGTGAACTGCTTACCGATAACGGGCGCGTCGTCACCGAACCAAAATTCGTTAGCTAGAACCTCCTCGTGAGTCTTCTGGTGGGTCTTGAAGACGGGGCCGTTGCGTCGGCGGCGCTCGTGGAAATTCATGCGACGTAATCCTCGTCGTCATCGTCATCTTCATCGAGGTCGTCGTCATCGTCATCATCGTCCTGGTCATCCTCGAACTCTTCAACTATCAGCTGGTCCCAAGTCCTACCGAGTCTCGTGCGGAATTTTTCCGCCTTCAGGGCTGCGCTCGCACGCTCACCGACCCGCTCTGAGCCAAGCATGCCGAGTGCCTTGACCAGCAATTTGCGCGTGCGGTCGAATTTCTCGAAGATAGAGACCTCGCCGCGGGGTTCGGTGTAAGGTTGGTTTCCTCGGCGTCGCCTGAGACTTTCTCCCATTCGAATCGCCCTATCGAAAAACCCTTCCGCATCGGCTTGGGCCCTAGCGGCTTTGGCATTAAGCCTCGCGGCTTTGTCTTTTGCTTCCTCAGCCATGGCGAATAGAAGAAACATGACGTGTTCGTCCTCCGCCATCGACTCCTTGCTTAGGAGTTCATTGCTATTCTTCATCGACAGCTCCCGTCACAGGGAGGCAACGAGCTATGAGTGGAGATTTAAACGCAGGCACAACGGGCACTGCGCACTCGTCTGTAAACCGCTGGCGATCTTCTTGATCAAGGGCAAGGACGAGGTTGTAGCAGCGAAACCATTCGTTCTTGACTTGATCGTAGGTTACTTTCGCGCTATTCCGCCGCAGAAATTCGGGAACGTCAGGCATTTCGTGACCGCGTTCATCACGAGGCATCTCCCGATCCCCAATCACCGCAACGAGAGGTGCAATATCGTTCTTCTTTGGGTTCGCCCGATTTAGCTTTGCGCGAGATCGCCGTTCCGACAACTCTTGCAGCTTAGCGAGCTGTTCGACCGCGGTCGCACCGGCATCCGAGACATCTAGAAGCGCCTTTTGATTGTCGTCGAATTTTGCCTCGCGAATGTCACGGTGAACATCTGGATGGATACGGGCCATCTTACGGGACCGCAATACCACGTCCTTTGCAAATCCAAGGTGCTCTGCAATCTTGCGCACGGAAAGATCACGGTTCGTTAGCAATGCTGTCTCATGTTGAGACGCCGCCCTTTCCTTCGTAACGGCTTCAAGCCGGGCGTAAAGCAATGCCCTGTCCAAAACTGACAACCTCGGGTGGATGCTATTGGTCACCTCAAGAAATCGGGCGTCCAAGTCGGTGAGGCCGGAGATGACCAATACCAATACGTCGCTACGTCCGAGCTCACGCAATGCTAGGATATCAGCATAGCCAGAGATCAGTTCGTGACGACCATCCTGATGCTTGCGGACGGGTACCGGCACGACCTGACGATCAATCGAAAAAGCTTCTTTGAGAGCCTCTACTGTCCCGGCATCAACTGGCAGGATTTGGACGCCGACCTCAATGTCGGAGATGGCCAACATACCAAGCTCCGGCACGGGAATGTCGTGCCTCAAGCAATCAAGCATGGGAGCGGTCGTGATTGTGCCGACTACCTCTTTCTCAGACGTGACCGGCTGGGCAGGTACAACAATGATATCGGTTGCGGCCACTCCGTGCCCAGCTTGAGTTTTCGCAGGCAACGTGATGGTGCCGTAAATGCGCTCTTTCATTTCCGTTCCTCGTTAGAGTTGATGCTCGCAGGCTAGTAAGCCCCGGCAAGCAGCGACGCTAACGAACTGAGCCTAACGAGCGCGGGAACTCGGGCGGCGTGACTTTCTCACGGCAATCTTATTTGTGAGTCCGGCAAGAACTGCCTCGGCGTCTGCGCGATTGCGACTGTTAAAGCCTGAAAGATTTGGCCCCCAAGCGGCTATGATTCCAAGCAACGTTTCGGGACGTTGCAGAGAACGTTTTTTCTTCGCAAGTTGCACTCCCTTTGCAACCGACTCATAGCCTTTGTAGTGACGACACTCTTTCGGCAGCGCATCTTGCAAATATAAGATGCCGCTCACAAACGGCGACTCTTCTTTGCTCTTATTTGCACTGCTCGCCGTGATTTTGACGCCAGCTCCCTGTGCAAGGCTAGCAAGATACATTACCCAGGCAAACCAAAGGTCCCTCTTGAGCTCAGGATCCATATAGTTTGCCTCCAACTCGGTGAGCGTCAGCAACGCTGCTTCAGTGGCAGCATCGATCACGTACCGAGCAAATACAATCGGTTGCATTTTTCCGATCTTCACAATTTTATCATCGGAATAAAACCTGCTGATGATCTCAGCCCTGCTTGATACTTCCGATGAACTCGTGGGCAACTGCAACGCTAACCGCAGTTTACCAGTTGCTTTGATCCAAGCATTTAATGCCTTCTTCGCTTTGGCTACCGTGACAGTATTTTCCCCGCCATGAAGCGGAGCGACACTGGCGAAGATCGCATTTACAACGTCAATCTTAGTTCTCGCCGCCTTCGGAAGCGTTGTCTTCCACCGGCGCTCAAGCTCATTCCACCCATTGTCGTCCAGCGCGATGTCCTGCACGTCGAACCGGAATTTGGTGAAGGCTTTCGTTAAGGGAGCCGATTTGGGCATGCATAGCCTCCACGAGAACATGTGCGCGTTTCGCCATCATGATAGGCCCGCGTGGCCCGGTCAAATAGGGAAGCATTTGGGGAAAAATTGCGCTCTGACTTCCCGCCCCTCACGCAGTGCTTGCCTAGAATAGGATCAGTTGATGATCAGTTCCGCCGGTTCGCGTCGACGAGTGATAGGTCGCCAACCTTTGCAGCCCTCAACCCAAATCCAACGGCCCTCTGTCGCATGCAATTCATCCTCAGTCAGCGGCGGTGTCACCACGCTATCGTGAACGGGGCGAGCGTGCTCTAATGGCACGAGGTACCGTTGAAAATCTCGCTATCGTTCCGCGTCTGTTAACTCGACAGGAAGCCGCAGCCTATTGCCGTTGCGAAAGTCTCTCTGCGTTTAGCGATTGGGTTCGGCGGGGTATATTGCCAGGCCCAATACCGGGAACTCACAAGTGGGACAAGAAGGCCATCGATTCAACGCTTGACCGCCTCTCGGGCCTTGAGCCCACTATCGAGCCCTCACCGTTTGACCAATGGAAAGCTGAACAGGATGCGCGTGCAGATCAAGGGCATTCACACCACGTACAAGAAACTCGCCAACGGTGAGACTAAGAAATACTACTACGTTGGCAAAGGTGGGCCGCGCATTGATGCCGAGCCGGGCACGCCAGAATTTCTTAGGCTGTACGGCGAGGCGATAAAGCTTAAGAATCCCAACGTCGGCACGATGCGGTCGCTGATCGATTATTTTCTGGATTCAGATGAGTTCAAAGGCGGCAGCATCCACAGCAAGCGATCCTACCGACGCTACCTCCGGCTCATCGACGCCAAATTCGGGACAATGCCGATAGCGGCAGTCGAGGACAAGCGTGCGCGTGGTGAGTTCAAAACGTTCCGGGGATCGTTTTCAGCCACGCCGCGCAAGGCCGACTATGTGTGGACGACGCTTGCCCGCGTTCTGTCAGTCGCGAAGGATCACGGCAAGATCGGCGTGAACGTGTGCGAGCGCGGCGGACGGTTGTACGATGCCGACCGGTCGGACATCATCTGGCGGGCTGACGATATCCGGGAGTTCTGCGGCGTTGCTTCAGTCGAGTTCCAAGCCGCGCTATTGCTGGCTCTTTGGACCGGGCAGCGCCAAGGAGACCTTCTCAAGTTGTCGTGGAAGAATTACGACGGGACCTATATCCGCCTCCGCCAGACCAAGGCGAAGGGCGGCAAAGGGCGTCGGGTGACCATCCCGGTAGGGGCACCGTTGAAG
>Ga0137404_10000546_pt1 | contig 24752 bp, 21 predicted proteins | sample CZOMad2_1_16fung_FD_108285 | JGI IMG/M metagenome (GOLD analysis project Ga0137404, IMG submission 108285) | Vadose zone soil fungal communities from Angelo Coast Range Reserve, California, USA - CZOMad2_1_16fungal (Illumina Assembly) | ecosystem: Environmental > Terrestrial > Soil > Vadose... | reverse complement strand
GGCTTCCTTCAGATTCCACCTCGCGATGGACACCCTTGCCGTCCGGCTAATGGTTCCCCCTGTCGGGTCCATAGGAGACTTTCACTCCCTAGTAACTGCGCCCTGCCGGGCGCACAAAGCGAAGGGCCACTGCCGCTACCGCGCGCAGTGACCCTTGAGCGTTCGTCCTGTTGCTTCTCTTAACCCAACACGCCGCGGAATTTTGCAGCAGTGCCGGTGTAGCCGGGAAAGACCGCTTTCAGATTAGTAGCACCAAGGTGCTTCGTGGCAATCTCGCCGAATACGTCGCGAAAGTCGGTGGTCAGCGCGAGGTCGCGGCCTTCGTTGAGTTGATCGCTCTTGAGGCCCGGCCAGTCACCGTACACTTTTCCGCCGCGCACGCTGTTGCCGACAACGAACATCGCATTGGCGTGGCCATGGTCCGTGCCGCGGTTGCCGTTCTCTTTCGCTGTGCGGCCGAACTCAGACATCGTAAGCACGACGACATCGTCCATGCGCTGACCGAGATCGGTGTAGAGCGCAGCGATGGCTGAGCTGAATTGCCTTAACAGATTGCTGAGTTGGCCCTGTTGATTGCCTTCGTTAACGTGCGTGTCCCAACCACCGATGTCGGTAAAGGCGACTTCCAAACCCACGCCGGCTTTGATCAACTGCGCGATCTGCAAAAGTGAGTTACCGAACGGCGTGCGCGGATATTCGGCGCCGTTCTCGGCTTTGTACTGGGACGGGTTCACCTTTTTCAGATAGTTGACGGCTTCGAAAGTTTCTTTGCCGGTTCCATGGAGCGCATCGTTCACGGTCTGATCGTAAATCGCCTCAAAGCCGCCCTGCACGGCCGCCGAACTTTGGCCGGCGCGAATGCTGAAGTCGGCCAGGTTTGAAATCGCCAGCGCCGACGCCTTGCCCTGCATTGCGCGCGGCATGTTCTGGGTCATCGAGACCGCGCGGAATAGAGACTTCTGCGGATCAGTTTTGCTTTGCAGGTAACGATTCAGCCAACCATCCGCCGTTGATTTCACGCCGGGCGTCGCCGACTCCATGTAATCCTGTGCGTCAAAATGCGAGCGCGTGCTGTCGGGCGAGCCGGACGCGTGGACGATCGCGAGCCGCTTGGAATCCCAAAGCGGCTTGAAGGACTTGAGCGACGGATGCAAACCGAAGTAGCCATCAAGGTTGATCGCCGACTCGGCGCCGCCATCAGGTTTCGGAATCGCGATGTTCGGGCGCAGATCGTAGTAGCTGTGCTCGCCGTACGGTACGACTACGTTCAGACCATCAACGGCGCCGCGTTGAAAGATGGCGATCAGCGTCTTCCGCTTGCCGCCGGTAACCTGGTCAATGGTTTCGGCCAGCGCGCGCCTGAGAAAGGTCGGCGTCGCCGTCGTCAGACCAAACGAAGCGAGCGCGATGCCGCCGGATTTGATGAAATACCTTCTGTCCATGCTCGTACCTCACTGAAACTAATTTACTGTCTTTGAAATTCGGGTGATCCCAGAATCAGCCCGGCGATCTTGACCAGCGGATTGTCGATCATGGCCACGTCAACCCTGGCGAGTTGCTGCTGTTGCGGGCCACCGCCTCCGCCTCCCGGATTCAGATTGCCCCTCTGGAATGCTGTCTCAAAAGGATTTGCGGGCGCGCCGTTTGACGCGACCTGCGCGCGCTCCATGGCGGCAGGCAAGGTGACCTGATCGCTTAGTTGCTTCAAGAGCAGCTCGCGTGTCTTCGCCGAAATCTCACCGCCCACAATCAGCGTCACAAATCGATCAAGCAGTTTTTCCTTGTCCATCGACTGGCTGTTCATGTCGCCCACAAAGCGCGACAGATCGACACGGGTTCCGGGAATGCGATTGCTTACCAGCGCCAGGGCGAAGTTCATCCGCTCGAGCAGCGCGCCGGTGTTCACCCAATTCTCGGCCACGTCCGAGTAACCGTTCGGCGTTTGGAAACCATAGAGCGGCTGGCCCATGCGCGCAATCCACTGGTGGAATTGCGGGCCGCCGTTGGTGTCCGCGCCCAGCGTGCGCACGGAACTAACAGCGAGTTCGAACGGCCGCTTTACTTTGGCTCGGTAAGCATCGGCCGAGTTGAATTCTGGCGAGAAGAAGATAGCTTTCAGAACTTCGCGAATGTCGCCGTCGGTCTTGATGAAAGTCTGCGCGACGCGATCGACCAAAGCCGGTGGCGGTTCGTCCGAAACAAAGCGGCGCACAAGTTTGGTGGCGATGAACTTAGCGGTCGCCGGATGATGGGCCACGATATCCAAAACCATCAGCCCGTCTTTTTCTCCACCACCGGCCGGGATCTTGTGGCCCAGCACAATCTTTTCGCCGTTGTCGTGCACCGCGGGCATAAATCGGAAGGTGCCCGCATACTGGCGCAGCATGTCCAAACGCCGGCCGTTCATGCCCGCGTCCGCCGCAATCCCGGCCCCACGCGGCGCAACGATGGTCCAACCCGTAAAGCAACGCGCGACTTCCTGCACGTCTTTTTGGGTGTAGCCGCCGTCGACGCCGAGCGTATGCAGTTCCATCAGCTCGCGCGCGTAATTTTCATTGATGCCGCGCTTTTGTAGCTTCTGCTGCTGTTGCTGCTGCGGATTGGCGCCCAACAATCCCGCCAGAGGACCGCGCGCGCCGCCGGGCCGCTGTGGCGGAGCCTGCGCGTTTGGACTCACGCTTTGAAAATTGTCGAGATAGAAAAGCATCGCCGGGCTTTGCGCGTCAGCCAGCAACAGATCGTAGAATTTCCCCAGCGTGTGCGGCCGAATGGTGTCGCGATCGTAAGACTGCAGCAACCAACGGTCGGCGCCTTTGGCCGCGTACACGTTGAAGTGGTTGGTCCAAAAATCAACCATGACCTCCTGCAACTGCCGCTCGCTGTATATAGCCCGGAGGATGCGCGACATCTGTAACTCACCAGTCAGAAACTGAGCCGGACGCAGATTGTTCTCTTTGAAATATTCCATCAGGGCCTTGCGATACGCCGGATTGTTCGCCGGGTTCGCATCGTTAGCCGCGGGAGTCTTGGCCGCGTCAACACCTTTTGCCATCTCCGGACCTTGCATCTCGCCCGGCCCCTCAGTCGACATGGCTGCTCCGCTCTTTGGCGCACTTGCCGCGGGCGCGGCGTTCGCGCCACCCTTCACGCGGTTCCCACGCGCGGCGGCCAGGTCAGCCGGCAGCGCATCGCGCTTCTCAAGTTTCTTTAGCAGTTGTCCGGGCTGCGGATACTTTTCGTAGAGTTCGGCCGTGGTCATTCGCAGCGTGCCAAGATTCTGCAGCTTGGCCTCGGACGATGAATCGTCGATCTTGTTGGGCCAGAGCTGTTGATTGATGTAGTTGTCGATCCCCATCGCCTTCACGCGCTCGATGTCTCCGGGACGCGCGCCAAAGCCAAGACGGTTCAGCACGTGCAGGATGCGTTGATCCTGGCTGAGCTTCGCGGCCGATTTGTTGGCCGGCGCCTTCATGTTCTGCGCACTAATGCCTGCGGCGAAGGTGCTCGCCAACAATGCGGCAATTGATAATATCGCTCCGGCTCGCTTAATCATTGATGAATTCCGCGAGAAACGGCTGTTTTTGGTCTTCATGTCTGCTCTTCCTATTCTCGACTTTATCAATAAGTGAATGTTCATGCTTTGGCTTACGTCGATTAGACGCAGGCAAAGGGTCAGTGGCCGAGTAAATCACGCAAGGCCTGCTCAATTATCGTATTCCAGTCCGGTTCCGCTGCCGAAGTAAGCTTCCATCTTGACGATGAATTTGTCGAGCTTCTGGGTGTTCTCTCCAACGGTGACGAAACCCTCGGCGAACACTTTCATCGCCGCCTGAAACGTCTCATTGGCTGCCTTAAATTCTTCTCCACATGAGTCCATCACCGCTCGCTGGGCCGCCATCGCATCCTGAAAGCTGTGGATGTATTCCTTGAGCGCTTCAACCGCATCGCACATCATGTAGACCGTGTTGACGAATTTCTGCTGGCTCTCCGAGAGCATCTTCGCTTGAGCGTCGAGCTCTTTTTTAGTCATGGGGTTCGTCCTCTTTCTGTTCGGTGATTTTCTGTTCGGTGATTTTCGCGTGATACCTTTCGACAACGACTTTCTGGCTTTGACCGGAATTCCGTCCCCAGTGGTTGAGTATCGGCTGGGCAGGAAGGGTGCTATCGGGCGGTCGGGCTCAGATGGATGTGGTTGCACCTACTTTATTCAGCGCACTTTGTTGATCGCCTAGTTAGACACACTCTTTTTATGCCGGCAACTACGAGAGATGCATAGGTAAAGGTTACGGCTGAAACGAAGAGGCATATATCCAGGCTGTGGACTTCGCCGCGATCATCAAAAGTCCAAGCGAAGAGAAGGAGAATAACAACCGTAACAAAGACAATAGGGATGAATAATAACGATAACTTTTTCGTGGAACTTTCAGGAAAACAAGGAAGGAATCCGAACGGCGCAATTATGAGTGCTGGGAGGACAATGGCATACCATCCGCTGGGTGCCGGCATACGAAGTCTGGCCGTGAGAACCATCCAGATGAATGCCCCGACCACAACAGATACAAACACGAAAACGGAAATCGGTCTAATAATATAGGCATCTACCTTACCGGATGTCGTCAAAAGCAGCATTAAGGCGAAGAGTACAAGACTTATTGCAACAAAAATGTTGGTACTGGCTAATAAGAAAAGGCGCTCACCCAATTCTCCTTTAGAGGCGTCAATGGCCGCTGATGTTTCTGCCATCATATGAGCACCTATGAAACAGGAAACCGTTGCTGCGAGCAAGGCCGCAACCAAAAAGGCGCGTGAAGCTGATTTGGAACCAGAACTGTCCGATTCTCCCAAAGATAAGACGACGGCTAGCACAGTAATGCTTACACCGCCGACTGCTACCAGAAAGTTGGCGTAGCGTTCAGATAGTTTCTGGTAATCGACTCCCATCTTTCTTACGATCCGATCACCACTCGCGTCGCTGTTACTGTTGGATTCGCTATTCGTTGATGGAATCGGCTGCATGCCGAAGACCGATGATGACGCTTCAGCTGCTTTTGCACCCGGCGCGGTGATTATTCCCCGATCTATTAGAAGTTGCGGTCCCTTTTTTCCTGCCCACCAGATCGAACCACCCAACACGAGGTAAAGGACAACCGTTAGCCAAAACCAAATATGAAATTGTCTCCTGCGACGCTTGAGGGGCAACGAAATATCTGTGATCTCTTCGAGTCCCAGAGCAGCTCTGTATTCGCTTAATTGGACCCCCGCTTCATTGCTCAGTAACCGGTAGCTGTGACCTGTGCTTCCCATCCGGTAAACCGCATAGAAAAGGAGGTAAATTGAGTAGACTCCCATGCTGATCTTGAAGATTTCGATGGACGTATCTTTCTTGACCAGCGCCGCCAGCACCGTCAGCACCAGGACACCGATGGTCGCCAGCAGTGTATCGGTCAAGCCTTTTGTGATTGAGTCGATCGCTTCTGATATCTTTTTGTTAACTTCGGCAACGTAGCCCCTCATCTTCTGCCATTCCTCGAAGTGCTTCGTGATCCTTCCGTCAACAAACACCTGGTACTGCCAGACTGTGTCTTTCCACAATCTGGGAATGCGGGCGATGAAGTTGTTGTAAGTGGCGGTTGCGTCATCACCATAGAGTTCGCGGGCAATTATGTTTTGAAAAACAGTGCGCTGGTCGGTGCCTTTGCCGCTGTAGAGCCAGCGAGCAAGGGACTCCAAAGTGGCGGTCGATATCGCTGATTCGGGCGCTTCTTTCAGGTTAAGGATTGCCGTTCGATCCGCGCTGTTATAAACGGATTCGACAGGGTTCCGGTCCGCATCGATGGTTGAGCGGCTCGCTGTGTAAAGAATGCAGATATTCACGAAGTGAATCGCCAGTATCTTTTCCAATGCACTGTGCTTGATTCTCCATTGGCCCAAGAAGTGTAGTGGAGTAAGGTGTTCGAATTGACCGCCGATGAGGGAAGGGGTCTCCCGCGCAGTGGCGCGATACTTCTGAATCTGCTCCTGCAACGTCCCACTCAACGGCGCTGACGGCGAAGGCGCTTGCGGCGGAGTTGCAGCCTGCTTCCCGGAAAGAAAGTTAAGCGCCGAGCGAACGTAATCTCCGAGGGTGGGATTCTCTTGGTCGGCGGTCACCGATGCGCCCGCTGGTCCGGTTTTAGCTGGTTGCTGACCTTGCAGCGTGGCCATCAGTTCGGAGTCCGCCGCCAGCCTCGGCTCGCTGACGATGGTTAACATCTCTCCTGCAAAGTGAACGTCAGTCTCAGAAAGCAGAATCAGCACGGGCTTGTCGTTCTCAGAAGTTTTGTTTTGCTCGCCGGCTTGCGGGCAAGTTTCCGAAAACAGTAAACCATCAAGATTGAGCAAGGGTGCACTCAGAAAAGTAACCAGGTTTTCCTCAAACAAGTAGAAGAAACAGTTGTACCGTGTCTGATCAAGCTTCAACTTCTGAATCAGAGCACACTTGTCGATGCTGATTTCAAGGTTGAGGTCGGCTGGGTGTTCTGGGAGGTGGGCAAAATCAGCCCTTTCGACTGTTCCGCGATGGGCGTCAACGTAAAGAATCGTCCAATTCTCATCGTTGTCCTTTACACCCACCTTCAGATCGAGTGATTCTCCAAAGGTATTCAGAAGCCTCTCGTAACTTTTCTCTCCCTCTTTCAATTTCGCCGCAGGCACCAATGCCTGCAGGCTATAAAGCTGAGGCGTTTCGGCCGTTTCTTCGCCCCTTTTCGCCTTTGCCGAATCTACTTGAGCCTCCTGATAGAATTGGAGTAAAGCGTCGACATGCTTCTCACTCGGCGGTGCATCAGTCATTACTTGCCGACCTCTTTCCACTTTGCGGTCTTAATAGTTATGGTCCAGAGCTGAGTAGCTTTATCTTTGCGGGCTTGAAGCATTCTGCCGGGTCCTATCTCGTCGCGGTTTATGCGTACCCTCAGGTTATTATCTCCCACATACTGGACGATCGGGGGTTTGTCTGCTGTGACCTTATCGCGCTTGAAAGTAAGGTCAAGGCTCTCGGAACGGAGCTTTTCGATATATTCCTGTTGTTCCGCTGGATCCTTGATCACCTCTTCCGCGAAACGCACAACTCTGACAGTTCTTTCCTTCAGTGCCGTCTTTAAGGAGTCTTTGAATCCTTGTCGAAGTTTCTCGGTCCAACCCAGTTTCTTGCTGTCAATCCAGTCGTAACTGGCAGTAATGAACGTTTCCGTCATCTCGCGCTCATTAAAGCCGACTTTACATTGCAGAAACTTTTCGGAAAAGAACGACGCGACCATCCGCCGCGATCCATAGCCCCCTTGTTGCTGATCAAGCACGATAAGATCGCGCTTCTTTCGCAAAGACTCGGGAAGGATGAAAGCGCACTTTTGCAACTCGCCAATTGGCATCACGTCCCGAACCTGCTTTAGAATCAGGCGCCGCTGTTTGCCGACGTTCGCTTCTACAGCAATAAAAGAGTCCTGCGGATCCATTTTTAACAGAGCCAACCAACGATCTCCTTTAACCTCACTGAAGGTACACAGAACTAGGTCGCCGGCATGAATGCGCTGGTCGTTATCGATCGACGCGAACAGGTGATTGGCTATTTTCTGCGATTGCTCAACGAACTTCCCGTCGGAGGTCAGCAGGTCGTCGCAGAGCTGCTTCATACTGGTTGTCTCAGGTGGTTGGTCGTCGCGAAGCTGCTTCGTACTGGCTTTTTCCTCAAGCGGCTTGAAGACTCCACTGCGCGAGAATTCGTGTTCTCGATTAAGAACAATCTGTTTCCGCAGGTAGATGTCTACTGCCTCCGATATCGGTGAGGTCAAATCGGAAAGGCGCGCCTCCGTGAAGTTAAAATGGTCAACCTTGTGAATGATGAGGTCATGAAGGGTAATTTTATCGGGGTCACTCATAGAAGAAACTCCTCCCTGGACAGTTTGATTTGCATGTCAGCCATCGTCGGCCTTTCGCCGCCATTTCTCTCTCATCAATGCACCGGCAGCGGCGTCCCTTCTTTTCCGCATAAGAGTTCTTCCCACGGCCACTGCCCGGTACTGCCGCACTTCGCGATTGATTTTCGACGCGCAGCGCGCCGGCGCACCTTTTGCCCGGCGTTTCAACGCTCGGATCAGAGTCAAATGATAATGGTCCCGTTACGTAGTGACGACTGAGTATTCAATCGTCGCCACGCAACGGAAACCGGGAGCCCTCACTCACGGTCGGGCTCCTGCCCCGAACTCGCCTTTCCGACGCGTAGCGTCGGCATGACTCTAGCCGTGGCTTTCAAGCCACGGTCAAGGCATCTCGTCGCGTAGCGACGACTGAATGGTTCAATCGTCGCCACGCAACGTGAAATCACGCCCTCCCTCAGGCTTCGCGCCCTCTCCCTGACCCTCTCCCAGTGGGAGAGGGAAAAAGACGGTCGGACTACTGCCCCGTCTCGACTGCAGGCTACATTCAAGGTGCGATCTTCGAGACCGGGTTGCTCCAGCCGCCCTGGCCGTTTGTGCCGACGGCGGCGATGCGGAACGAGTAGCGGGTGCCGCTGGTCAGGCCGTCGATGGTGGCTTTGGATTTTGTGGTTGCGCTCGCGTGCGACCAACTTGTAGCCGTTGGCGGATCGGGGCTCTGTTCGATCTGATATGTCTTCGCGCCGTCGACCGGCTCCCAACTCAGATCGAGCTCGCCATCAACGTCGCCGCCGGTGATGTTCAATGACTGAGGCGCGTCGGGCGGCGCGGTCGAGGACGCGGCTGTGGCCCTGGTGTCCATGCCCGCGCTCTTGATCATGCGCTCGTTGTCACCGGCAACGCTTTCGACATGCGCGGCCAGTTGAGAGAAGGTCCGATCAAATACGTCTTCCCTTTCATTTTGCGCTGCGGTCTTGGCTTCCGCTGCTTGTTTGGCAACTTGTTTGTCGTGATACGCAGTCTCGAGATCGTCGGTGATGGTGGTCGCGGCAGCTAGTGTAGGATTCGGCGACGGGAAGTCCGGGTTTCCGGTGAGAGCCGCGATGATTTCGCGCGCTCTAGTGATCTTTTCAGGCACGGGTAATTTTCTGAGATTCAACTTGAGTTTCGGCATAAGGTTCTCCTCTAGGTTGGTAAGTGAGTTACTCCGAGGACGCTTTGAGAGTACTGGGAGTAACTGAGGTTAAAAGGGTCGAAACAACGCGGCGAGCCTAATACAAAAAGGGGAATCTAGCAAGCACTTTTGTAGACCGCCTATAACGCTTCATGCATCAGCAGGTTATCGAGTGTCAGCGATCCGGTTTAAGTTGGAAATGCGTGGGAAACGGCGGGAATTGCGGCAATATCAATAGGAATTGAGGCTGTGCCGATTGGCATTGCGGCTGTTCCGTTCGGAACTATCGATGTTGCGATTGGAATTGCGGCGCGGCCAATAGGATCTCCGGTGGTGCCGATCCGATGTATGGCGGCGCAGATAGACTCGGCGGCTGGGTCAAACGGATCGATGACAATATCAATTGGGGATCTTGTTTCTGGCAATGGTCTCGCGGCTTTTGCCAAAGGCAGCCGAGTAGCGGCGAAATGTTTATAGGCGCAAGCAAATCAGCCCCCGGGTCTTCAATCAGAATGGGAATCGAGATTACGGAATCATTACCCGGTCTGACCTCTTCCATCAAAAAAACCCGAACGATTTCCAGACTGCGGGACCATCCCGTACGTCTAAACGATAACCGTCGTCGAAGTACTGGGCAAAGAGATTTCGCCGGGGGTTAACCTACGAAGTAATCTTCGCGGGAGTGGGCGCTGCATCGGCAAGGATGTGGCGCCCCTTTTTCGGTTTTGGGCTCAAGCGTTTGTGCAATCCTCCACACTGTAGTAGTCTGCCCTTGCTTCCACAAATTGAAACGGTTTTGCTTGATGTAATCGGCCCTCTTGCCAGGGCCGTTATTTTGATCAGGGTCTTGCAATCGCGCCGCAGTGGGGGTTGAAGACCGGGCACGACGCCATTATGAAAAGGTTTCTCTTTGCCCTACTTCACTCGACGTGTGTGCTGAAACTCGTTAAGTGGATTAATAGAAGGAAGGTCACGATTCTGAGCTATCACAGCGTTGTCGATAGCAACGAACCAACCCGACCCGATCCTTATAAGCAGCACCTTCCGCTGGATCTTTTCCGCAAGCATTTAGATCATCTAAAAAAAGACTACACGGTCATATCGCTGAGAGACTTTCTCAGCGCCAGACGCAAGCACCGTGATCTACCGAATTATTCTGTGGTCCTGACTTTCGAGGACGGTTTCCAGGATTTTTATACAGTGGCAGCAGGTCAACTGGCCCAACGTCAATTAGACGCAACGGTTTTCGTTATCACAGACAAGGTCGACGGTCGCTATCCGCCAAACGGCGAATCCTTCCTGTCATGGCCCCAGGTGGAGGAACTGGCACGCTCGGGTGTCGAGGTCGGCTCGCATACATGCTCGCATCGAAAGTTGCCGGAGCTTTCGCTCGACGAAGTAAAAAGAGAGTTGGCGGATTCGCGGACGGCGATCATGGCTCACATAAAGCAGGTTGAGGTTCCGCTCTCCTATCCCCACGGCCGCACCTCGCGGTCAATTATCCGTTTGGGACAATCGCTGGGTTACTCGTGTGCGATCACTACGGAGCTGGGTCCGAACGATTGCGACGCCGACGTTTTCGTGCTCAGCCGCACCACGATTGCCAGCGATGACGATCTACCAACTTTCGCGGCCCGGGTCTCAGGCTTGACCTGGTGGATCGGCAGGCTTAGGCGCCTTTTCGGCGTGGAAAACCCGAAGGGCGAACCCGCACATGCGCCCGCGTACGGTGCGCTGGCAACGGAACCCTATGATTGAGCCAGAGCCCGTGCCTGGTTCATGACGCTCTTGGGTTTAGTCTTTACACAACGAAAAAACGGTTCCGGACTGATTCCATAACGCCGGCATTCCTCGTCCGACAGGTTGTGAACCATCGGGCTAACACTAAAACCAGTTTTAGACAGTGTCTCGACAAAGTCTGCTCCGAAGGCCCGCCGGTTCCCTGATAGAGCCTTATCAGAAAAGCCAAACTCAACCGTCTTCTCTTGCGCGCCCAGACCGACCGACACGATCAACTCGCCCGAGCCTGAGCACAGCACGCGGCATAATTCACTGAGCGCACCCCGAACGTCCGGGACCTGCTCAAGCACATGGTGACACCAAACCAAATCGGCGACGTCCGAAGCAAACGGCAGCCGCATTAAGTCAGCCAAAGCATCCGTTCCCCGCCCAGGTTCCAGATCCACCCTAAAGACCCGCAGCCCGGTCGCCATTCGCCACAAAGGCGCCAACGCCCGCTCCGGAGCGAACACCAAAGCCAGACCCGCTCTCTCACGTATCCGATACTCATCCCGCAGCCAAATGAACAGCGCGCGATGACGCGAGTGACTGTCGCAGCGCGGGCACGCAGCATTGGGCACCGTGTACCCCATCTCCATATAGTCAAAGAACCGCCTGCCCTCCCACCCACAGCACGGGCAAGTTAACTGTGCCGGCAAGATGAGGTTGCTAAGAATAACAACCGACCGTCGCCAGACGACCCGATAAAACAACCAGGTCGCCCGCGCAAGCCCGTGATCTTTGATTTGAACTAGATACCAGGAGAGCATTCTTGAATCTGCGAAAGAAGCGACGTGTTTGGAAGAGTCAATCTTAGGGATTCGATGGAGCCGCGGCAACCGTCGTGAGCGCAGAAAGCTCATCGAAGCGGCGGCTCGCGGTTCCGCACAAGTTAATCTTGAACCACTCAACGGGCCCCGGAGCGGCGGCAGATAGTAGCCCCGGATGAGCGAGCGCAGCGAGCGTAACCCGGAAATCGCGCCTCCAAAAGAGACCGAGCCCACTTTCGCGGGCGAAGGCAGTTACCAGCGGGATTGAGATCACGCCTGCGCGCTATCTGACACAGAAGGGGCGATACAAAGTCGCGTCACAACAGTGCCTGAAACTCCGCCACCGCATCGCGACGCAGCCACGGGTCAATTTCATGTCGGAGGACTGGACCGTTGTGGTGTGTCGTGCGGCGCAGCAACCTGGCCACGTACTCCATCGCCAGTGGATGATTCTCTTTCATTGCTTTTTGGAAGGCGTTCCCATCGAGAGTACCGACTTTCGCCTGCACAAGGTCTTTGAGTTCCTGTCCAAAGTTCATCGAGTTCGCGCTCACCTGCCAGGCGCCGGCCTCGATCGTTTCCGGCGTGATCGAAGTTGCGTTCGTCGTGTCGCGCCCTGCGTTCCAGTGCCAGGAAGACTCAAAGCCGGCCAGCACCCGCATCACTTCCAACATAACCGCGCGGCGATGTGGGATACCCTGCCACGGGCCGAGGGTATTGAACACGCTGGAATACACATCACTGTGAGTGTTGGGCGCGAAGATCTCGTCTGCCGCCTGCTTACCCCAGGCAACAAGTTGATCCAGAAAGTCGTCTGATGGAACACCTCTGTTTGCGACGTGTTGTTTCGTAGCAATGAAGCTCATAAGTGGTCGGTGCCTCCTCTATTTGGTTTTGGTCTATTTTGCATCGAGCAAAGGGTTGGTGTCAGGCCTGTGCGCAAAATAACTCATGCGGGAGGCCCACACACGCTTCAATCGTCGGGACGGGAACTACTGCTAGTTGCCCTCTGTTATCAGTTCTTCGAACGAGGTCATGCGGGAAATCACATCCTTGCCATAGTCGTGGCCGGTCGTGTGCACGTCGCTGTCACCATGCTGCTGCTGTCCAGAGATGGCTCTTTCAATCCCACAGTTGTAGCCGCTGGCCGCAACCTTCAGTTGCTCCTCAGCAGTTAGATCCGGGAAGCTGTCTTGGGCCTTGCTGAGATTGTCTGCCAGCAGCTGAGCGCCAAATTCGATCAGTGGATCAGGATTGGTCTTAAAGCTGCCACTGTCTCGTGCCTGCCGGGCAATGTCATGCTGAATATCGATCTGGACGATCCCCACCCCATGGAACTGGCCGCCTTGTTTATCCCCAAGGATGTTCTGGCAATTTGTCTCCCGGCTGGCAATCGCAAAAAAGAATGCCGGCGCCAGGCCATGATCGGTTGCATGCTGCTCGAGCTTATCTGCAAACCCCGTGTTGCGCAGGCTGTGCAATTGAGTAAGTATCTGATTTTTCGTAAGCATAGTGAACTGTTCTCCTTTGTGAGCCAAAGCTTATGTAAGTATCCGCAAAAGACGATCGCGTTGAGTCGACAACGTGAGGCCCGCGAGCGATGGTACGCCCTCCCTGACGGTCGGGGTTGATACTGAATCATGAATCTGACTCGTTCGATTTATGACTCTTACGTGAACGGCTCATGATCAAAACAACAAAGCCCCGGCAAGGTTTAAGGTCGCGGGATAATGACTGTGCCTGAGCCGTGGTCCTCAATGCTGCTGGGCTCTCTCACTACGATGGTCTTGGATGTTCCAATGCCTGCCGGGTCCGCACCTATGAATAGGTATGCTACGGAAGCGTCAAAATCCACGCGCCATTCCAGAACCAGCGTGTTGAGTCCCGGTATCAGGCCAGGCTCGGCGATTAGCGCCAGCGCCGCCCGCGCGCCGCCGCTAATTACGTTATCGATCACGCAGGTGTTCGTGCAGGCGCGCCTCAGTTCAATCCCGGCGCTCTCGGAACCGAAATTGCCGCTGCTCTGCATCGTCACATTATTGTTGACGACAACGGCGCGCGTGATGGGCGCAGCGGCGCTGTTGCTATGCAGACGGATTCCGGCCGAGTTCACATAGCCACAGGTAATCTCATTATCGGCGATCAAATAGTTGCCGGTACCCCCAACAGCGGATACCATCAACGAATTGATCCCCTGAAGTGTTAGGTAGCTGGGCGCCGATTTCTCCCATAACGATGACGTTCCTGCCGATGGCTGCTTTCGCAACTATATTGCGGACATCTATGCCGTGGCGAGTTATGCTCGATATACGGTTTCGTGAAATAATCAGGGTTGTTTCCTTGCCCTGGACACCTACTCCAACCACGAAGATTCCAATGGTATATTTGACGTTTGTGCCGCCGACAGTAATGTCATTGTCAACGATTTCCAGTGTTCCGAGGATGGGGCCAGGGGTCGCCGCCACAACGATTCCTGATGCGACGTCGGCCGCTTGCCCGGTTGGGACGGGGATCACCTGCTTAATCGTGCATCCGGCGATCAGCAGATCCCTTACCGCATGAATCTCGATTGCGGCTTTCGACACATTAGAGAACCTCAGATTCTTAATTGTCACAGGGTCTGAGGTTTCTACGGTAAAGGGGGGCTGTCCGCCCTCGATCGTCACGTCCTCAGCAGAGATTCTGACCGCTCTACTCACGAGGACGTTCCCCGTAGGGCCAAAATTGAACTGCCCCTCCAGGAAGACTTCTCCTCCCTCGTCCATGGCGCCTTGAACAGCGGGCACATCAACTTCAGGTTTTCCTGTTCCGCTAATCGATTCTGACACTTCTTCTCCTTTCGGTTTCAGACGACAACTATCGCACCACCATGATGATCCCACAGCAACCAAGAACCGGATCGCGGACATCCTGTCCGCCAGCGGTCGAAGCACGCTCTCGGACTTAGTGAACGAATCTGAAGGGACGTTATTCGCGCTGCGCGCTCAGGCGGACAAGATGGTCGCGATCCGTTTCTGAAAATCGATGAACTTGATCAGAGATTCCTAAAGTCTAAGCCACTCATCGCTTCGGCGTTGTCGGTCGCGCACATACCATTGCCTGCTGCGCATATTTCACAGTCGGTAGCACATATACTCGTGGCGGCGTCACACATGACGTTGTCGGTCGCACACATGCTGCTGTCTACTCCGCATATGACACTGTCGGCAGCATATATGCCGCTGTCCGTCGCGCTTATGCGACTGTCGGCGGCACAGGTGTCGTTGTGGCCGCCACATATGCCGCTGTCGGTGCTATTTCGGCCGTTTCTTAAACTCTAGCCCCTTGATTCGCTTGAAAAGCGGGTCGTTCGGGCCGAAGGCGGCGCGGACGTAGGCTTTGCACAGCAGCGCGATGTTCACCACCGAGTCGTCGTTGGTATAGAGCAACTGGTCGCGCAGGCCGCGGGCGGCGCTCACCGATGCGAACGTCGTGTTTACCGCTTCGTTCTTAGCCTTCAGGTCGGCGGAGCGCGCTTGGAGACCGGTGATTTTCAGATCGGGCTCATTGGGCACATATGACGGGACGGTGGCCAGCAGCGCGATCAGGTCGTCAAAGTTCCCTACGAGGTTGTCATAGCTTTGTTGGGATGCCGAACGGGTTTTGTTCGCTTCATTGGCCGGGGTGTTGGGATCGTCCTTTGGCTTGGGCGACTTGCGCTGGCCAGAGATTTTGCGCGCCAGGGTTTTTACGTTATCCCTGGTCCCTTTGTCCGCGCCCGAAGCCTGCAACATGTTTCCCGCTCGGGTCACCACGGGCCGTAAATCGTCAAAGGCCGACTGGCGGTCATTGACCGCGGCCTTGTACGTTGCCTCATTCGTCCCGACGTTTGTGACCGCAGCAGCGGCCGCAGTCTTTTGGGCGTTTAGCGCCGCAATTTTCAAAGACGCATTTGCCGGGTTATAGTTGGGGTTGGTTGAAACGGGTTCAAGCAGCTTGCTGAAGTTACCGAGGAGCTTCATGTCTCCTGATTCGCTTGGCATAGTGAGTAGGCCTCCTAAAGCAGAATCTGTTGTAAGTGGTAAGCGGGGTGGGGATCAAGTGAGCATGCAGCTTAGTTTGAGCACCCAAGCCTGAGAAAGTGCGACGGCGTGACGGTATGCCTGAATGAGGGCGATGTCAAGAACTTTTCGTTGTGAGGTCAGTACCGGGAGCGATAGCGACCGAGTCTCAACTAACCCGACGACCACGATAGACAAAACGGACCCGGTCGCTTCATATCCTTGCGGACAGACGCCCTCCCTCACGGTCGGGCTACTGCCCCGTCTGTGCGGAAGCGCTCACTCTGGCGGCGGTGTGGCTGTGGCTGGACCGGTTCCAGCAGGCCGAGTTCGAGGTAGTGGTTTTGGATAGCTCGCCGGACTGCGGTTCCCTTCCTTGTCCACCGAGCGCACGCCAAAGAAGTAGTTGTCTTTAGACATGCCCTTCATCGTAAAAGTGTTGACGTTGCCGACCGCGCGCGAGTATGTCCACACGGCCTCAGTCGTGTCGCGCCAGACGATTTCATAGCCCGCGATGTCTGGTTCCTTATTGTCGTCCCACTTGATCGGTGTATCGTTGGACAAGCTATTCGGAAAGGTCACATTCTTTGGACGCGCCGGCGCTGAGGCAAGGGCCGCCAGCGACGCCGCATTCACCCGGGCCACGTCTGCAATGTATTTGAAGTCATCAAACTGGGGCAAGTCTCCGTATTGAATGCCGTCCTGAAGGCGCACGTTCTGATGCTGATGATGATAGTCCTCGTTCGGTTCCGTGAAGCGCACCGCTGCATAGCCACGCTCGAGAAACGGCTGATGATCGCCGCCGCGGCCATACCGATCACGGCGATAAATCATCCAGACTTTCATCGAAGGCACGTAACGCTCGCTGGTTTCTTTGATGAAGCGCGCGAGTTGTCGCGACGCTGAATCATTCTCGCCGCCCACGCTGCGTCGGGTAGTTGCTTCCTGCGTCGTCTCGTTAGACGGGACGCCTTCGGAAAATACTCGCACGGTGTGCGGGTCGCGCACGCCGTTGCCGCCCAGCGAACTGCCGATGATGTCGTTGGTGAACATCGCCTCGATGTCCATGTTGCTTTTCTTCGCTTCTTCGGCAAAGTGAGTCGCGCCCAGCAAGCCCTGTTCTTCACCGGGAACCGTCATGAAAATGATCGTGGCGTCAAAGGTGTGCGGCGCCATGACCCGCGCCATCTCCAGGACCGCGGCTGTGCCTGAGGCGTCATCATTCGCGCCCGGCGCATCGCACTTGGCATCGGTGGGACTGTTGCACATCGAATCATAGTGACCACTGACGACATAGACTCGATTGGCCGACTCAGGCTGGGTCCCTTTCAGCGTCGCCACAATGTTGGTGAGCATGGTCGGCTGCGGGACACGCGCTCCTTTGGCCTGTTCAAAAGTTTGCTTCTCGACAGTCATTCTTCCGTTCGAACGCTGCGCGGCTTTGATGAACTCTCCGTAAAGCCAATCACGGGCGGCGCCGATGCCGCGATTTGGATCGTTCTGATCCGACAGAGTGTTGCGGCTGCCGAAACTTACCAGCTTGCGGATCGTGTTTTCGATATTGCGCGCGTCAATGTCAGAGACGATTTTTGAGATCTGAACATTGCGCGTCGCAGTGGTCTTGCGGGTAGTTGGAGCGCGACGCGAAGTTCTGCTTTGGCCCGCCGTCGCGGTTTTTGTTGTAGCTGGCTGTTTTGCCCAGGTCACGGGAACGACGAGCACGACAAAAACGAACAGCAATAAGCAGAAGGAATGTAAACGGAGCAAATAGTTGCTCTGAGTTGGTCGCATTGGGCACCTCGGGGTGTGTTTGACTGTCCGAACGGAACCAGACTGTACCAACTCAGGATTGTCAGAGCAACAGTGCGGACGCGCTGGGTGGCGCGAGCATGCGGGGTCCCCGGCGGGGCAGCCCCGCTGGGGCGCTCGACCCGCCCGCTAGGATTAGAAGAGTCATCGAAACTGTAATAGCAGGTCTTACCGCTCGAACCGGTGGCTACCGCAAGCGGTTCTGTACCAAAGATGATGACAAGTTATTTCTCGAGCTTGCGATCGAGGGGCTGGGCAGTCGCCCGATCATCCGCCGCCGTGGGCGCCCGGTAAGGCTCGAAAAAACGCGTCGTGCCTTCGGTCACGCTGGGCACTTCCTGAAGACGAGAGGTCGGCGGTTGGGGCAGTTGAGCCATGGTAGGATTCGGGAGCGCCTTAGTTCTTTTGGGCTGCACTTGCGTGCTTGAAGAGAGCGACGCAGTGATGATTTTGGAAAGTTGCCGAACCAGAAGAAGATCGATGACTAAGATTGTCAGCATTCCCGGCACGACAATCGCGGCAATCGCGTCCTCACCAAACCGGGGGTTATGCGAGAGCTCAACCGCGCCAGCAATCACCATCCCGAAACCCATGATAGTCAGAACGGCTAAAACGGCGCCGATGATCAGCGTCGGCTTGGCCAGGCTTACCGGAGCCATCTGAACCTGTTCTTCGGGGCCGGCACCCAGGTTCGCGCCGCACCGGTTGCAGTACTTCAGTTCGACAGTGTATTCGGAGCCGCAGGATGGACAGTACATGATGTGAATGGTAAGTCTAAGACGCCGAATAGTAAACGCCGCGTCTCCCGTTGCGTAATCCATACGGTTTGGCGAGAGTTAAGGTTCGGCGATTTTGTCGAAAGCCTGCGCGTCAGCAAGGGTCGGTACCAGGCCCTCCCTTAACGGTCGGGCTTTCGGACACATCATGGAAGGTCACTTGATCAGGTAGCCTTTGCCCTTCCACACGACTATCACTTCCCCGCCGAGCTGTTGGGCAATCGCCCGCAGTCCCGCATCAAGCGCGGCATAATCGCTCGAGCCGCGCGAAATATTCTTCAGAGAGATGGACGTCTTGAACTTTGTATCAATCCAGGCGCTGCCCTGACGCTTAAACTTGCGGCCGCCCGCGGAACGGGTTTCCGGCGCCTTCTCTTCAGACGCGGCGCGATCAGCGTTGCCCAGGGCTTTGGACGCGGTGCCGGGAGCCTCGTTCGCACTGCGATTCATTGCCATATTATTGTCAACATCTCTCCGCGGCCCTTTGACTTTTTCGTCGCTGGATCTTCGGATCGACTGCGCTTGATTCTGCGTCATCCGAGAGTCATCTTCCTTACTGGCATCCTTGCCGGCCTCAGCGCCGCGGCCTCGATCCATCTGCTTAAGGCTATCCGTTGGTTCGGCGGTCTTGCGAGCGGTAAAGACGGAAGGACCACCGACTCTTTGCTGTTCGCGAGCTTGCATCTGCGACTGTTGAGCTGGGGCCGGAGGCGGCGGGGCGTAAGAGGGTGCGGCCTCGGTGGACTCACCTTTCTTATTAGCGGCGAGCGCCGGATTGGTGATCACTTCGGCCTCTTTGGCCGGCTTAGGAGGCAAAGTGGGACTGTCAGTCCTGGTCTTGTCATCCAGCTTCGCAATCTGATCTGAACTCGGCAAAGGCTGCGACGAAGATCCGGGTTGGGCCGGTAGGGCTTGCTTATTCTCAGTCCGGGCGGACTGGGACGTGCTGCCGGTTTGAGGTGCCGCATCCTCGGCAGGCTTCACCGCGCTGGCCGGCGGCGGGTTCGTTTGCTCGTTTCGCGCTACCAGGTTGGAATCGGCCGGACGCCGCGTCACCAGGAACACAACGCCGGCAGCGGCGATCAGAACCATCGCAAACGCCGCATAGCGCAAGGTCAGTGGCGAGAAAAACCCGGAAAGTCTTTTCCACCAGGCTGAGCCGGATGCCGCGGGCGCAGCGATCGGTTCAGCCAAGTTTGCGCCGCTACTGATCGCCAGTTGAGAAACGATCTGCCGGCAGTTATCACAATCGGCCAGATGCGACACGTAACGAGCGCGGGCCGCCGCAGGCAGCAAGCCTTCGGCAAACGCATTGAGTTCGTCTGCATCCAGATGTTCGGTCGCCGGGACAGCCTGCGACCCTCGGGCGTAACGCCGGAGCAGAACATCAATTTGTGCGTCGTTAGTAGTCATGTCTGGTAATACTTCTCGGTGCAGTTACTTCTCTGTTAGATGAACGGCCACACCCAAAACAACTTGCGAAATCATCGCGAATGAATCGCAATTCGAGAGCAATTAGCTCTTATCCTCCGGCCGGGGAGCCCTGCAAACGCTGATCAGACTTTCCGGCCAACATTGGCTCAACTTCTGTCTGCAAATGCACGGCGACTTCAGCGAGTGACCTGGTCGCTTCGCTCTTGGTCCAACCGTGTTCTTTCATCAGGATCGATTCTACTCGCTCTCGCACTTCGCCGTGGATGCGTGTCAGACGGCGGCTCGCAGTGGCTTCATGGACGCCGAGCACTGCCCCTGCTTCGCGCAATCGCAAGCCATCGAAGTAATAGAGCTTCATCAAGAGTCGATCTTCATCGTCAAGCTCGCCGAGCACTCGTCCTAGAGCCTTTTCCACGTCAGCGGAAGCCAGGTCACTGGCCAGGGCGTCTTCCGGACTCGGCGCCGAATGAAAACGATCCGAGTCGCCATCGGCATCATTTGCCAGGCGTTCGAGATCGGAATCCTCCTCAGTTTGGATCAAACGCGACTGGCGGCGGTGCTGATCGATCGCCAGTTGCCCAACGACCGCCCGCAACCATCCGCCCAACGAACCCGCCCCGGAATAGTAAGCCAGCTTTCCCGCCGGCTTGCCATCCGCGCGCATTTTCAATCCATGAAGATCGGCCCAAATCGATTGCGCCACATCGTCCGCCATGGCTTCGTTTGAACTGGCCGCGCGCGCCGCGGACCGCACGGTGGTTCCATAGCCCTGGAAGAGATCGCCCCAGGCGTCTTGATCGCCGCGCTCGCAAGCAATTACCAAACACAGATCGTCGGCATGTAATCCATCCAGAAATTTGACGATCTTCGCGGGCCCCGGCGCCGGCTCGTCCTTCAAAACATATTTCTCGACCGACGCGCGCAGGCGCGGCGCCAACAAACCCGCATCGAGGCCGCGCGTATTCGCTGAGCGTGCCAGGAGGCGTCGGGCTCCAGCCAGAATTAATCCGTCGATTTGCTGTCGGTCTTCGCTCAATCCGTTTCCCGGTTCGTACAGGCTATGCTATCACGATCTATAGACCCTTATTCGATAACTTTGGTCCACCTGAGTTGGATGAGAAGGCGGGCCTTTGGTTGCCGAAGGATTGAGGTTCCTCCTTTGCGTCCTGGGGCTTTGCGTGAAATGACCTCACGCAAAGGCGCAAAGCCGCAAAGAAAACCCCGCAACCGAATCGACAATCGCAAATCTAAAATCTAAAATCTCACTGTGCTTCGCGTCACCGAGATCTTTCGTTCGATTCAGGGAGAGTCCACGCATGCCGGCCGCCCTTGCACCTTCGTGCGCCTGACCGGCTGTCCCATGCGCTGTACCTGGTGCGACAGCGAATACACTTTCACCGGCGGTGAACACATTTCGCTCGATGAGGTAATGAAGCAGGTGCGCGACTTTGGCTGCCGGCTGGTCGAGGTCACGGGCGGCGATCCTCTGGCCCAGCGCGAGGGGTTCGACCTGATCAAACGGCTGTGTGATGAAGACTATGAGGTCCTGGTTGAGACAGGAGGTTATGTCTCAACCGAGGATCTGGATCAACGGGCGAAGATCATTCTCGACGTGAAGTGCCCGGCATCCGGCGAAGCCGAACGAAATCACTGGCCGAATCTCGCGCGTTTGCGGCCACATTTGGACGAGGTGAAGTTTGTGGTGGCTAATCGAGACGACTGGGACTTCGCTCGCAAAGTTGTCGGAGACTATGATCTGGAAAGCCGCGCCGGATCGATTTTGATTTCGCCGGCCTGGGAACAAATCAATTTGCAGGAGCTGGCAGACTGGATTGTGGAAAGCGGCCTGAAGATGAGAATGCAGCTGCAGATGCACAAGTATATTTGGGGACCTGACACACGCGGCGTGTAGCGCAAGTTGTTAACTTGCGCGACGTTCCTAAAGTTGGAAGACGATGGGAGGAAGTAACGAAGTAATCGATGAACCGGAAGCGGCGACTGAGTCGATCTTTGACGCTTCATCCTTAGCAGTTTGCCTGGTGTCAGGTGGCATGGATTCATGTGTCACCGCGGCCATCGCCCGCGCCGAGAATGCCGGAGTTGCCTTTCTGCATGTCTCATACGGGCAGCGCACCGAAGCGAGAGAGAGACGCGCCTTCGAAGATCTGGCCGACCATTTCATGATTCAGAAACGACTAGCTGTTTCGATCGAATCGCTGAAGGCGATCGGAGGCTCGTCATTGACTGACGAGAATATTCGGGTGGCTAAAGCGAACCTGACATCGCGGGAGATACCGACCAGTTATGTTCCATTCCGCAACGCCCATATGTTATCGATTGCCACTAGTTGGGCCGAAACGCTCGGCGCCCAGCGAATTTATATCGGGGCTGTCGCCGAAGATTCTTCCGGGTATCCCGATTGCCGGCCCGAATTCTACCAGGCCTTTCAACGGGCAATTGAGGCAGGTACCAGGCCGGAAACAAAGGTCGAAATCGTCACCCCCGTGATTCATTTGAGCAAGGCCGAAATTGTGCGTCGCGGTCTGGAGTTGGGCGCGCCGTTGGAACTGACCTGGTCGTGCTATGTCTCTGGGGATCGGGCCTGCGGCCGGTGCGATTCATGCGCGCTTCGCCTGCGCGCCTTCGCGGCAGCTGGAACGACGGATCCGATTCATTATGCTTGACAGTAATGCTCGCGCTGATTAACTTAATGCCGGTTCCACGGCTACAACTTGCTGGCATGATTGAGCATCTTACCGATGGCCCGACGAGAGCCATAGATTGTTTGGAGGATTATCACAATGCGTCTCCTTTATTCTTTTAAATTGATTGTAGTAACTGCGGTCCTGGTACTGAGCGCGGTTGCTGCTTCAGCCCAAACCGGGCAGCTTCGCGGTCACGTGATTTTCAAGCAAGCCGACGGCACCAGCACTAAGCCGGCCGACGTAGTGATCGATGTCTACCGCACCGACCTCAGCGGCGTCTATCACACCAAGACTGACAAGCGGGGCGAGTTTGTTTTCGCCGGGCTTCCTTTTATCGGGAACTATATTATCGCTGCCAGTCTGCCCAACGCGATGCCAACTTTCCAGGACAAAGTGAAAGTCGGCCGGGATATCGAGTTCGAAATCGTTCTTAACCCCGGTGACGGTCACAAATTGACCCTGGACGATATCAAGAAGATGCAGGCGGCGGGCGGAGGCGACGCTGCCGGGCCAGCCAGCGGAGGGAGCGCTGCCGAAAAGGCCAATCTCGAGGAGATCAAGAAAAAGAATGAAGAGATCACGGCCGCGAACAAGAAGGCCGAAAACATCAATGCCGTTGTGGGTGATTCGTTCAAGGCAGGCAACACTGCATTAGCCGCAAAAAATTACGACGAAGCGATCAAGCAATATGATGTTGGTCTCGCCGCCGATCCCGAACAGGCCGCTTTGCTGACCAACAAGTCCGCGGCATTGAAGGCGCGCGGTGTCGATAAATACAACGCGGCGATTCAAAACAAAGACGAGGCCACGAGAACTGCCGGCATTGACGCGGCCAAAGCAGATTTCAAGAACGCTGCCGAGACCGCGGATAAAGCTTTTGAGTTTGTGAAGAAGGAGCCGGCAGCGACCGACCCGAACGATCAGAAACGACATGAAGCGAACAAGTACACGGCGCTAAATGTCAGGGCTGAGGCTTATCGTCTTTATGTAAGCAAAGGCGACCCAAGCCAGGCAGACGCCGGCATCACCGCGTTTCAGGATTACATGGCCGCGGAAACCGACGCCGCCAAGAAAACAAAGGCCCAGATTGATCTAGCGCAGATGCTGCTGGACGCCGGGGCTGCCGACAAAGCGTTCGTTGAATATCGGAAAATTCTGGCCACGAACCCTGACGACCCGGATGCTAACCTGGGTGCGGGATTATCGCTTTACGGCGTCGGGGACAAAACTAAGTATCAGGAAGCAGCCAATTATTTGCAGCACTTCGTCGACAAGGCTCCGGATACTCATAAGTTCAAGAATGACGCTAAAGCGATTCTGCTTGAGATGAAAAACACAGAGAACGTCACGCCTGAGAAGATAACCAGGCCGCCTCGCAAGCGTCCGTAGTTTGTTTCTAACGTTTAGAGGCGGGCCACTGCCCGCCTTTTTTCTGAGAAGGGCACGGCAGACCGTGCCCTTTTTTTATTGGCGATGAAGTTAATGAAAGTCATGCGAGCCCGGGCTCTGGATTTTCATTTGCAGTGGCTCGACACTTCTGGCCTTTACTGAAACTACATTGTCCTGATGCTGCAAGACGCCGCCGATCAAAAGAAACGGATAATCGACTAAGGCGAGGCGGTTCTTTTCGAACAGCTGCGGCGTGACTATTACGTTCGCAATTCCGGTTTCATCTTCCAGACTGAGAAAAACAAAACCCTTGGCTGTGCCGGGGCGCTGCCGCACAATTACCCAACCCGCCACGCGTACCAACTGGCCATTGCGCATATTCTTCAGCTCAGCCGCGCGAGCCACTTTCATAGTGTCGAGCCAGGCGCGTTGATGGGCCAACGGATGGCGGCCGATGGTGATCCCAGTGCCGCGCAAATCTGCGTTCAAACGTTCGTTGAGCGTCATCGGCTCGAGTGGCGAGCCGCCGTCTTCTTCAAGTTTTTCATACAGCGGACCCACCTCACGCGCCACCCGCTCAACCTGCCACAAAGCATCGCGGCGATTGGTCGACTTGTCCAATGTCCAACGTCCAATGTCCAATGTCTGTTTTGCCCCAACAGGCTTTGGACTTTGGACTTTGGACTTTGGACTAATTGCTTGAATAGAATTCAACGCTCCCACCGCCGCCAGTTTTCTTAGCTCATCTTTTCTCAACTCCGGCACGCGATAGTGCAAATCATCGAGACTGGTAAACAGGCGTCGGTTCCGCTCGCGCTCAATCGCGCGACCGGACGTTTCGCGCAGACCTTTCACGCATCTCAGGCCGAGACGAAGCAACAGAGGTCGGGGGTCAGCGGTCAGCGGTCGGCCAATCAATTCGTGATCGCTTCTCGTCTCTACCGCACCGGGTGTCCACTTCTC